>Ga0307978_1002203_pt1 | contig 13865 bp, 13 predicted proteins | sample OrgLakmetage1056_FD_203151 | JGI IMG/M metagenome (GOLD analysis project Ga0307978, IMG submission 203151) | Saline water microbial communities from Organic Lake, Antarctica - #1056 | ecosystem: Environmental > Aquatic > Non-marine Saline and Alkaline > Saline | place: Antarctica: Organic Lake...
AGGTTTCCAAGAGCGTCGGCGCTAGTTTGGAGAACACTGGAAGAATGGATTGTGGATCACTATGTGACACAATACAATCAACAATTAGATGAGTGGATGAACGCGAATGAAAGCGGTTGAGAGAAGAAAACACCAGATGCTCTTCGATTGATCCAAGCAAACGAATGCTCACGAACACGATGAAGACTATTTGCAAAGTGAATAAATTAAACTGTGAGTGTGGTGCAAACCGAAGTTTGCATCTGACCACATTATTCTACAACTATGCTAATCCCGGACGTTTCTACTGCGGCTACAGAGCGCACGTAGGAATGGACGTTTGCATCCAGGACCTTGCTTTTTCTCATCATGTAAATAAATGCCCCAGTGACTGGGACTATCAAATGTAGACTTGGAGATGCTCTTGGCATCCTCTTGATGTAAAACGGGTAGTAGGTAAGTAGATACCTCAAATAGAAAGATGAAATGAAATGTACTGATCCACTCGTGACAGGGTACGAGCGTGGAACGTTTGAGGAACGTTCCGCACGAACGGAGTCGTCGCCACGTCAGAGCAGAAAGAACTCCGAAGATGATTCTCGCGCCAATAATAAATATTCGCGAGACACTTGGAATCTTTTCACAGTATAATACGTAAGTTTCAAGCCGGTAGATATTATTGTAGCCATGTTACTTTTAGTCGGCTTCAATATTACTACTGTATAGAGAGGTAGAGGAGATGAGACTGACTTGTTTACTACAGATAAAGCATCGGGCATCAGGTCTACACAATACATCGTCGTCGTCAACGTAATTGATCAATACTACTTTTCGCCATGGCTCTTCTTCGTCAAAGCCTTCATTCTATTCCACCATCACAGTCGAGGCGATAGCACAGACAGGGCTAAAGTTCTCTACTACCGGGACTAGACTACCTAGAGGCGAGGGTCGTCATCAGTTGCCGGAAGCTGGCCAAGCATTAGATAGACTGCGTGCCAGTATAAGTAGAATTACGTCGTACCCCTGTAGCTTTAGTCACAATTGATACTGTATACCGCTGTGATATTCCTGAGAAACCAACAGAAACAAGCAATCTTTCGACTTCTTCTGCTCTCTTGCTTCAATTCTGAATGATTGCTCCATGACTCCAGACTTTATGACCCATGACGGAACGGCCCATTGCACACCGCTGTTCATCATCCTGTCGTCTCGTCCTACCGTACAGTAGCATTCACCTGCATCCACTCAAGGCCTACGCTTCACAATAGCCAGCATTATGTCCACCCCGGTCACGCAACAACCTCCGTTTGGAAGAAAGTACGAACACTTGTCGCTGGACGACGGAGCCGACGAGTCCTTCGAACAGCAAGAAGCAGAACAAAAACAAGAAGACACGCTCTTGCATTCCCCCGATGCTGACAAGTCAGTATCATCAGCTGAAGACAATGACACGTCTACCTTGACAATATCGATCGACAACGCGATCGAACGAATAGGCATGGGTCGTTTTCAATACACCATTCTCGTTGCCTCTGGACTGTGCTTTGCGGCCGACGCCATGCAAGTCATTTTGCTTTCCTTCTTGACTATTGTCCTCAAGGATGAATGGGATTTGTCAGATACCATGACAGCAGCCATTACCTCGTGTCTCTTTGCCGGATCCATGTTGGGAACATTAATTTTGGGACCATTGGCGGACAGCATGGGAAGACGACCCGTCTTTCTCGCGGCCGCATTCATCATTGGCCTCTTTGGCCTGGGGACGGCTGCGGCCACCAATTACTTTATGCTCGTGGCCATGATATTCATGGTGGGTGTGGGAGTCGGAGGACTCACTGTTCCCTTTGACATTCTGGCGGAGTTTCTTCCATCTCATCGACGAGGAACCAATTTGCTGCTCATTGAGTACTTTTGGACACTGGGCTGCCTCTTTGTCGTTGTCTTGGCATACATGACACTGCACGGCGACCAAGCTCATTGGCGATGGTTCGTCGCACTGGGTTCGCTTCCCTGTCTTGTATCGTTGCTGGTGGGATTTTTCTTTGTCCCCGAGAGCGCACGATGGCTGTGCACACAAGGTCGCGGTGACGAAGCATTGCAAATTCTAAGAGACGGTGCTGCCATGAACGGACATGATGCGGCGTTTATCTTTCCTCCTGGAACGGAAATTGCGGCAGAGCCAGAAGAAAAGCAGGCGGCTTTAGGAGATCTCTTTAAACCAAAATGGCGGGAGATTACGCTTCGTCTGTGGGGCGCCTGGGGCGCTTTTGCTTTTGGCTACTACGGCACACTGCTGGCAATCACCAAGGTATTCGACAGAGAAAACGAGGCTTCTTCAGAAAGCGACTCTTACAGCTTTGACTACGGTGCAATCTTTTTGAGCAGTTCTGCCGAACTTGTTGGAACTACTCTTGTGATTTTGGTAGTCGATCGTATCGGACGAATCCCATCACAAGTCATCTCGTATACTCTGGCAGGTATATCCGTTTGTCTCCTTTGTACATTGGCTTCCATGGGCTCATCCCGCACATTACTAGTCGGACTGAGCTTTTTGGCTCGAGTCTTTGAAATGGGGGGCACTTGCGTCACATGGGTTTCGACTGCGGAGATCCTTGATACCGAGATTCGTAGCACCGGGCACAGTACAGCGAACGCCATGGCCCGTCTCGGCGCATTCTTTTGCCCGTTCCTAGTCGAAGGTGGCACACCCTTGGCCCGAATTGGGTTGATTATGCTCGTTGTCCACGCCTTTACGGTTGTCTGTGTCTCCAAGCTACCCGAAACCAAAGGGAAAGGCATGGGCGTCGAGCACGAAGACGACACTGAAGAGTTGGACGGAATCATTCGAGATTCCGACGCGGACAATGATCCAGTAGATGAACATATCCATTTGAGCTAACAATAGACCAGTAAGTCTTTCATACAGCACTGTATCAGTATAAGCCAGACTGGAGGTCTTTTGTACTTATTAATACAATCGATGTACTGTTCTGCAGCCAATGTAGATACAGCACAGTACACTATCAACGGAAAATATCGCTTAAGTAAAGTTAAATCTTGTACATCCGTTTTCCGTTTCTCTCCCTCCTTCACTTTTTGGTGCTGACACGCCACAATCTTGACACCATGCGATCACCATGAGAGTAATGAGACCCCCTGACGATCACGTCGCTTACGATGAGAGGCGGCAGCTGCTACCCAAGGGACAGTCGCAAGTTGATAAAAGACCCCAAGGCGCATATCTTTCTCACGAAACAAAACTGGTTGCTCTTGTGATTGCAGGGACTCTTTTGGCCGGTCTCGTGTGCCTTGGACCCTTCATTCGTCCTCTAAGCGAAAGAGGAAGCGTTAGCCAGGTCCTACTAGCTTCCCCCAATCCGAGCGATCATACACTATGTAGGGATGGTCTATGTTTTCGTCCAGGAAAAATACAAGTCCTTCCAACTGGGAATTTTCCATCCTTCTGGACATACGGTGGCTCTGGCCCGATGAACGTGACATATGACAGCCGATCAATTGTCATTAACGGCGAACGAGCCCTTTTTCTCTCGGGAAGCATGCATCCAGTACGTGCAACCAAGGCTACTTGGGAAGCGGCGCTAGATGAGGCTGTTCGACACGGTCTGAACATGGTAACGATTTATGTTATTTGGCAAATTCATCAACCCTTCCCGGACCGTGACATTGACTGGAGTTTACCAGGACAACCCGAGTGCGAATCTCCCGAACGCGATTGCGAATGGAATCTAGCAGGCTCGATACGCTCTGCTGCCAACCGAGGTCTGTTTGTTCATATTCGAGTTGGACCATACGTTTGCGCAGAGTACGACTACGGCGGAATCCCTCGCTGGGTAGCTCTGGGGGACCCCGAGATTGCCATGCGACGACCAAACAAGGCGTGGATGGAGAGAATGAGGGTTTTTGTGACGGAAACTGTTGCATACTTGACGATTAACAATTTATGGGCCTACCAGGGTGGACCAATTGTCATGGCGCAAATCGAAAATGAGCTTGGTGGCGATGTAGATGCGTCCACTGAGCACCTAGTCAAGGTAAATTCGGAGCATCGTATCGTCGACGGGAAGCTGCAAAACAAAGGGGCTTCAGAACTTGGAAATGCCACTCTTCAAGACTATGCCGATTGGTGCGGCAGCTTAGCTGCAAGCCTGGCTCCAGAAGTCATATGGACTATGTGTAACGGCTTGTCGGCCAAGAACACAATATCGACATTCAATGGTGATTCCGGAGTGTCATGGCTAGAGAATCATGGAAACTCTGGCCGAATACAAATAGACCAGCCCGCCATATGGACAGAAGACGAAGGGTAAGTACCTAACCGTTGCTCTCATAACCATTGAACATCTCTCTCAGAGCGAATCTCACCTCTTATCCTTTCAATTTCCCGAATGAACAGAGGCTTCCAGATTTGGGGCGACGAGGCCAATCGCCCCAGTGACTATTTTTGGGGACGAACGGCAAGGTCCATGGCTTATCAAGCGCTTCGATGGTTCGCGAGAGGCGGAACTCATCTCAATTACTATGTACGTTGTCCAGTAGGAGGAGAGCACAGCTCATGTTCAGTATCGACAAAATAATTTCTCACACTATGTTTTTCACAGATGTTCTGGGGCGGATACAACAGGGGTCGGATGGCTGCGGCTGGAATAATGAATGCATATGCTTCCGACGCGATCATGTGCCCATCTGGACAGCGGCGGCAGCCAAAGTATGGTCACTTTCAAGCACTGCACGAAGCAATCACGGAGATTGCTTCGCTTTTGCTCACAGCGGAAACGGCACTGTTCAAGAATGAGACAGTAAATATCTGGAGTGAGGATAAAAGATGGACAAAAGGAACAGAGCAGCTGGTCTTTCGTTACCAAACACCAACTGACGAAGCAATCTTTGTTGAGAACAACTCCAATGTATTGAGTGTCGTCAAGGTCATCACTCGACACAGTGAAGACTCCAGCGTCTTTGCAATGGAGCCTTATTCCGCCATCCTTCTTGTGAACAATATTTTACAGTTCGATTCTGCCGGCATTCAACCAAGAGAACAGTCCTTCCAACGTATGATAAAATATGGTGACGTTGTGCTACTCGATCGCACGACCTGGAGAGAACCAGTGGGAGCTTCTAAGTCTGACCCACACACAAGGGAAACGACTAACCCTCCAGAGCAAACGGCATTGCTCTTCAACTCATCCATTCTGAGTGATTACGCGTGGTACGAGACTGATTTCTTTGTGGATACCGACCTGGTTCGTGCGACACTCTTTGTCGATACACAAGAGGCGAATGCCATTGTTGCGTTCGTAGACGGTATTCGTACGGGATCCGTGGACACTCACCGACACACAGAGGGAAACGTAACTCTCAGCATGACACTCGGGCGCCTCAGCAAGGGCTCTCACAAGCTTTCGCTGCTGTCAGAATCACTTGGCTACTCCAACTTGATTGGTCGATGGGGCGCTAGTACGATTGCCAAACTAAAGGGACTAACCGGGGACGTCGTGCTCTCCTACCCTCAACTTGATCGAAATATGAGCCTCGTGGACGGGCGCACGTGGAGATCCCTGGCAGCTTTACACGGAGAACGACTGGCACGGGAGGACGGCTTGAGAAAGGAGTATTTGGCTGGACATCTCGACGCTGGCTGGTCTCCATGTTCTTGGACGTCGCTGTCTTTCGATACCCCAAGGTACGACCCGGTGATACAGGCCCTGTTTCTGGACGTCAGGACCGGGCGTGGGCATCTATGGCTGAATGGGAGAGATCTAGGTCGATACTGGAACATTACAAGAGGCGAGACTGATGAATTGTCACAGGCCTTTTATTTTATTCCGAACGATTATCTCTACACGCGTGGGCAGTTGAACGAGTTGGTACTGTTCGACGCATTCGGAGGCGACCATGGCGAAAGTAATCTCGCTCTGAGCTGGATTGAACCTAGCGACGAGCCAAACTTTATGGACGAAGTGGACTATCATTTGGCATGTATCTAGAGTGTATTTTTACTGTTGTTATTCGAATAACTCAAGACCTACGATACTTTAATGAGTACTAGCAGCAACGGGTAGACAAACTAAGCCGCCACCGAAACCATGGCTGCTCGGATAAGCTGGTCTCCAAGCTTGAATCCCTTCTGGAGCTCCTCGCACACGATTCCTTCTTCATATTCTTCCGAAGGTCTTTGCATAACTGCCTGGTGGTATTCGTAGTCAAACTCTGTTCCGACCGTGTCAACCACTTGTACACCAAGCTCTTCAAAAATCGAAAGTATCATGTCATAGGCAGATTTGTACTCCAATTCAATCTCCTTTTCTGCATCGGTTTCCGCCGTCACAACCCCAAAGGCTCGATCATAGTTATCCAAAACCTGAAGCATCTGTCGAACAACCTTAATGATCGCCTGCGTATCGCCCGTTTTGGTTTGACTGGACATACGGTTTTGAATGTTTTGGTATTCTTTTTGAAGACCCTCCAGCTGAGGACCGAACTCCGCCTTGCCTTCCTCGAGACGCTTCTTGGCCTCTTCCATTAGTTCGTCCTGCGTGGCAATATCGCTCTTCAAAACGTCGAGCTTTCGCTTGAGAAACGCCGGAGAATTCATAATATCAGTACCAGAATCTGTGATGGGCTTAACGGCTTCAGCGCTCTCTGGCTCTTCCTTGGCGTCTTCGCCTTTCTTGGCCCAGAGACACGTGGAAGCCCGGACAGATCTGCAAGCAGTCGCACCGAATGAAACGGCAGCTCCATTCGCGGTAAAAGCAAAGGCATCGATCGAAGACGCCATCGCCGACACGAGAAGGGAAACCAGAGCTAGGCGGGGCATGATCATGATGTAACAGGCAATGTAAAGCGCACGGTAGATGTATTAACTGTATGCTTCGTCGTCCAGTCGGCTTTCGAAATGAACCACTCATCAATCGAAAAGAAGATTTTGATGGGTCGGAGCGAGATGACGTGTCAGGTTCTGGGCCTAACTTTGCTACCTTACCGGTACCATATCTGTGCAGACATTACCATATGATATGTTGAGAGTGTATCGAGACTGACTCACACTCTAACAATCTAACTACTGGTAGTATCGTACTGTAGCAGGGATCGGGAGCTAGCGATATGGATCTCTAACTATTAGGGGCTATTGCTGTAAGAAGTGGAGTCAAAATAAAGCAACTAATTCATTCTCTAGACCACCAGGGTGAAAGAAGAATAGCCAGCAGGTAGATGGGCGTAACGTGAGAGGATGCGGCTATCTAAAATGAGAGAGCTTGACCTGACCAGTCGTAGAAACCACCAGAGGTCTCTTCATCCATTGCATCAATAATGTCAAGAAGCTGGGAGACTGTAAAGTCTACCGGAAAAAGTTTGTCTTCTTTCACATTCGACGAAAATGGCTTGCTGAGATCCGTTTGGGTCGTCCCAGGATGGAGTGCAATACACCAAGTCGAACTCCTCTTCAATTCAAGAGCCATTGTTCTTGTGGCTTGATTCAAAGCAGTCTTACTCATTCGATATGAGTACCACCCACCCATCCCATTGTCCGAAATCGATCCAACACGAGCGCTTAGATTCGCAATCACTGCGACGGCTCTTTGCTCCTCATCGGGAGAAATTTTCTTCTTGCGACGTTGCATCATGAGTGGTGCGAGTTCTTTTGATAGCATTACCGGACCGATCAGATTGACTGCCATTGTCTTCTCGAACCAATCACGGTCCAACTTTGACAAGGAGCGCTCGGGACCTGGCGTCGTCTTGGCGTCTCCAAGAATCCCAGCCACATTAAGCAAGACATCCACTCTGCCAAATCGATCTTTGATCACGGAACCAGCGCTTTCGATCGATTTTTGATCTTCCACATCCAAAGCTATGATTTGGACGCGGCTCGAATCTTCCAAGCCGGCAGTGAACTCCTGTAAGACCGTGGCACTCTCTGGGGACCTGCAGCATGCAACAACGGTTCCCTTGGTTCGATCCACTAGCTGCTTGACGAATTCAAGACCGATCCCACGTGACGCCCCAGTGACGACAAAAACGGCTAATGGATCAGCATTTCGAACGATGGACTCGGAGGAGGATGAGTCGGCAACCGAAAAGTCAATATCCTTGAAGACTGGACTTCCATTGGTACCGGGTGGTGCCCCGGGGCTAAACGTCGACATTAGACGAGTACTCGTTTTTGGAGCACCAGAAGATAACGAAGAAAAAGGAGAAGCTGCTGCTGCCAGTGGTCGCACGATATTCTGATCCCGAGTGATGCGTCGTAAGGCAAGTGCCACACAAGATCGTTTTAAGGCATGCCGAAAGGAGCTCATGGTGTAGATATGGATAGTAAATAGGATGCATTTGTGACAGGGTTGACGGGGTCACACGAGAACAGAAGCCGCCATTATCTGGATCGTCCATCGTCCATCGACGTCGATCGAGCCATCATCTGGATGAGTGAGTCACACTTTTCCACATACGCACTTCTCGACTGCGTATGTGAATCTAGTACCGTAGCCTCTAACCCTACATCCTCTCTCGCTTCGAAGAGATGTTCCGGCTCACAATTACAAACCTCGCTCTGAAGTTACCAGCTAGTCCACCTGGTCCAGTAGTAGTTTCTACTAGAAGAATAGTCTCATCTTCCATCAGTATAGTCAAAAGAAGGCATGGATGGAATGTTATAAAACGAGCAGACGACTAGACTCCGAGACGGAAGAAAGGCGATAGATTCGTTTAAGGCTCTCGAGCAACCGTTTGTCGCCCCTCGGGTGGAATTGCAGTAGTGATTCTGGGGTCAGAAGTCGAAAGGAATGCCCTGTAGTGAATCAAAGAGCATCCTGTAAGATTATAATTTCGAACGAACAACGCTTGTGTACAATATGCATCGAAGAAACGTACCTGCTGGTGAACCGATCGAAACACAGCAATCCACACACAAAGTATCCCAGTGCACAACCACTCCTGTGGAAGTGAGGTATTACAAGGAAACAACGTGTCAGTACGAGACATTGTATTACCAGCATATTACGTCGGCTCCTTCCGAATGATCGAACTAAACTTACAAGGCCAACGAAACAACCATTTGAAAGTTGACAGCACTCGATGGATACTCCGTCGACAAGTCAATGCTTGTCGTGTCATCGTTGCCATTGTACGCGTATGCATCGTTATTGTTGTTATACCCGCCATTGTATCCATAACCGTTGTTGGAACTGCTGCTGCTGCTACTACTGGAAGAGTCGTTCTCCACCGTGGGATGCGACGACGTAATCATGGCGATGAATAGCATGAGAAACGACCGAGGAATGAATCCTTTCAGACCCGAGAATCGCTTCACCACACTATGTATATTAATCTCAATACATATTGCCAAGGTAGAGATAGCGAGACCATATACACGAATCACAGTATCACGTGTTCCTCCAGCGACTGCTCGAACTTCATCGGTAGCGAGAACTTGCAGAAAGATAATGTACATTGCATTCGCAAACAATATCATGATCAAAAAGCAAAAGGAGACTGCCTTCAAGACGCGCAGAATCGCCAGTATCTGTCTTGGCTGTAGAATACGACCTACAAAGTCGGCAATCGTTCTCGTCACATTAGCTCGAAAGGAGTCGTCGTCTTCTGGCACGTCAATGAATTCTGTCACGAGATTATCATTGAGTCTTGAAGCATTCAGACCCTGCTCCTTGTTGTCGAGAAAGTGCGAAGAGTCCATTCTTGTCTATGTTTCTAGCTGCACTAATGGAATAATGTTTGAAGGGGAACCTGAAGACCAACCATTGTGACGAGGCGCGAAGAGCGACGAACATAACGATTCTTGGAAACGGTTGGAATGTTGGGACTTTGGTCGGGAGGCGCCGTAAATAGAATATCCTCGGAGCTGATTATAGTATACAACGCACCCGGCGTAGGATGAGAAAAAGCGCGAACTCAAAAGCGAACCCAATCGCATCGGTTCGCTTTCGATTTCGCGACGAAATAATAACACGACCACGACGGCCAACCAGTTTCTGCTGTTAAACCAAGACTTCTCAAGACGTCTCACAAAAAAACAAACCGAACCACGAACCACCATCAAACCATCCATAGCCACGACGACCATGAACTCTACACCCATCGCTCTCGAATCAGCAATCAATACAAGCAGCAACCCACCGACACCACTGCAAGTCGAAAGGAACCACGAGAAGTCACAAGTGCCTCTCCTGCATCGACGAAGCAGACTCGCCTTGGGCTTTCAACACAAACCTATTGTCATGGCCATGCTCTCCAACAATACGCTAAGATCATGCGACCAAGTCCAGTCACTCTACAAGGAATGCCATGCATCACAATCCAATGATAGAATATGCGAGGTTGCCGCCCACTCCTTGGCATTGTGCAACAAGGGGTATGTTGAGGGAGACGCCATTTAGAGTCAGACAGCTACGACGGAGACGACTACACCAGCCAGTCGCCTCCGCCGCCACACTTATACAGTGAGGCTAAACTATCAATCACAGCAAGTTGCTGCGCTAGTAGAATGTAGAGATCAGCTTATGTATAAGCACCAATAGACTTATTGAATACCGTACACACCACTATTGAACATGTTGCTACTGATACGACTGATCTGCGTACGACATAGTTTGTACATAAAACGACTCGCGTTGACATTCCCCGAGCCGAGTATCGCATCTATGGTTCGTGCTACCTTTCCAAAATGCATCGGAATCACTTCTCTCTAGTTGAAACGTCCGACACTCCAAGAGCATTCACCGAGAACGGAGTACAGCTCCGTCCAGCCAGGTTACTCTTGACAATTGTCGCCTGCCGAACTTGGTTTCCTTGAATCCTGCCCCCAGTATGATTCGAGGAGGTCCCGCGCGAGTGATTCATCATGCCAGCTTGGTACTCGAACAGAATGCGCGTGGATAAGCAATGGTGCCAGGATGTTCCAAGCGCAGCTCGAGTGGCGCTTTGGTCGCCCTCTTCGTGTCCCTCGCCTCCAGCCCCGACCTGATTAATGACAACTACTGCCAAATGAAGTTGATCAGCAAGTCGCTTGAGCGTCTGAGCGCATTGGAAGATGGTTGCTGCTCGCTGCGGAGCGGACCCGGAACCAAAGTCACGACGTGCTGGTGCAGCAATACTGTCAAGAATCAAGAGACGTACGGGAAAGTCGCTACTGGGTCCAGCTGCCGCTTCGGCAGTGTCGTTGCGAAGAAAGATCTCGTCTTCAATCGTCGCCATGACGGCAAGCAACTCATCTGTACTGGTAGGTGAGTGAATCGTTGTATTCTGAAGGACCTCAGTCGGATTTCGATAAGGCACCGCATGCATAGTTTGACTCGACGAAGAATCGCCACCAACCCTGCATTCGTCAGTAATTTTTTCTTGTTTACCACCCAAACTTGCAGCAGTGCCGCCATATGAAAAGCCACCTTGGAGAGAGCGCCCGCCACTGAGTGGAGGCGGTACTGAGTTGTAAAGAGACGCTCGCTTGTTGGCGATTTCCTTCAATCGATCAATGCTCAACTTTTGTTCGGTATCGATATAGACGCTCCCCTGACCGTATCGAGCCGCCATGACACAAAGTTGCATGGCCAACTGTGTTTTCCCCACCCCTGCTTTCCCCACAAGCTCGGTAATAGTCCCCACGCGAACGCCCCCACGTAAATGGCGGTCCAAGCTGGTAATTCCTGTTGGCAAGTACCGCATGCGGGCAGAGCGCTGCAATGCGACGCTGCTATCCATATCCGTGATATCATCGGAAGCGCGAAGCAGTGACAGAGCACTGCAACACTTGGGTGCACAATGAATGCAGACTCGGCGATAAAACTCTTCGCATTCCTCTGTCACACGAGACACGAGACGAAGCAACAAACGAGAATTAAAATATGAGCACATATTGCCAAGTATTCAACAGCAAGCTATTAATTGTCAGCAACCTTATCACACGTACCATATGTTAGAATAGGATCGAGCGCACGCAATAGCGCCGTCTTGGAGAGTCGTAGCAATGCGCCTACCGTCTTGATATTGTCATAGACGGCCGCGCTGTTGTTTGTCTTTCGCGGAACTGATTTCAGCTTGGTGCAGATGGCTGTCCGCAACTGATCCGCTGCGACGGGAGCATATTCATCTGAGCGATTGACAAGCTCCGCGAATACCTCGTCGGGGAGGCGAGCAAGGGCTCGGTTGGCGGCGCTCATGGTCGACACTCGACACGGCAATCGACGAAAAAGTGAACGAAAAAATGGAACAGAAAAAAGCGTGACTGGTCAGTCACGGAGCTAGGATCTTCTCATACTGCTGTAGATACGTATTATAGATTAGCATACGCCCTACAGGTACCGTACAGGTACAGGTACCTGTACCCTCTCGTATCTTTTCTCACCGCACCCACTCTACTGTAATCACTTTAATGTCTACTAGTCTAGAGTGATAATTCTACGACACACAGTACAATGTACAGCTGGGAAGACAGCGCTTAAGCTTTAAGACTAGCTAGACTTGTCTTCTATCTTCTTGCACGTTCTTGAGATGCACCTCTCTCTTGACAGACCACTCTACCTACTTTGCTAGTAGAACCTAACATATAAACAATACCATACTATTGTCATGACAACGTAGATCTAAGCAGAATGGCACAATATCTTAAAAGGGCATATGCGAAAGATACCTTAGACCTTGAAACCACGAGAACGACGGCGACCACGAGCCTTTTCGAACTTGCGTCCCTTCGACCGAACGTGCGGCTTGACATTGTCGTGAGTGTGCGGGTTGTTGACCGAAGTCGAGTGACCAAAGAAAGCAAGGGCCTCACGAGACTTGGGTCCACGGAGTAGGACAGTGTTGGAGCCCTTGGGAGCACGGAGTGCGAGCTGGTCAAGAGTGATGCACTCGCCACCAGCAGCCAAGATACGCTTTCTAGCAGTCTCGGTAAATGCGAGGGCACAGATAGACATCTTAGGGCAGTCAAGCATACGGACATCGTCGGTAACCTTTCCGACAATCACGGCGGTCTTACCCTCCTTCTTGCTCATGTACTTCGAAAGACGGTGAAGTCCCATGGGCGGTTGGTTGACCTTACTCATGTACAGACGCTTCAAGACAGTAGCGCAGAATTTAGAGTCCGTTCGGCGAGCGAGGAACTTGTAAAGTTTGACCAAAAGCTTGTTGTAAGGGTTCTGGCTCTTGAGCTTCTTCATGGAGCTCTTGTGCCCCACGCGGCGTCCGCCGGCTTTCAGATCGATACCCATGATTTACGATAACTGCAAAGAAAAACGAAGCGAAGGGTGTTAGTGCAATCCCATCATTGAATTTGAAGTCAGGGACAAGCCAAAGTCATGGTCGCCAGTCCTTCCCTCTCTACAAAGGCTCCAGGCCAAACTACTACGGAATCTGTGCTTCCGCCGCCGTGTGCGAGAAACGGAGGCCAGAACTCCAACCAATGCAGTATCAGCTCTCATCAAGCATCTCGAGTTGTCCAGCATCTACGGTTCACTCTTCCTACATTGCGATTATAGACAGGTTCAACATGGTACAACACACACCTTGCTTCTTCTCAACAACTACAAAGGTATTACGTGTAGAGTGATCAACGTTGGGCATGCTTGGAAGAAAGGGGAAGTCGAGCAAGTCAAATTTAGTAAGGCGGTAAGCGATAAGTTGAAGACCCGGATACACGGAAATCCATTAATACAAAACGTACACATACGAACCGCAAACTACACACCCGTCTGCCTGCTATTACCTCACCACTAATTCATACATACCTAGCGGTACGACTCTGTACCATGTCCATGAGCGTATGATAGACTAGAGTGCAACCGCACAATCGTCTAGCTATAATAATCACAATGATTGGTGCAGGCCCATGACGACAAAGTACGCTTACTAAAGAT
>Ga0307978_1002211_pt1 | contig 13847 bp, 15 predicted proteins | sample OrgLakmetage1056_FD_203151 | JGI IMG/M metagenome (GOLD analysis project Ga0307978, IMG submission 203151) | Saline water microbial communities from Organic Lake, Antarctica - #1056 | ecosystem: Environmental > Aquatic > Non-marine Saline and Alkaline > Saline | place: Antarctica: Organic Lake...
TATAGATCAGTCAAGATCGTCGCTACTGCCGCATTATTCTCGCAACATTTTGTTACCGACGATAATCTTTTTGCACACATTGATATTGCTGGACCTGTGTGAACGATAGTGCATAACATGCTTTGGTGCGAAAATAATTTTGAGGAAGCTAGATGACTTTTGCAAGAAACACGAATAACAAGTAAACCTTTGTCATGTTCCCACCGTCTGTTACATCATCTCTACCTACAAATAATCTCGACACTTTTCATTTTATTTTTGTTCCACAATCGCAATCGTAAGTCGCAAGATGATGATGTGATGATTCTTCGAGATGCTTCAAGAAGAAGATCGTGAAGAATCGTGAATCGTGAATCTGTTGAATTGACTTTTGCCTCTGAAAAGTGGCAGAGCGTGACGTCACAGAAAAAGAAGATGGAAGAGAAGAGAAAGGCGACGACTCATCCATCCAGTCAACAAGAGAAACGAGAAACCATCTGCTAAACAATTCGTAAACAATCAATACGCATACATACCTCTACGATGCCTTCTAATGCCTGTAAACAACACTACTATCCATTCAACACGATGCGTAAAATAAGTTTGATAATGCTACCATGCTATATGCAAATAACATGCGGTTTTTCCCCAAGCACATCATTGCATTATGCACATCCTTCTGTTCTCACGTCGGCCAGACGCTTATCTTCCATATCCTATGCAAATTCACCTGATTCTGCGGGTCCTCCCTCTCCAGAGTCCAAGGATGCGAAATATCCTATGCAATCCATCGGGAAGAAAGAATGGAGCAGGACAAAACGAAAGGCGGCAGCGCGAGCTATTACTAGGAGAAATCTAGATACTAACAGAAAAGATGCTGGGGCTTGGCATCAACGAGAAGAGATGATGCAACATGACATATTGACTAAAGATTTAGAGAATGAGTTAGGTCGAAAGATTGTGCAAGCAAAGAGGCTGAGAGATGATATGACAAAAATTATAGAAAAACAAAAAGATTTGGATTTTGAGAAGACTTGGGATGAAAGTGAGGCAAATTCTATCTGGGGTTCAGAACTAGACCCAGATTTAAGTGATGATGATGTGGGATTCATTTCCACATATGAACATCTGCTAACAGAAAGTGATGAATCAATGGAGTCTTGGGCTGGATCACTCGAAAATTTCGACTTTACAGGAGATCAGCGAATCTCTAGCACTCTCGTGAAAGACGGATCTAAGCTTAATGTTTCTGGATTCGAATCCGATCTTACACTTCTCACTGACGAAGATGTTATCACAAAATTGAACGTTCCTGGAGGTAAAGAAGAATTAAGTAACATCCTGTTGCTGGGAGCAGAAGCTCGAACTACATTGATGAGGAGTAATATCCGTTTAGTCGTGTCGATATCAAAGAAGTGGATGGGAAGAAGCTTTGCTGCTGGTAACAAGGAAGGTGCAAGATCTGTGAATTTATATAGCGGAGGTTGGGATAGACCCAGTTTAGATGAAGTTATACAGGAAGGCGTCCTGGGACTTGCACGCGCTGTGGACAAATTTGATCCTAGCAGAGGTCTTCGATTCAGTACATATTCTACACACTGGATTACGAGCTTTGTAAGGCAATGTTTTCAAAGCGCTACGACCGGATGCCTCAAGGTTCCTGCCCAATTGCACGAAATTAAGGTGAGAATTAGAATTTGAAGTCGAACGAGTATTGTTATTATCGGTCAGTATCTAACAAGCATCTGCTTTACAATAGAATTCCTACAGATCACTTGTGAAACAGTACGTCGAGTCGTCAGAACCAGTGCCTTCGGAGGAAGCTCTTGCAGCAGAAATAGGAGTGACACTAAATCGATTGCGCACGGCAATCAGATCAACAGAGGCTCTTCTTTCAATAGACGAACCAGTGTACAATGGCGGAAGCGCAGCATACAAAGGATCTGGGGCCGGAGGTGATAATTCAGGAGAAAGTAGCTTGCTCTTAATGGATCGTTTGCAATGTAACGACGTACCACCAGAGGATTATGTCGAAATTAGTTTCCTCCGGCAAACTTTGGAAAACGTAATGGCAGCAGAATTGTCGCCCCACGAACGCGACATTGTTCGTCTTCGTCTGGGTTTGGATGACGGCCAAACTAGAACTGTCAGAGAAGTTGTTGAAGAATGCGGGGGTGGAATAACCGTTTCTGACGTAAGATCCGCTGAAAGAAGGGCGTTCAAGAAACTTAGAAGTCCAAATGCGTTGCACGCACACAACCTCGTCGAATACGTGGATATGCTTGGTGTTGATATTGATAATCAACGATAATAATCACATTTTACAACTTTATTTGTTTCGTCAATCCTATCATTCGAGATAATGAAGAGCCAACAAGCGAAATCAATAATGCCAGTACCTATATTTTTGTGTCTTCAAAAATCATCGAAAAGAATCTTAATTAACACAAGTTTATTTGACTTTAATGGTAATGAAGTTCGATAAAACCGAGTAAGGCCTTCTTTAGATAGCTGAACCAACGTTTTCCGTTGCAAATAGTTCATATACCTCATAAGCTCGCAACACAAATACGGGTCGGCTTAACTACTGAGATCTGAGTCGTTGACGTTCATGTTGAGTTGGTCCAAAGAAACTTCATCAAGGGAATCTTCTTCTGGGAGCTCCTCAATAGTCTCTGGACTATATCCTTTTGGAATTATACTTTGCAAATCAAATGCGGGAACACCGGGTTTTGTTTGAGTAGACCAAGCCATTGGTACATCATCAAATGAAATCGAGTTGGAATTGTTAATATCACTATCATCCAAGTTTGCTTTTTCTGGTACGGTCTCTTCCGGATTTTTTTTACGCCTATAAGCATAAACTCCAAAGACGACAAAGACAGCGGCTAGAGCACTCAAAACAACAGGAGTGGCAAGCCTTGAGGAAATAGGCCCAGGTGGAGTATTATTGCTGCCTCCAAGGCCAGGATTGGATCCGCTAATGCATTCAAGGCCTTCAATTGCTGGATGTTCTATCAACAAAGTGCCATCATTCAACGCATCACAGGTAAGTACCTTGATCGCATTTAGGTCGACATCATCTCCGCTAAAGTAGAATGTCATTTTTCCATCAATCACATTACACTCACTTTCTTGACTATCTGCAGGGCAGCTGGCTACGTGCGAAGAATGTTAGTAGAAATGAGGTGAGAGATGATCTGAATGTAAACATATTGACGAATATTGAATTCAAAGGGCTTTCACTTACTAGATACTAAATCAGGCGGGTTTGAAGATGCTCCTAGGAGTGCAAGCCTACGACTCGTATGGCTGGTGGCATCTGTCAAGGCGCGAGTATTAGTGCTACATTGAAAGATACTAGGTAGAATCTTTTCCAGAAGTTTTTCTTCAAGAATCGGCAAAATTTCACTTGTCAAATCAGCACCATTCCTTTGCGTCACAATCTTATATTTGTAATCAACAAAGTCTTTATTAGCTGCACTGCTCACATTCATGTCACCATTCGCATCAATGCTACAGTCAACGGTCGGCTGCAAGATTGTTGGCGATGCCGATGGGACCATTGTCATTACTGCAGCAACCTCATTTGGAAATTCACTTGGTGTAAGAGATGGCTCAGGAGATGGTGAGTCTGTGGATATCGCAGAATTAGGAGGTGCAGCTCCTTCAGATATGCTTCTTGGGGGGATGTTTTCGAAATGCCTGTATAGTGGATTATTCATAACAAATTCTTCGAGAGTTCCCACATCTACATCATTTTGATTATTTTCCCTGTTGAACAAAGCAAATATTTCTCTCTGATTCAGAGTCATCTTGCTATTGATTTGGAGTTGGAATCTTTTGTTGTGTTATGAATAAGGTTCACAAATTTTCGATCAGTGCAAATCGGCCGTTGTTCTGAAAATGAGGAAAATAATTCGTTTGCTGTTTTACATGAATGAACGAATTCCGCCGCCGAGTCAAGAATGTAATGTCTTAACATGAAGTACAGATTTCTTATACTATTATTATGTGCCAACACTGCACAGTTTATTTAAACGAAGAAGACATCATCATCACGGCACAGATTTGAACACGGATTTTTGTGAATAGTTGAAGTTTGATTGACAAAACGGTATTGTTTGGCGCGAATTTAATCAAGGCTTTTTTGGCCTCCCGAGCTCCCGAGACAAAGAAGAGGATTTTGACCAGCAACCAGCAACCAGCATCATAAATCATAATTATTACGAAGCATAAAACCGAAGACACCGACCGATCAAAGCAACTTAAACTACCTATGCTGCATAAAGACACATTTGATTAACATGAGCATAGATTCGTCGTTCATCCCTTTTGCTATTACATTTCTCTCTGGCGCAAGTTATGGGCTAATGACTGTTATTGTTGGTCAACCTCTGGATACAATAAAAACTCGTATGCAAGGCATGTCATCCTCGTCTGCATCTCATATCCTTCGAGATCTTTACTCAACAGAAGGCATCAAAGGACTATACCGTGGTGGTCTTCCTCTTTTGATTGGTGGGAGCTTCATGCGATCGGCTCAATTTGGCTTCAGTGCAAAGGCGAGAGATTTTCTTGAAGAAAGTAAATTTCCAAGCTACAAGGCTTTTAATACGTTGGACTCCAATGTGTTGCTTGCTGGTATTGCAGGCGGCATAGGAAGGGCAATGATCGAGATACCAACAGACTTCTTGAAAATCAGACGACAAGTTCAATTAGATGCGAATGCTAAAATGAAATTTTCCATGTTGAGGAAGAATCTAATGGATGGCAGCATTGTCACGTTTGGAAGAAATACGATTTTGTTTACTTCTTTCATTGTGTATGTGGACTTATCAAAGCAGGCTTGCACTGCTGGACTAATACCGGTATTTCTATGCAATGATGATTCCACTGGTTTGTCTCCTTTTGCAAAAGGTTCCATCTGTGCCAATATGGCATGGCTGAGTTGCTGGCCTTTTGACGTTGTCAAAACTCAGCGTCAGAGTGGAAATGTTGCATCTGATATTGGTGCGATAGAACTACTGAAAGATAATATGAGACAAGGCAAACTCTTTCGGGGCTTAGCGCCAGGTCTGGTGAGGTCATCGATCGCGAACGGTTCAAGTATGGTTGTTTATGAATCAGTGCATTCAAATTTATCTCTTTTCTTTGATGTTCAAAGGAAAGATATGCTCTGATGAATGAACTTGGCTAGTATTGCGTAGATAAAATAATTTTAAATTGAATAGCATCTAATACTCTATCCTACTCTATCTAGAGATACGAACACACACATCTACGATATGCTTATTTATTATGGCTTTCAACCTGCTTATTTGATTTATTTAAATCTCCTCACTTCCAACTTGCTTACGTCACCAAATAACTGGGGGCGGGCCCTTTTTTAATTGGCTGCGAGACGCATGAAGCAACGTGGACTTCATTACGATTTTTGAAGATAGAAAGATTAACTCCAACAAAGAAGAAGAATCTGTAATCTGTACTTCAGCAGTCTCAACATAATCTTTGTCAGTCACAGACAAGTGACAAGGGTTCTGGGTTTAAAGAGTGCGCTACTCCTTCAAAGGAAACCTACCACCTGCTTGCTATACAACAAGGAGATGAGAATACAAGGAAATTTGGTAATTCTACTGGCAGTTGCCTTTACCAGGGCAACTGTTTGTATTGCGAAGAGTGTGGACAATAGCGAAGATTCCAATACTGAAAAGATAGCAGGCTTGTCGGAACATGGTAACACAACAGAAGAAATGCTACGTACGACTATCGAAGACGACGATGTTCACAATTACGAAAAGAGGATTCGCCTAGCAAGGAAGAATTGGAAAAAGACATTTGAGGAGATTAGATCCATAGCGGTAGATTTCTCTCCAGACAGTAAAAAGATTGGAAAGAAGTCTAAACGAAAAGAATTAGACCAGTGGAAGTTATTTCTGGATGGAGAGAATCGCGGTGTGAGCGGATTAGCTTCAAATGATACGACAGCGCTTGACATTGAACTCGTGCATTCGCCATCTACTAGGAATAGTACAGTCGTTGTTGTATCGGATGAAAATGGCCGTCCAAAAAGATCACGTCAGAGATTTGATGGGTTTGCAAATTGGGACGGTCTTCTTCAACAGTGGGCTGATGATGCTCGACACTACGCATCGAAAGAAAAGGGCGAAACAAAAAGAAAATCTGAAATCTCAACTCTGGCACCGAGCCAAAAGGAAGTAGTTCCTTTCTCTCCAAGAATAGCGAGAGCTGGAGAGGAAATCCTTCCACATACCGATATTGGTGACAAATCAAAAAACGTATGGATCGTCACAACAGCTGCATTACCATGGATGACAGGCACTGGAGTAAACCCGCTGTTACGTGCAGCCTATATGACACAAGGCCGCAAAGAAGCCGGTGGAAAAGTGACACTGATGCTACCATGGTTGGAACTTGAGAAAGACAGAGACGAGATATATGGCAAGGAAAGAGATTTTAATACGCCAGAACAGCAAGAATCATGGATCAAAAATTGGTTGAGTGAAAAGGCTGAATTGAAAGAGGCATCGGAGTCACTTAATATTGCATGGTACACAGGGCGTCATGAAACACAAGAAAATTCAATTTATAGCATGGGAGATATTATAGCAATGATTCCGGTAAGTTCTATGAATGAAAGCGAGCTTGATTACTTTCTATTTATATTCTATTCGCTCAATCTTGTGTGATTTCTGTGTAGAAGGAAGATGCTGACATTTGCGTTTTGGAAGAGCCGGAACATCTCAATTGGTACCGAGCACCTGGAGAAAGGTAAGGATCTTGCTCCTGTCTTCCAACTTCATGACAATTCTGTTCACTAACATTATCCATAGTTGGACAAGCAAGTTCAAGCACGTCGTAGGCATCGTTCATACAAACTATTTTGTGTATGCACAGGAACAACCAGCCGCATATCTGAGGGTAAGTAGTTACATATGCCCTTCTTCTTGCTTCTGCTGCACTGCCTTTTCTCACATTGCAATCAAAATAGGCACCAGGCATGCGATTACTGAGCTCGTGGATGTGTAGAGCCCACTGCCACAGAATTATTAAATTATCTGGAACCCTGGGAAAGTTTGCACCAGAAAAAGAATTGGTTGAAAATGTTCACGGGGTTAGAAACGCATTTCTCGAATATGGAAAAGAGCTTTCGACAACGTTAAAGTCTCCTGATGGGACAGATCATCCAGTCTTTGGTCCAAATGCAGACCCAAAGGTATATTTTATAGGGAAAATGTTGTGGTCGAAAGGAATTGGATCTTTGATGGAGCTACTCCAGTATGCAGAAGAAAGTGCAGACCTAAAGGTAGACTTCGACATGTATGGTGGAGGTCCTAATCTTGATGAAGCTCAACAACGTAGCACGAAGCTGGGTTTGACGATGGAATTTCACGGTCCTATTGATCATGCCGCTCTAGCATCAACCCACAAAATATTTGTAAATCCATCCTTATCGGAGGTTCTCTGCACAACTGTGGCTGAAGCTCTTGCAATGGGAAAGTTTGTGGTCGTGCCTTCCCATCCTTCTAATGATTTCTTTGCGCAATTCCCTAACTGTCTTACTTATGCAAACAAAGAGGAGTTTGTCGGTTAGTATTTATAAGGAGATTGCAAACTGCGTGATTTCTGCATGATGCATTCTCAAAAACCTTGTTTTCTTCACACTATCAGGCAATCTATATTACGCGCTTACGCACTCACCAGAACCGTTATCAGATGAGTATTCATATGCCCTATCATGGAATGCTGCCAATGACAGGTTTGCGGCTGCTGGGTGTATCACCAAAGGAGAGGCTGATGAGTTTGCCCATGCCATGTCTACAGATGAAGCCGGCATTGAGGTAAGTATAAGCAAAGTATTGACTGCACTGAAGCAAAATCCCATTTATTAACCTTCTCTTTCACTGGAATAGATTGGATTGCCACCTTTAATAGAAGATGAAGAACGCCGAAAGCAATTATCGACGACGATGAAGAATACCAGAGACTGGTACCGAGAGTTCCGAGCTAATCTCTCGCAAGAAATTCGTCAAAGCAATGTGTTACCTCAAGACATTCAAAAGCGACTTTTATCAGAATTGGACAAAAGATTAGATCTTGATGTTGATTCACTACTGTATTCGCCAAAATTAAAGCTTCAGCTGTCCCCAGCAAAATTGGACAAGCAGCTTCTAGACTTGTATAATGCAGTTGCCGATAACCCAAGTGCAGATATATTGCGAACAGTGATGGGGGGTGCTAATGTAGGTAGACAGAGTTACTATCTGAAACAACAGGCTCGCAAACAAAAGACTAGAGCAAAATTAGAAAGCAGAGAGAAAAATTCGCTACCTCAATTTTTGGATGATGTTGGCATGGGCGAATATCGAAGTGCTACCTCATGGATTAAGAAGACTCTTCGACGCAATTTACAACAAAATGTTGGCCAAAGCTTTTTGCAAGACAAAAAAATCTCTATGAATATCGAAAACAAGAATTCGCATCAAAACAAAGACGAAACAACAATGATCGCATATTTCGGAAAATCACAACCATCGAGGACAATACCATTTTACTCCTTCCCCACACAGCACTATGCAAGGCGACTGGGCTCAAGGCTACCTCCATTATTAATTTGAGTTAAAAATCTAGTTGTTGCAAACCGTGACGACTCGTATTAGGTTTTGTTTTTGAAATGAAAAAGAACAATGAAATCTGATGAAATTGATGATGATGATGAGATGATATTCCAAATTCGTACCTGTAATTTTCAGCGCGGAAAATATTCGACAGCTTTAGCTGAACTTTTGACCGTTGGAAAATTGAAAATACTGCGAAGTTTCAGTTTGGGATTTGAAAACCACTTTTTCCAGCAAGACCCCAGGCAAGACACATCCAGACACATCCTTCCTCTTTCATCTCTAAGCTACCGACTACCATAAATAGCTATTAGTATTCTAACATAATTATCATCAGAATTAAACGAATCAAATTATATCAGCACCATAAGCATAGATTTTAATTGCAACATGTCAAAAGAAAGTGAACCAAAGACGGCCTCTAATGAGTTAGAGGTAGTACCTCCAAACGAAGCCAATATGACAGATGAAGAAGCGTCGCCTTCCCCAAAGCCGAAAATTGAAACAGATAAAAGTGAGTTCGGGATATCAAAAGAAGAGGACCTTCTGGCTACGGAAGCTGGAGAGGAAGAGGATAATCTAGCCGTAGAAGCAGTCATAAAGGAGGATGAGGAACATTTAGCTGCGAAAAATGAGGAAGAACAAGCAGCCAAGAAAGAGGAAGAGGAACATCTAGCCGCAGAGGCTGCCAAGAAGGACGAAGAGGAACATTCGGCTACCGAAGCAGCCAAAAAGGAGGAAGAGGAACGTCTAGCTGCAGAAGCAGTCAAAAAGGAAGAGGAACGTCTAGCTGCAGAAGTAGCCAAAAAGGAGGAAGAGGAACGTATCACCGCAGAAGCTGCCAAGAAGGAGGAAGAGGAACATCTAGCCGCAGAAGCAGTCAAAAAGGAGGAAGAGGAACGTCTAGCCGCAGAAGTAACCAAAAAGGAGGAAGAGGAACGTTTAGCCGCAGAAGCAGTCAAGAAGGAGGAAGAGGAACGTCTAGCCGCAGTAACAGTCAAGAAGGAGGAAGAGGAACGTTTAGCCGCAGAAGCTGCCAAGAAGCAGGAAGAGGAATATTTAGCTGCCGAAGCTGCGAAAATTGAGGAAGAGGAACATTTAGCTGCAGAAGCAGCCAAGAAAGAGGAAGAGGAACGTTTAGCCGCAGAAGCTGCCATGAAGGACGAAGAGGAACGTTTAGCCGCAGAAGCTGCCAAGAAAGAGGAAGAGGAACATTTAGCCGCAGAAGCTGCCAAGAAGGACGAAGAGGAGCGTTCGGCTGCCGAAGCTGTCAAGGAAGAAGCAGAGAGACTATTGGCTGCCGAGGCTATCAAAAAAGAGGAACTTTTGGTTGCCGAAGCTGTCAAGGATGAGGAACGTGTAGCTGTCAAAAGGAAAGAAGACGAGCGTATGGCTACCGAAGCTGCTCAAAACGCGGAAGAGGAACGTTTCGCTACCGAAGCTGCCAAGAGAGAAGAAGATGCCAAGAGAGAAGAAGAGGAGCGCGCTGAGGGTCTTGCTGTTGATGCGACGTTAATGAAGGAAGACTATGATCGCGCTATAGCAGAAGAAGCGTTGAAGGAGGAGCAAGTTGAAGAAGTTCCTGTCGAACAGACAGAGAAGTGTGTTGACGATTCTCCTGCGATTGTTGATGCGGTGGATATTGGCCTTGCAGCCCCTGCGGTGACCAAGAATCTTGCTGCATTGATGGACAATGATCTTAGTCAACCTCGTCCTGTTGTAATCTGCGGGCCAAGTGGAGCTGGGAAGGGGACACTCATGTGAGTCCTAGAAAGTACAGGATTCCCGCATGTCCATTTATGCACATCTTTGCAACCATCTGTGCATATAACTTCTCTTTTTCTGTGTGACTTTTATTAACTTTTATTTTTTCACAGCAAGTCTTTGATGAACCAATATCCTGATGATCAGTTTGGATTTGCAGTTTCTCATACCACGCGCAAACCTCGTGAGGGCGAGGTAAATGGATTGGAATATCATTTTACAGATGTTGATAAGATTAAAGCTGAAATCGACTCTGGAAAGTTTATTGAGTATGCTGAAGTTCACGGTAATTATTACGGAACTAGCATTGCGGCAGTAAAGTCTGTGCAAGAAAGGGGACAAGTGTGTATTCTCGAAATTGATGTCCAGGGAGCTCGCAGCGTTAAGAAGAGTTCTCTAAATGCGTACTATCTTTTCATCGCACCACCAACTTTGGAAGATTTGGAAGCCAGATTGCGTGGGCGGGGAACAGAGAAGGAAGAAGACATTCAGAAACGTCTTGGAAACGCTGCTGGCGAAATGGAGTATGGTAAAGAGACAGGCAACTTTGATAAGTATGTTGTCAATGGAGACTTGGCAACTGCGAGTGCTGACTTGAGCGCAACTGTGGAGATATGGTTTCCTCACTTATCTGCAGCCACCACAGTTGGTGGAAATGCCTTTGTGAAACATTGTGTCAGTGCTGCCAGTGGCTGCGTGATTTCATAGAGATTGATAGTGGAAGTTTAACTTAATTTGTTTTTATCATTTTTGATCATGAAACCATCCAAAAATTCATTTCTCCTAGATATATATTCTTAACGACTGCAATTGTTTCAGCAGTAGTATCGCGCTGAAACACAAACTCGTATTCTTTGAAGCATGCGGCATAATTGCATTCTTTGAATCCCAAAGACTGTCAAATAATTATAGATAGCTGAGAACAAGTGAATTATAAAGAAAACGCATCAACCAAATCAGAGAACCTCACCTTTTCAAACAGATGCCTCGAGGCTTCGTTTTCCTCCTTTATTTTCACAGTGAATTTTCTAATACCAAGAACTTGTGCACCATAAAGCATCATTAGACACGCTGCTTCTTTGCCAATACCTTGCCCCCTTGCAGATTCTACAGCAACCATCAAATCAAGCTCGGCTTGTTTCTGTCGAGGGGCCGAGCTATCATCAATAGCTTCATCTTCATTCTCTCCGTCTTCCTCATCTGATATGAACAAATTTACGTCGCCAATCATAGCATCTAATGTGTTCGTTATGAAGCGAATGTCCTCAAGCGGCCTAGCGCAGTCGCTAGTTTCAACGTAACCTTCCTTAGCGACAATCGATGATTCACAGGCTTCTCTGTTCAAAATGATGAAAGTGCATTTATCATCGTCATCTCTCCAGGATAATTGCATTTTCACTTCTTCCTCGAACGACAGAGGCTCGCTGCCAGTCATTTCCAGCAAGAAAGGACTTTTCATCCACTCGTGATATCGCTCTACATGTTCAGGGCGATACGGAACCAATACAGACCTATCACCGCATAATGCCGTCTCGTAATTCTTTCGCATTGTTCTATAATTTGTATATAGAGTCGCAAAACAGGTCATGTTGTTGTAGGCTTTAATGATGCAACAGACAGAAGGACGAGGAGGGTGCATGGTGACGACCAGCAGGCTTAAACTTAAAATTTGAGGTAAATGGCCTATACAAAGTTAACGTTCTATTCATCATAATATATCCAAAAGGTGTCTTGGATTCAACTGGAAATAAAGGTTTTCAGTAGTATTCAGTGCCTAATTTCAATCATGATTCGGAAGCTGTAAAGATATGATCCAACCACCTTTCCTTCTGTTCATTGATAATGCCTTCATCCGATAAAGCAAGTGTTTTGCTCTTGATACGATATGGAAGACTACCAAATCCATTGACTCCTCCCATAGATTTCACATCTGAACTGAAGGCATGGCGTCTGTACAACTCGTTTTCGATATCTTTGTCAGTGCTCGAAAATAGAAGCTTTTCTTCTGTCACGACAGCTCTTTCATACTTGACTTCTGTGGGAGTAATTATCACCATATCCACCTTAATTTATTTTAAGAAGAGGCGACAGGCGACGATTATTTGTGTGAGATTGTTAAAATCAAAACCAAATTCAAGATCAAACTAATGGCACACATGAACTTACTTGACTACCACTTCCCAAATCATTCTTGATCCCAGCCAGCACGGCTTCTTTCACTAGCTCCACGCCTTCTTCCATTGTCATGTCTACGTGATACCTCGCCTCCAAAACTCCCATCGCAGCCAACCCTCCACTACCAAGTGCAGTATATGGGATAACATCAATACTTCCATGTGGGTGGATGGCAGTCAAAACCGGTTGCTGTGTAAAAGGATCTACTCCTCCTAAAACAAGATTCGCCCCAATCTGTCCCCCACCTTTGGTCAGATCTTCTCGTATCATGTGACAAATTGATGATATACTCGCTTCCCCAAGACTCTGGTTGATATCAGTCTCTTCTTCGCTCTGAAAGTCTAATTGTTCATTGCTATAATCATCCCCATTCCCATTCATGACCCTGCGCAATCCATCATTACCAACAGAGTCCCTGATCATATCTTTCAATAGAAAGGTATATCTAACTTTACGCGTCAGTGCATCTAAATCCCCCGAAGTCCCAGCTCCGCAGCACCATACATTACGACTCAACTGATGCACTTTCTCACATCGCGTATCAGCAACAATAGATCCTTCTGTGGCCCTTGTATCTGCTGCTAATATGATCCCTTCCCTCGTTTGCACACCTACAATGGTCGTTCCAGTTTTGAGATATTTGTGATTTTGCTTGGAAGTCAATGGATTATTTTCAAGCAGTGCCCGAGGATCTATGGCGTTGATTGTAAGCTGTATTTCATTACCGCTTTGAAATCCATCATCTAGTATGTGCATCATCCCATGATTTGGTTTGTCTTCCAAGGATGAGGATGATGATGACAATGCCAACGACTGTGGAAAATGACGGAGAAGATCCGTGAACGATTCTTCGCTGCTTACGTCCAATTCAGAGTTCAACGAGGAAATTATTCGATGTTCTTCTTGATATGCGATGGAATCATGAGATGCAATCCTTGCTCGTCCTCTCTTGACGGCTTCCAAGCTGTCACTGTTGCGAGATACCAGGAGTGGATGTGTTTGTGAAGAATGTGGATAGCTTTCCGAGAGCGTTGAATCCGTTAAAATGGCAAGAGCTGCGAGAAGTATTCTGACATTCATATTCTAAATGAATATATGTATATATATATGTAGCACAAAGTTAATGAATCAAGTAAATGAGAGTGATGAGTGAAGAGTTAAGTGTGAAGATTCAAGTTGTGTAAAGAGGCAGCCAGATGGCTCTCTCTAGCTAGTAGCTAGTCTTAGCTAGAGTAGCAATTAGCAGCAGCAGCATCAAGCATCAAGCAGCAAGCAGAGGCAGCGACCAGC
>Ga0307978_1002212_pt1 | contig 13846 bp, 19 predicted proteins | sample OrgLakmetage1056_FD_203151 | JGI IMG/M metagenome (GOLD analysis project Ga0307978, IMG submission 203151) | Saline water microbial communities from Organic Lake, Antarctica - #1056 | ecosystem: Environmental > Aquatic > Non-marine Saline and Alkaline > Saline | place: Antarctica: Organic Lake...
ATATAATCACTTGGATCAGATAGATCAAAATTATTAGAAGAAGATTGTTTATATAAATTTACATATTTAGTATGCCAATATTCAGAATATGCTGATAAATTTAAATCTGTTTCAGTTTCTAAAAATGATTTTTCTTCAGCAGTCAAGATATTTTTAATTACCCCACTTCTTAAGGCTGGGGCGCAGTATTTTTTAACAGATTTTTCTAACATTCCACCTGAAATAACATGGTTATCTTCCACGTTAGCTGCCATACCTTTTTTTCTTTTAATAAATTTTAAATTTACACTTTCTTTTGGTAATTTAAAATTGCTTACTTCTTTTTCCTTTGCTTTTCCCATTATTTTGGTATTTTATTTTAATAAAAAAGGGTGATTTTAGGCTCACCCTTTAAGACCTATATTAATTATTATTATTATTATGCTGCGTAATTAAACTTTAATGTTGCAGTTCTAGAAGAATCTTTTACCATACTTCCTGTACTACACATAGCTGTCATAGTTGCAGAATCCTCCATATGTTGCATTTCTCCACCTCTTTGACCAGTGAAAGGATTTCTAATACCAGATTTATAACCTCTTAATTCATCTTCACCTTTAACTTTGATCTTTTGAATATTAGGCTCTTCCATATCTCCAATATAAAGAATGTCATAACGGTAAGATTCAATTACACCACCATCAGGGTGAAGTACTTTGTTTCTAACCTTATCATCATACATTGGATCAACTTCTAGCATTACATGTACATTATTAGGAGCTTTCCATTCTGTGAATTGGAATCCTGCACTAAATGAATTTTTATGCAATGGTGAGCTAGCTTTTTGAATTGCATTTTGACCTGTATTATCAAATCCTACTGTCATCCATCCAGAAGCTTCTTTAGTTACTGCTCTATGGAATTGTGCAGCTCCTCTTTCTCCTGTTCTTACAACAAATTTACGTTGATCAAAATCTAATTTACCTTCTGATAGCTCAGAAAGCATATCTTCTAATAATCTAATTGAGAAAGTGTTATATCCAGTTGTATTAGATACTTCCATTTGTTCTCTAATACCAGAACCAGCTTTAATCTCAATGTTAGACTTACCTTTGTTTAAGAAACGTCCATTAGAGTCTCTGTTTGTTTTACCAAACATAAGTGTTCTAGCTTTAATACGAGACATTTGTCTCTCAAACTGCCAATATACTTCTTGCATCCATGTTACAGACTTGTGTACTTTTCCGCTACCATCAGTTGTTTCAATACCTGAAAAATAAACTGGCTTAGTTTTATAATCAATCATTGCACCAGACTCCTTATGTTCAAATCTTAATGTAGAAACAGAGTTTCTCATTAAGTAAGGAGAAGTAAAGCTGATACCTGCACCTTCAGTAGAAAGTTCATCTTCTACATAAGCAGATTCAATACTAAATGCATTACCAGGAGTAAATTCATCACCAGGAGCACCTGCTAATGTTTCTTCACCACCAAATAATTCTACTTCATAGACATATCTTCCACCATCTTCAGAAGGTTCTCCTAAAATTCTATATTGATAATCATCAGGTCTAATACCTGCAATTACTTGAACTTTAGTAAATATTTTTTCTTCAAATACTAATTCAATGATACCACGTTGTGCTCCCACTCCTGAATCAGAAGGATCTACTACAACACCATCAACTCTAGCTTCTTCTAAAGCAATATTTCTTTCATCACTACCAACTAGTTTCCATACAAAATCGTCTGCTGTTTCTAGCATTTTTTCTGGGAACTTAGATAAAGTAGTATCTAAATTTTTCATACCTGCATTTTGAAGCAAAACAGTTGTTAGCTTACTAGCCAATTGTGGTTTTGAACCAAATATAGCACCGATATGGTTTTTAGTAGTAAGACCTGACCAAGCCTTACCTTTTGTCATTACAAATTTTCCAATACTCATAGTTTATAATTATTTTAATTGTTTACATGTTTAGTTCTTCCCCAATTCCATCATAGGAATCAGCATCATTTAAAAAGTCAGGAGATCCTGAATTCTCAAATTTAGAATTACTTCTAAGTGCATTTTCAAAATCAGAAGTAACCTTACTTGTTGTAGTGTTCATCAATTTAGAAAAGTCATTAAATCCTTTGGTTAAAGTATATAAGTAATATAATTTAGTATCAAAATTAATAGGATCTTCTCTCCTATCTTTCATTAATTGATTTTCTGGAACATCATTTTCATTTTTAGAAACTATAGATGTCATTGTATCATACATTCTATCTTTAATTTCTTTATTTATTTTTACTCCATTTATAATTTCTTCAGTATTATAAACAGAATTTTTTAAATCATTATCTATTTTTTCTTGCTCTTGCAAGGCTTGATTTCTTTCTGCTATTCTTTGCTCTTGAGTTTTTTCAAATTGAACTTTTTGATATTCTTTTAAACTATCTAAAGATTCTTTAGCGTCATCTAATAATGATTCTTCTCCTAATGTAACAGATTTATTTAAAAGTTTAATAGCTCTTTCTTCAGGAAGTCCCTGTGCTTTATAATCTTCTAAAATAATTCTTTTACTTAGATCTTGATTATTTTCTAATGTTTCATCATTTACAGAATCTAAAGTTTCTAAATCAGTTTTATAACTTTGATACTCTGATAAACTGACACCTTTTTCTAATGCTTCAAAACCTTCTTCTCCAAGTTTTGATACAATCATTTCTTTTGATTTACTATCAATTTCAGATTTAACTAAATTAGCTAAATCTTCTTCTGACTCTAGTTTTGTTTCTTTATTAAAAGAAGAGAGTAATCCTTTTTCAGACAATAAAGTTGCAAAGGAAGTAAAAATATCAGGGGAAGTATCTTCATCAGAATTACCCTCTTCATCTTTTTCTTTACTAACTACGTCCTCTGAACTTTCTTCCTCTTCATCTTTTGAAGTATTGGTATTGTTCTCGTTAGTATTATTATTATTTTCTTCAGAATCTTCTTTTTTTTCAGAATCTTCTTTTTCTTTTTCAGATTCTAGTTTTGTTGTTTCATCTAAATTTAATTGAACATCTTCATCTGTTCCAAAGACTCCCATGTCAAATTCTTCTTCATTGTTAACTTTTACCATTTCCCTTTATTTTATTGTACAAATATACAACTTTTTAATTATAAAAACAATATATAATTTAATTAATTATAAAATTGTTTAATGTTTACATAGCTATTTTGAAGATTTATTTTTCTTTTGCATTGCTATTTTTTTATCTTCTCTTTGCATTTTGTCCTTATGCATAGTCATTTTAGCTTCTAACTCTTTAATTTGTTCTAATTTGTTATTTTTTAGTTTTTCATAATCTAGTTCTAATTTCTTTTCATTTATAGGATCAGCAACTCCATCATCAGAATTTTTTAAATTAGCTACATATCTTTTAGTTTCTTCTTGTCTTTTAGATATATTATCTTTAATATTTAATTCTCTGTCTGCTCTTTCTTGTTCTTTTTGCTCTTTTTGAGCTTGCTGTTGAAGTTCTTGTTGCTTTATTTTATTAGCTTGTTCTTGTTGCTGCTGATTTTGTTTATTCATATTGTTTTCAGCTTTTTCTAATTTCTTTCTCATTTCAGAAATACTACCACTAAAGTAAATATCAGTAATAACAGAAAGAGGTCCACCTTTTTGAATAAATGCTTGAGCATATTGTTTCATAGATTGTTCTAGTTCTGTAGCTTTAGTACCACTAGTCAAGGTTAATCCATAATCTGCTTCTGATATAGAATCATCAGATAAATCTAACAATTTAGTTGTTTGATCATCTAATATAAATTGTGTTTTCTTTTTATTATTTTTTAAAGCTATTTTAGCAGTTTCTAAAAATGCAGTTAAAACTCTAATTTTAACATCATCATGTTTACTAAACCAATACTCTGTAATATGTGCAGATTGATTAACAGACCTTTCAACTCCTCCTACAGTTTCTCTATTAGATATTTGACCTTCTCTTTGTCTAGAAACTCCTGCAATTTCTCCCATTTCAAGTTTAATGAATTCTAGTAATTGCATATGCTGTTGTATATAATTACCTGTCTCCATATCAATGGCTCTACCACCAACTGTATTCATTCCTCCTGCTAATTTACCAGTAGAAGCACCTTTATTACCTTCTTTAAAAGAATCTACTACAGCTATTTTATTAGTAACTGCAAAATGCATCCATTTCTCTATTTCCCAATTATCTGGTACTTTAGCTAAATCAAGTTCAAAAATTTTACCATAGTTTGTGGCAATAGATTTATTTGTTCTATCCCATATAACATCATATAAATATTGGTAGTTTTTCATTTTATCTACAAGTGACACTGCTCTACCTTGGTTGGTATTATATACTTCTCCTATAATCCCAGGACTACAAAAAGATGGATTAGATACTTTATTATATTGTACTTTTTTAGGTTTCATTTGAATATAAATATCCTTACCTAATTTAGTACCTTCCCACCATTCATTAACCCAAAGATTTTTAGACTCTTCTCCTCTAGTTTTATCTTCTATATACTCTTCAGATCTGTATTTATATTCTACATCTCCAAATTCATCATAATATTTTACTTTTTTAATTTTCTTTAAAGATTTCCAATAAACTCTAATAACTCTAATGTTACCATTTTCATCAGTATAATCTGAACCAAAATAATGACCATTAACTTCTGCTAAATTAAACATAGCATCTAAACCTCCTGCAGGTCCTCCACCATGTCCTACATAACCATCTCTAAGTAATACGTGATTATTATCATCATCAGTGTAACTATTATTAGTTCTTTTAGTAGAATAATCCATTATGTAATCAATATCATCAGGTTTTAATTCCTCATAAAATGTATCAACAATTCTACCAGGATTCCAATGATCTTCTAATATAATTAAATCAGAATCTTCAATTTTTTCTGACTTACCACTTCTTACACAATGTACTTTTAATGGATTAAGTTTTTTTAATTCTGGCTCATTAGAAACTATATCTATTTGATATATTTCTTCTGCCATAATTAAAGCGTCTTTAAATCCATTATTAAATGTTCTTTTAAAATTTTGCTCACTAGAATAATGTTGTAATATTTGTGTAGCTAATCTCTCTCTAATATCTTGGTAGTCGTATTTAAGAAAATCTTCTAATTCTTTATATTTTTCTTCTAATTCTTCTTTGCTATAATTTCTTTCAAAATAAGAAATCATTTTTTGTTTAAGTTCTTTCTTAAGTTCTTCTTCTTTAGTAGAAATAGCATCATGATTAGTGACTAATACTTTATAATCAAATCTACGATTTATTTCTTCACCTATTAATAAATCTACTTTAGCATTCATTACTGGATGATGAGGTATATTATCAGGAATAAAAGATGCATCAATTTGATGAGGATTTACAGTATTATGTAAATCTCTAATATCTACTATACCATTATATAAATTAAGATTTATAATTTTATTTTTTAAAGTTTGACGTACTACCTCATTATGATAAAATGAAAATTTATCAGCTGCATCAACATTATCTTTTCTCCAAGATTTTGTTTTTTTGCTATAAGGCAATCTTTGTCTAGGCTGTTTTTTATTATGTATAACACTCATATGTTTATTGTATATTGTGCAAATATAATATTATTTATAATATTATAAAAATATTTATATATAAATTTTATTATTTTTTATGATCACTCATAGCTGAATTAAAATCTTTATCTATTTTACTTGAAAAATTTTTAGAGAAAAAAGGATCATCTGATAGCTGATTTAGTTTCTTTTGTTTATTTTCTTTTGCTTGTTGATTTCTTTTTTTTCTTTCTTCTCTAAGTATCATTAACATTCCCATAGAAGAAATTCTATCAAAGTTACCATCTGCATTCCATTTAATAGCTTCTTCTAAATAACCAAAACTTCTAACTTTATGTAAATTCCATAAATTATCTTCTCCATAAGCATCTGTCATCATCCATTCAGCTTGTAAATCTCTACCTAATTTATTTATAGCTGCACTAGCGTGTGTTCCTTTAGATTTATTGCCATACTGAGCTTTAGGAGTAGTTAATTCCATATCTTTTAGTATTTGTGGAGTATCACATAACAAATATAAACAATTTCTATTTTCAAAGTAAGCAAATAAACCTTTTAAATTACTTTCATAATTAGCTTGTGCATTATAAAACTGTAAAAGTTTCATAGTATTATTATAAGCAGTTTTAGCTAATTTAGGTCTTGCAGTGTACTCTGCAACAATTCTATCTGTCCATGTGTCCATTATAAACATAGAATATAAAGAACTACCTTTGTCAGAGTCAATAGGATCAATTCCTGCTATATACCTTTCTCTAAATACTACTCCTTCTCCATTTTTTTTAGGCATTTCAAAAATTTCAACAGCACCAGTCTTATCTGCTGTAGCTAAATCATATCTTCTAATAGGATGTAAATCAGAATTTACTTTCCATTTTATATTGCCTTCATTGTTTACTACTAATTCTCCTACATAATGATTGGAAACAAAATCTTCTTTCTTTACATATATGTTTTCAAAGTATTCTTTAATATCTGATACTGGAAACACAGTACCTTCTGTTCTCATAATAGCTTCTTGAGGAGTAATAGGCTCTTCAGCTTTCTTTTGAGTAATAGAAGAAGAATCAGATGAACTATATTTTACTTTAAACCTATCTAAGCAAATTTCTACTAATGCTTTAATAACGTCAGGTTCTCCTACTTTTTCATCATAACATTCATTTCTATTTAAATATGCTCCCCAAAAAAATCCACATTTTATTTCTTCATTTGCATTTTTATCAAATACATTTGATATTCCTAGTATGTTGTAAGCTCTAGGACTATAAAATAATTTTTCAGATCCTTCAAAAGAAGCTCCTTCTACACCTCCTGTTCCTCCTGCTAACATAAAACCAAATGATATTCCACCATCTTCTACTGCTTTTCTGTTTACACTCCAAGCTTTTTCTAAATTAGGAAATAATCCATCTTCTTCATAATGTATAAGTGGACCCCTTACACCCCTTGCTTTGTTAGGGTTATCTTTTAGTGACACACCATATACAGATGATAATAATCCTTTTCTAGATCCATATTCATCTTCAAATCCTAACTGAATTTCCATTGCTTTTTTACCATCAATAAGTCTCATTCTAGGTAAAGGTGTATGTTCAGCTATCCAGTCTAATGTATCTAATACTTTACCCCATATTCCTTTATCTCCTGATAAAAAAGTTTTTTCAGATGCTAAATGAAAATTAGGATTACCAGATCCAGGATAACAGTACATATTTCTAGGACTCCATGCTCCTGCTTTAAAACTAAATCCGACTCCTCTAGTTTTTAATAGTTTACCATGTTTACCTTCTTCTTTAGCTTGATTAACATAATGAAAAAACAAATAATCACCTAACCAAGGTTTAGGAAATTTTCTTACTCTATTACCTTTCTTTTTTCCTTTTGTATTTGGATCTTTCTCTACTAACCAAATAGGTGCGTAGTTCCAATAAAAATATAATTCCCCAGGAATCCATTCTCCATCAGGTCTAACTACACCCTCTCTCCATTTTCTTACTTCTTCTTTCCAAAATTTAGTATAATCAGATTTAGGATTACCATTAGGTATAATATTAGTATATTTACCATTTTCTTCAAAGAATAAGGCTTTTTCTCTGAAGTAATCCATATCCTCTAATATATGAGGATTATTTAAATATACTTCTCTTCTGCCATCTTCGTATTCTATTTCTTCATTATCATCATTAATATAAGTCATTACAGGTCTATCTTTAATATAACCACGTATTTCTTCTGGTTGTATAAGATTGTTTATAAACTTTACATTTGTTATAAACTCTATAATGTCATCATAGACCTCTTTAGGTAAATTCTTTTTTAATTCCTTATTTATAGGTGTTTGGTATTTATTTGTTTTGTATGTCATATGGACTTGTTATTAATGCTCCTGATGAAACTAATGTTTTGGCTACAGATATAGAATTTTTTAAAGCTGTTTTAAGCACTTTGGATGGATCTATAATATTATCAGTATCTATTTTACTTAAATCTGTGCCATTTTCTTCTAATTTTTTAGAAGGAAGTAAAAATATTTCAGAAAACATTAAATATTGATATTTATTGTATAAATGTTTTAAAAATTGTCCTCCCCCTGGTAAATATCCTTCATCTAAGGCACAATTAACAGCCAGTACTGCATCTTCTACTCTATCTTTACGTTCTCTACTTTCTATATTAGAATTACCTCCTACACGTATTGTAACTGTTTTATCTGTTAATTTTTCTAACCTAGATTTAAGAGTAGTTTGACTTACTTCATCATTTGCTTTTTCAATAGAAGATTTTAACCTCTTAATCCTAGCTTTAATTCTTTTATTAGGAGTACCAAATAGTGTAATCTTATTAAAGTCTACTTTTACTTTTTGAGCTGTGCCCCCTATATAAAATTTATCTGATTTATTAATATCTAAATATTCTATAAGATCCTCTAATAGTAATCTCTTAAAATCAGACATTCCAGGAGCTTCTATTAGTATAATTTTGTTATTTCCTTTATTAAATAAATTTACTTTTTCAATAATATGATTATTAAAAGAATGTGCAATTATTAATATATTTTTGTCTTTATTCTTAGTAATTTCTTTAGTAATTTCTTTTGGAAAAGATGTAAATTTATCATTTACAATAATTGTAAATAAATTATTATAAACTCCATCTTCTATATTAAAATTAATAGATTTATTTTTACGTTCTATAATATAACCATCTTCTTTTTCAATAGAATCTTTTAAGTTGATATCTTCTACAATTTTTATATTGTCAGAATATTTATATGCTTCTAAAACTAAATCTACTATACTAGAATCACCATTTGAAGATACATTAGTAATTTTTTTAATAAAACTTTCTTTATCTTCTTTTATTTGTTTTGATTTTAATTGTATTTCTGTTAATATAATTCTTTCTAATTTTTCTAACTCTTTTCTGACTTCTCTAATAGATTCACCCTCTCTTAATAGTTTAATAGATTCTAAAATAAAAAAACTACAAAATAATAATGAAGTAGTAGTGCCATCACCTGCTTCATTTACAGTCTTTTCTGCAACTTCTTTAATTATGTCAGTTATTACTTTCTTTTGCGAGTTTACAAAACTAATGGCATTAAGTACAGATACTCCATCTTTAGTGATATAACTATTTCCATTATAATCTTTAATAATAACTGTACTTCCATCTGGACCTAATGTGCAGGTAACAGCTTCTCCTACTTCTTGTATTGTTTCTATTAGAAGTTCATAATAACCTTCTTTTAATAATACTTCTTTATTAAATTCCTTCTTCATATAAATTATATTTTCTACTTCCTTTTGATTTACCTTCTAATGTTTCTTTTTCTTTTACTACTTCTTTGTATGCTTCTTTTAAATCTGCCATTAACTTAGGTACTTTCTGTACTGCAGTTGTAATCTTAGAAATGTCATAAATAGGAATTCCTTTTGTATCTCTTTCTTCTAATAGATATTTTGTTCTTGATAAATAATTACCTACGTCAGAAGCTGCTATTAATGAATTCATATATAATTTTTCTACTACAGTAGTACTAAGTTTTTTGTATAAGTTAATTGCTTCTTCTAATTGCTTATCCATTTTCCAAGAATCTTTCAATCCTACTTCTTTTTTTACTTCTTCTATTTTCTCTTCTTTATCTAGTATATAATTAAAATCAGATCTAATATCAGAATAATGAAATACAAATAGCATTTCTTTAGTAGCGTTTACTTTATTTTTAGTTTTATCTCTATCTAAAAGTTTTTTAAAAGTTTTTAGTCCCCAAACTTCTTCAGGGACTGTCAACTCATAGTCTTTAAATTCTACTAGCTTCATTATTTAAATTTTTGAAGTGTATTAAAAATAAAAGTTGATTCTTCTATAGAAAAACAACCTTTCTTATTAGCATGATTTAATGCAGAAAAAATAATTTTATATTCTTTACTTGTTTCTTCACTAAGTTCATCTTGTTCAAGTAAATTATTATCTTTTTTTGTTTCTTTTTCTTTCTTTTTGCTCATAGTTTTAATTTTATTTGTTTTATTAATCTCTTAAATCAATTGAGTGAATAATATCATCTGAAATCCTTGCCACTACTAAATCTTCACTTAATTCAAATGGTAAAGCATTAATAGTAGGAATCTTTGTTGTTATATCATTAGGATCTTGGATATACTTAGTCATTTTATCAGGATCTAACAAAACTTTCATTCCTGGCTCAATATCTTGTACTCTTCCTCCTACAGCAATTACAAATTGCTCTTCTTTAACATATTGTTCTTCTAAAATGCTTTCTTCGTCTTTTTCATCAGTTGATTTGTTCATTGTAATGTAAACAAAATTCTTTCTTGGTATCAATGGAAATGTTTCTAGCATTGATACTACTTCGTCTTGTGTTAAATTTTTCATATTACTTATTATTTATGTTATTTAGATAAATCTTCCCTATTCTTTTAAAATAAAATATTATATTATTAAAATTGTATTTGTTATCTTTATTTAAATTATTATTGTTTAATTCTTCTATTTTTTCCTTTGCAAATCTAAATTGACTATTAACTATTTTATCTATTTCTTTATCGTTCAAATTATTTTCTAACCCTAGGGTATGTTTATATTTTTTTAGCTCTTTATTCTTCATTTATTATATTAAAATTATAAATTAATTTAAAATTATTTGCATCTTTTTCTATCTGTGGTATAAATAATTTTGATAGTTGATTATTTACTACTATACCTTTTTTTCTAAATATAGTCATTGCATTTTGTAAAGAAGGATCTTTAATTCCTAACTCTTCTTTGATTTTCATTTTAATTTTATAATCAAATAATACTTCATTTATTATTCTTTCATTTGTCACTTCTTTTTTTAGCTTATAATATTCATATAAAAATAAAGATAATATATTTATTTGTTGATCAGTAAGTTTGTGAAAAATTTTAGTTAAATACAACCAATCTTTAAATAGTTTTTTTATTGTTGTATTTATATTTGCTACTTTTATGTTTTTCATCTCTTTTACATTTTTCATTTTCTTTTATCATATCTTTTACTGCTTTTTCAAAAATCTTCATTCCTTTTGCACTAAAGTAATTCATTTTCTATGTAATTTAAAATTTTAGTAATACTAGTATTTCTATGATTGGCTTTTAAAGTATTATAACCTACTATATTACTATCTTCTAATTTTAAAGTACTATTGATACAGCTACGGCTTCCAATTGACTTATCAATTTGCTCTTTAGAACCACAAAATATTAATTTACTATCTTTACCTAATCTAGATAGCATCATTCTAAAATCTTCGTAATTTAAATCTTCATACTCATCTACAATTACTACAGAATTAGTATATGTAATCCCTTTAGCAAAATTTACTGGCAAAATTACTATATCTCCATCAGCAATCATCTTTTCAGTTGTTACTGGTGATTGCAACATATTAAAGTTATGTATAATAGGTGCAATATACGGATCTAGTTTTTCTTTTACATCTCCTGGCAAATATCCAATTGTTCTTACAATAGGTCTGGTAATTACAATTTTATTAAACTCTTTTTTTCTAAAAGACGATAAAGCTATATAACAAGATAAAAGAGTTTTACCTGATCCAAAATCTCCATGAATAAAATTAACATCATTATAATAAAAATCAGTTACTGCATCTTTTTGTTCTTCATTTAATTGCAATTTAAACTTTGGTTCGTTTTTTAATTTTCTTTTTTCTTTATTTACCATTGTGAATTTTTAGATATTCATTAATATTAGGAAAGTTTTCAATCTCGTTTATTGCTCCACATCTCATGCAAAGATCATTTCCATTACTATCTTCCTGAATATTTAAACTATTGCAGTATTTGCAAGCTACTACAGGAATACCATTGTATTCTTCTTTATTTTCTTTTTTGTTTGTTTGGTTTGACATTTTCTAAACTGATTTTAATAGTTATATTATTTTTTGTTTCTGTTTTTTCTCTTTCTATTTCAAATAATAAAGGTTCTTTAACTCTATTTGATAGATCTTCAAATACTTCTTCTAAATATCCTATTCCTTGTTTGAAATTATTTGTTTGTTTACTTTCCTTATTATACATATACTTCTATATTATTTTCTTTTTTATACTCTTCCCATTTTTCCTTACTCATAAGATCTGGAAACTTTTTACCTTCATTGCAAGATTCTTCTACATATATTTTTTTACTAGCAGTACACCCACAATGTTCACATTCATCATTGTTTGCTAAACATGTCTCCTTACATATAGAAGCTCTCCAAATTACTTGTTCTTTATAGTATGTAGGTAACATATCAAATTCATTTAGTAAAAATTTAGCATTTCCTTCTAAAAATGATTTAATCTTTTTTATTGTTATCTTCTGTCCTTTGTATTTCATCTTTTTTTAAATTTCTAAGGTTATTTATTAGTATAATTACTTCCATACCATCTAGTTCTCTAAGAGTAATCTTCTGAGCTTCTTTTTTCAATAACTCTTTATCATTAATATCTATATCAGGGTTTTTATTATATAGCTCTTTTGCTAAATCTGATAATAATCCTATTAATTTAAAAAACTCTTTTTCATGATATTTTACCTTCTTATGTAAATCTTTTCTTTTTCCTTTCTTTAAAAAATTACTCATTTATGTTGAATTGTATGATTTTTTTATTAGATCTATGATTTAATACTGTAATACTAATTAAAGATTTTACTTCTAAATCATTTTTAATATCAGGGTTCTGTCTTAAAAATACTTCTTTCTTTACTTTAATAGCATCTTCTATACTAATCTTATCTGTATTTATAATGTATTCTTTTATGACCATCTTTTTTAAATGTATTTACTTTTTTTAATTTTCTTTTTTCTATAGTATAAGTATTAAATAGTCTAGTATTTAAATCTGCTACATATAACTTAATAAATGTTTTATTTATTACTTCATTATATTCAGTATATAATATTACATCCATATCTTCATCTCCTCTATATTTCTGTTGAAACGTATTGAAGTTATTTAGAAGTATATCTAAGTTCTTTTTTAAATCTTCTTCTATAGTAGTTACTGTATTATCTATCATTGTTAAGTTATAAAGTTAATTTCTTTTTTGTTTCTTTTTTCTTTGTTATCAAATTCTTGACAAAGGTACAAAATATTTTTGACATATGCAAGTTATTTAGTAATTATTTTAAAAATATTTTTTAAATTTATTATCTAATTTTTTCATTTCTTTTCTTACTTTAGTATCATCTACTGCTTTAATAAACTTATGTGTTTTTTCACTAGGGTAGATATTATTATCATAATAATAACTTAACTTTCCTGTTTTTTTATTTTTTAAAATGTCTACTTTCATACTTTTAATTTTTTTTACTATATATTCATAATATATATAGCTGTTTTTAATATTTAAACAAATATACAAAATGTTTTTGATATACACAAGTAAAAGTTAAATTATTTTTAAAAAATTTTTTTGGAATTTTTATGACCACTTTTATATATATTATAAATGAATTTAAGAATGACTTTTCATATTAAAAATTTTTAACATTAATGATTGTGTGGACTAATTAAACATCAACCCCTACTCTTTTTCTACTTTGGGGATATACCCTTTATGTTTAATCTAAAAACAAACAATTATGAGTGCAAGAGAAGTTAAAAGTACAAGAATGTTAGGTGCAATCAGAGAAACAGTATTTACCGATGGTACTGAAATCTACGAAGAGATAAAGCCTGCAAAAGTAGTTACTGGAAAGAAAGTAAATACTGTGGAGAACTCTTTA
>Ga0307978_1002213_pt1 | contig 13846 bp, 16 predicted proteins | sample OrgLakmetage1056_FD_203151 | JGI IMG/M metagenome (GOLD analysis project Ga0307978, IMG submission 203151) | Saline water microbial communities from Organic Lake, Antarctica - #1056 | ecosystem: Environmental > Aquatic > Non-marine Saline and Alkaline > Saline | place: Antarctica: Organic Lake...
AAACAACACATTGAAAGAAAAAGACATCACTGACAAACGTCTAGTTATGAAGACAGCTTTCGACATGTTGGATGCTAATGAGATGGTTTGTGGAGGTATGAGGGACATCTTCAATGATGAGTTTGCTCCTTAAAAAAAAAGTTTTGATTTTTAAAAAACAAAAAAAAACAAAAAAACCTAAAAATAAAGGTTTTTTTTTTTGGTAATATAATATATATTTTTTTATATAATTTTTTAATTTAATAAAGATGTTTTTGTGATGTTTTTTGTTTTTCGCGCTTTCATATATTTTTCTGCGTGTAGTTTTAGTGTAGTAGTTTCTAGTTTACGCGGATTTAGTAATAACTATATTTACGCAGATTTAATAGTAACTTATTAACTCCGGATATATATACATACTGTTATCTAATATCGTTATGATCAGTCTTATATATATTGTATGTGTGTGTGTGCTTATTATACTGAGAGGGTTTATAAAGTATATTCATAACTCGCTCTTGTCGTCTCGTAAATATTGTTACATTGTATATTCTTGTTTTTTCAATTTGATTTTGGGAATTATTTTTTCATTAAATTTTAGTTTTTTATTTTAGATCTTCTTTAGATCATCTTCTTAAGATTATACGGGATTACCATACTTGTCTACAAAACTAAAACCACATTGATAACCATTGGATCTAATAAATACATTAGGATTATTTGTTTTTTCATAACATTGACAACCAGGAATAATTGCTGTTGGTAACGTTGGTCTATGAAATGTACTTCCGTGTATGATAGTTAAAAACTCGCGTTCAATATCATTGTAATCGTTACATTCAAAATATTCACTTCCGATGTCTGTTCTTTGTTTGAAAATATTACAAAATTGTGAAATCAATTGTTTTTCAATTGCTTTGGAATCATTTACATGTTTTTGTATCTTTAAAATAGATCCTTTAGGATATTGTGCCAATCGTTTTGTATGTTCTTGATTTGTTCTACCTACTTTGAATATGTTTTGGTCGGAATTGATGAATTCACGCGTGTGAATGATATATACGTACTCCATTTTTTTTTAATATATAAAGACTGTGTAAACAGTTTTAATAATCAATTTTTTTATAAAAAAAATCATGTCAAAACAATTGGAAAAGTCAGAGTATTGGAGAGGAAAAATTGTGTTTGAAAAGATCGTAAAGACATTATTATAAATTATTTATCAATTCAATGTAGTTCATATTTTAATGTGTACCATATCTCTGTTAGATCATCCTTAGAGAGAGTTCAAAAGGTATATTCATACTCGCGTAATGTAGTTACATTGTATATTCTTGTTTCTATTTTACGAAACTTCTATTTTCAATTTGATTTTCATTTTGGAAATATGTTTACGATCTTTAGATCTTCTTAAAGATATTCATACTCGCCTTACAAATTAAATACATACAAATTAAATAATGAGGATCTCCTTTGTTTCTATTTTTGGAATTTTCATTTTTTCATATTTAAGTTTCATTTACAAAACTTTTTTTTTTTTTCAAAATACTTTTAGATTCAAAAATCAAAACAAATCTCCCCCTTTATTTACTAAATTACTAAAATTAGTAAAATTTGATTTAAGCTTTTTATACAAATAAATAGTTTATACCTCTCAACATGCTGTTTAATTGTGATAATTGTGATTACAAAACAACACGGAAATATAATTTAGATTTACATTATAAAAGATTAACACCATGTAAATTGACAAAACAAAAAAAGAACACGAGTACTGATGTTAAAATTGAAATAAATGCTAATGAGCCAAATGTCAGGGCTAATGATCGAAATGAGCCAAATGTCAAGGCTAATGAGCCTGCTGATGAGCCAAATGTCAATGTTGGTGATATTAATACAAAATGTTTGAAATGTTTGAAGGTTTTCACAAGCGTTCCTATTTTAAGGAAACATGAAAAGAAATGTGACGGTTATGATAAAAAACAATGTAAAATATGTTTACGAATGTTTGTTACTAGACAAGGTAAACACGAACATATTAAATATGTCAAATGTAAACCACCTGCTTCTTCTTCTTCTTCTACAATAAATAATATAAACAATATACACAATGATAATAGAGTTACTAATAACATCCAAAATATAATAATTCGTTTAGAATTCGGTAAAGAGAATATAGAAAAATTATTAGAGGAATTAGATTATGATAAAGTTATGAAAAAGATTGTTGTTAAAGGAAATGTTGGTTATGTGGACGCATTTGATAAAATTTATTTTAATTCTGATCATCCAGAAAATCAAACTATAAAAAAAGTTAGGAAAAAAGAGAATTTAGTTGACATATATAAGGGAAATGGTATTTGGGAAAAACAGTTTACAGACGTAGCCTTTGGGATCCTTAATAAAAACATTGAAAAGTATCACAGTAACTACTTTCAAACAATACCAAAAGATATTAAAAAGATAAATTATGGGTTATATTATAAGATTGTTAAATATGCAAAAGAAATGATTGAATTGGGATGGGATTGTCAAGACATTGAGGATGCTATCCAAGAAGAAGGAAAATTTGACAAAGAAAAATTAAAAATAAGAAAAATACAAAATATGACGAATATGATCATGGAGCATATTTACCAAAAAACTAAAAATAAACAACATAATTAATTCCTTTTTTTAAAAAAGCTTAATTTTTTCCATTTGTTTTACGAATATTCTTTTTCTTTGTTTTTTTTTTGTTTTAGAACGAATGTGTTACTCTAATAATCGTTTGGTGGTTTACATTTAACGTATTTAATATGTTCGTGTTTACCTTGTCTAGTAACAAACATTTTTAAACATATTTTACATTGTTTTTTGTTATAACCGTCACATTTCTTTTGGTGTTTCCTTAAAATAGGAACGCTTGTAAACACCTTCAAACATTTCGAACATTGATTTTTGTTAGTTTCAGTAATGAAAGTGTCAATATTTTTCTCTGTGTAAGCATTTTTCATTGTTTCATATGATTGTTTCATTGCTTCATATGATTGCTTCATATTTTAGATCCAATGTTTCATATTTTAGATCCAATGCTTGATTTTTAGCTTTAATAACATTATACTCTGTTTCATACTTCTTAGTACAAGTCGTTTTCGTATTGTATGATAAATTGAGGCTGGAACATATTAGAAACCTTCATGTCTTCAGGATCACCTTCAAAGTACTCGTTACCGTATTGTTCCACCTTTGTAAAAGTTTCTTCAAATGATTTTATAAGGTCTCTTTCTACTGTTACATTCCATATGTAAAAGTAATTTTGAACCTTTTGGATAATTATTAAACCGATCCAAATTATCTTGTTCAGTACGTCCAATTTTAAAAACTTGTTCATTTAGTTTTTTAGACTCTCGTGTTTGTAAGAGATAAATATAACCAAACATTTTTTTTTTTTTTTTTAATATAAAGATGGTTTGTTCGAAAGAATATTCTATTTGTGTCTTAAATTAAAATTTTAAACATGGTTTTTTTTTTCAATTTTTTTAAAATAAAATGTCAAGGTAAAAAATATCATGGAAGCATATTTACCGAATTGCCTAAAACATTTCCGTAAAATCTTTTTCTTGTATATTCTTGTTTTTATATTTTTTTTTTTAATTTACAATTTGATTTTATAAATATTTTTTTAGGATCTTTAGATCATCTCTAGGGAGAGAGTTTTAAAAGGTATATTAATACTCGCCTTATACGGTCTCGTAATATTGTTTACATTGTATATTCTTGTTTTTATTTATTTTTACGAAACTTCCTATTTTTCAATTTATGATTTTTACAAATATATATTTTTTTTCATTTTTAAAAACTATATGTTATATCAACTTCTGAAAGGTATAAAAAGAAAAAAAAAAAAGGAAAATAGTAAATTAATTTTTTTTTTTATTATTAAAATTAATTTACCATTTTCCTTTTTTTTTTAAAATAAACTTTTAATTTACTTTAAAGTGTGAACATTCCAATCCATCCAGAAAACTAGTGAAATCATATGCGGGTAGATGTTTCTTTGTTTCTATTTTGTCAAACACATAATCAAAATATTTCAACATAATCAAACCGTTTACACGATAATCAATATATTCAATATTTTTATGGTAGACAAAATACTCTTCAAAAAAGTCAAATCGATGCACTTCTGTTGTTCTCATCCGTTCACACATGTCTTCAGTGAAGAAGCTACGGTAAAGCGTGTTCTTGTTTAAAACAAGCTTGACCTCTTGCACACAATCCTTCAACACGTGTGTATTGAAGTACATCTTCCAAATGTACACCTGGATGTCTTCTGGAATATTTGTCATGGTTGCTTTTAGTTTTGGTTGCTTTTAGTTTGTTTTTCTTGTTAATGAAATAGTTTGGTATTTTTTAATCAATTTTTGACATAATCATCTTAAAATGGAAAAAAAATATATAAATTACTTTACATCATTATTCTTTAGAGACTTTGTCTTTTCCAAAATGTTCAATAATTTGTTTTTTCAATGCAGATTTAATGACACCTTGTAATTTTGGTAATCCACATTTATTTCTAATTTTAGTTATAATGAATGTAGAAACAATTTTAGAACTTGATTGATTGGCAATTCTCATATTAACAATAATGTTTGATACAAGTTTTATTTCTTGGCAAAGAGAAGTTTTCATTTTCATATTTTGAGAAGGATCATCGCAAACAACGGAATATAGCGCGTCTATAATAAATGAAATTAGCAGTCCTCTGAAAACCTTTTCAAAATTTATCACATGAGTATTTCTTATTATATCATTCAAAAAATCATTGATTATTGTGGATAATACCGTTCTTATTATTTTTTTAAAAATTTCATCCAACGCTTCTTCCCCTTTCTTATTGTTGCAAATAATTTTTAAGGCTTCTTCTTCGGATTCTTCGAACTCACAATCCAAATTGGCTGATGGTGAATCATTAGGTGGCTCATTTGGAGGTGAATAGTTTTGGGAAGATAAAATATAATCTGGTGTATTTATTATAGTGTTATTATTTTGCAGAACAATACATATATTTTTTATTGTTTCTTTCAATTCTGTTTTAACTTCATCGGGTGTTAGAGCATTTGAAACTTCTTCATTAAAGTATTTTTGAGATAAAATGTGTTTTTGAGTTGGTTTGTTATATTCGGTTACTCGCGGTCGTGTATATGGTGTTACTGGTGATCGTGTTCTATTTGATGATTGTATTTTATATGGAAATTGTACTTTTATAGGAGTTTGTGCTTTTATAGGAGTTTGTGCTTTCATAGGAGTTTGTGCTTTTATAGGAGTTTGTGCTTTTATAGGAGTTTGTCCTAAAATTGTTTCCATTCCAATCTGAGCTCCACCATACTTTTTTAACATCTTTTGAAAAGTTTTCCCTCCTTTTTTTATATATCTCTTAGTTTCAGGGTTCAATACATATTCACATATCATTTTTTCTAATCTATATAAAAAGGTAATAAAATATATTGGAGGGGGGGGTCGTGTTTTTATTAAAAAAAAAAATTATTATATTTTGGGAAGATGTTGAGACTGTCTTGGTCACTTTTATATTTTTTTACGTTTATTAAAGAAAAGAAATTAAGCTAATTTTTTATATTATTATCAAAAAAAAAGAAAAAAAAACATGTTATAAAAACAGTAATTAAAACACATTTGCGAAATAGAATAGTTTCCTTCATATATAAAAAATTACATATTTATAATTTATTGAACTGTTCAGCAATGTATGAGAAAATCATTTCCTGTTTTTTTGCGTCTGAGAAATGTCTTGTATCTTTAGAAACATCTTCTATGAATAACGTTTTATCAACTAAACCATTTTTATCAATAAGAGCATTTTTTATATTGCAGCATAAAATACCTTTTTCCTTACAAATACTTTCGAGAATTGAACACAAATCATTTCTTTCTTTTAATAATGTATTGGTTTTTTTAGATTTAAGATCTAAATGAGTTATAATCATAATTTTAAAATTATCATTATTAAATAATTTTTTAGATATAGACAATATCTTGTCTATATCTTCTGAAATTTCATTTTCTGTTAATGTATATGGTTCTTTGTTATCACGTGAACAATAAAATGCATTCAGAGGAATATTTTGATTTGTTTCATAAATAACTTTTTTACTACAAATTTCAAGAACCAATGTGTCAAAATTTTCTGTTTTTGCTATTTCAATAAAAGCAGTATGTTTAGCAATAACAGCTGGATGATTACAATCACCGAAAACAACACTTTGTGTTTGGTATGGAAATGAATTTAAATACGTTTTGATATCTCTAAAATGTTCAAGATAATGCAATATCTCTTTTGTAGTATGTAATCTTGATGGAACAAAGTCTTTCCATTGTTTTAAGCCCATATATCTACATGATCCCATATATAAAGCCATTTTTACATAAACAATTCATTATAAAGAGATTACTGATAATTAATATGATTTCAAAAAGTTTTAAAGTTAATATTTAAATGTTTGAAAAAGTTGATTTTACTTAACATTTCGTGACATTTTGTTTTAGTAAGGAGGAGGGGAGAGACCCTATTGTTTAATAATCCTAATTTATGTATTGTCGAAAACGTCCATTATCTAAATTCTTGAGATCGCATAAAGTTCAATGCATAACACCACTTCAACATGATCTTCTACCAACATTTTTACATTCTCATCCTGATGAAAATAGTTGACAAAACTCTTCGTATAGCTAAAACAGTGTACATGGTTTTTTTTCTATTTTATTTTAATTTTTTATGTTTTTTTTCACATAAATCAAAACCTTTTAACTTATGAGTTTTAACATTTTTTTTCTTCTTCTTCAAACATTTACCGAAATTGTTATATTTCTAAATTCTTGCCAAAGAGATCGTCTGATCGCTTCTATTTCAATTATCCTTGTATCTATTTCACTTTGTAGAGTTGAATATATTTCCCAAGGTGACGTGACGACATTTTGTTTATAGATTTGAGCACGACACAATGGACAATTTGTATTATAATTTGTTGTCCACTTTTCAAGACACTTTGTGTGAAAAATATGCTTACAATTTGTAACTGTCACTGGTTGTTCGCATATAGCATCCATACAAATACAGCAGTCTTGAAATACACCTTGTAAAACATGTATACCACAAAAGTGTTTTCCGATGGTGTCTGTGATTTTTGATTTATATCTGCATAAAGTACCGTCTTTACAAATTCCATCACAAAAGTTCATCGCTTTGTTTTTTCCCGATATCACAGTTATCATTTCTTTAATTGAAAAAAAAACAAAAAACGCGCTTTGTTTTTTGGATCAAAAACTTTATTAAATAGGTTTAATTTTTTTTGTTATTTTTTCAGATCAAGGATCTCTCTCCATTTTAAAAAAAAAACGTAAGGATCTCTTTCTTGGTACGAAAGAGGGTTGTAAACACAATTTATAAAACTTGGTTATTTTGTATGGATTATATTAATCTTCTTTTTTTGTTTTAAAAAAAAAATAAAAAAAATTAATAATTTAAATTAAAACAAAAAATGTTTGATTATGTGGTTGTTGGATTAGGACCGACTGGTATAACAATTGGATTACATTTATTACAAACAAATAAAAAGGTTCTATTCATTGAAACCGAAGGGAGTATAGGTGGTTGTTGGAAGACATCCTATACACAACAAGGATATTTCACTGAACATTCTCCAAAAGTATTATCTAAAACAGGTACGAAAACATTTAATAAATTATTAAATTATCTTGAGGTCGATCCACAATACAAAGAGTTATATTTATATTCACATTTTTCATCTATATTTGAACATATTCGAAAACATTTTACTTTTTATGATCTTTGTAACTTTATAATTTACTTTGTTCTTTATTTAATCGCTTTTAATGATAAAAAAATTACTGTTGAAGAGTGGTGTAATGAAAAAAACTTATCCGACAAAAGTAAAATATTTATAAATATAATATGTATCACGGTATCTAATACAAATGACAAATTAAGTATGCATTCGTTGGTTCAATTCATGATTACTAAATATAGATATTTTATCAATCTTAATCAATTATACAATACAAGTGAATGGTTAAACAAATCTTATGAAAAAATAAAAAAAAACAAGAATTTCAAGTTTCTGTTAAATACATCTGTAACATCTTTAAATATTACAAAACATAATAACAAAATAAACTATATTATAACCAATTATGAAAAGCCTATTTATGCTAAATCGTTTATTTTATGTACACCATTAAGATCGCTTTATAAGATAATGAAATTATCCAATGAACCTAATTGGTTCAAATCTATGGATATGTTTAAATATTTCACAGACAGATCCTCTTACACAGGAATTGGATTTCAATTACATTATGACAAGAAGGTTATCCTTATAGATAAGTCATGGTGTTGGAGTTGTTTTGGGGATTGGAAAGTGATTGTGATTGATAAAACTCATTTATTAAAGAGAATATCGTTTGATAAAAGTATCAAACAAGTATTAAGTTGTGTGATTGTGGATTTAGATACAAAAAGTAAATATCTAAGAAAAAGTGTAAATGAGTGCGGGTCTGTAAAAGAAATAGTAGATGAAGGAATACGTCAAATGGGTAAATCAATACAAACTCCCAAAAAGGTTACATATTCTCCGAATATATTTAAATCCAGTGACTTTGGTTGGGAGTCTAACGATTCAAGTTTCTCACACAGTATGGGTTCAATTCCTTGGAAAGGAAAAATAAATAATCTTTATTCAGTAGGTCCTCATAATACAGACGAAGTCGTCATCATTGATACAGCAATCGATAATGCGGTCTTATTTTCTAAGACAATTCTTAAAACAAACACTTTATTTTAAAAATTAACTATTTTTTAAAATAATAAAAAAAAACTATTTCTTTTAAGAATTTTGAGCACCATTTTGTAAAAAAAGGAGTGAAAAACATGTTGAAACGGTTTTGTTACAATAGCATATACAAATATAATAGTCCATTTATATGTTTAATATTTCTAAATTATAGAGTTTTTACGAAAATATATATATTTGACGACATTACCATCATCCACATCTATGCTGTTACAAAAGAGACCGAATATTTCACCGAGATAATAAAATGCATAGTTTTTCATAAAGTCACTATTGATATGATCGAATAGCATAATTTTTAACTTTCTTTTAAATCCAGAATTCATTTCTATGAAGCTTCTATTTTCATTGATGTAATTATAAACACGTTTCATTTGAAAAATACGTTCACCCATAGGTCGCGTAGTATCCTCTCTAATTGTAAAATTTCGCGTTTGTGTGTATACATATTTATAAAACTTCTTCTTTTTCGCTTCATGTTGTTGTTTTTTTTCGCAAAGAAAGATGTTAACAGTATCAATAAAGCGTTCTTCTTTGGTAAAAGGAGCGTTTGTGATGCATAGATGAAGAGCATCTTTCGCATCAAGGTGTTGGCAGATGTTTTCAAGGATAAGAGGGTTTTCGAGGAAACTAGTACACATTTTTTAATATGAAGGATTTTTGGTAGATTTTTAAAACTTTTTCAATTTTTTTTAATATAAAACTTTTTTTAATATGAAGGATTTTTGGTAGATTTTTAAAACTTTTTCAATTTTTTTTAATATAAAACTTTTTTTAATATAAAACTTTTTTTAATATAAAACTTTTGTAACGTCACTTTTTAAGTTCTTGTAATTATATTCAAAATACATTAAATACTTTCCTTTAAGTTTTTTTTTTAGGGATCTATATATATCTCTCTCTCTCTATTCCTGCTTTTTTTTAGAGAGACGAAGAGTGTTTCTTTAAAAAAAAATTGATAAAAAAAATAATTGATTTATAGAATTTTTAAAAGTTTTTTATTTATTATTATTTTAGATTGCACAAAAAAAAATTGATTTTTTAAAAAATAAACATATAACATAACTTTCTCCAAAATTCTACACACTTTCTCCAAAACTCTACACACACACACACTCTCTCTTTTACAATTCACATATGTCGTGCGAATATGAGATTTTCGACAAGAAGACGCGTGCTTACAGGCCTTGTTCACACTATGCTAGTGTGGTTATAGAGACACTAATTGATAGTGTTACAACACGGAGGTGTTAAACTTATGATCACTGCAGATCAGTGTCAGTTCGGACACGGGAAAGGAGATAGAAATCGTAGTGATGTCATCAATATACACTTTTCGGTGACAGATACTACTACTTCTTCTTCTGAACATAGAGGGACTGTTCATTTCGGTCCTGTGACTGAACAGGTTCATCTAGAACAGCTTTACGACGAGTATTTTGATGAGTATTCACTTATAGGTATGTACGATCTACAGTATGAGTCAGATAGTTATAGAGAGACTTACGACGATTGTCTTTATAATATGAACTACATATCTAATAGGCTTTTAAGTTTTTTATGATTGTTTCATATAAATCATAAAAAAAATCATACATTGTTAAAAAATTGATATTTTTTTTGCGTTCTATATGAAAAAATATGTAAAAAGTCTTTTAAAAAAAATGGTTGATTTTAACACGTGTCAAGGTTTAACGAGGAGTGGTCACAGGTGTTGCAACCGGATGAAAGTTAGACATATTAATGATAAACTGTTTTGTTGTAAACATCTTGATCAAGAACCAGGTTATGCTCATAACACCAACAGCCAGGCTTATGCTCATAACACCAATAGCCACGATTATTCTCATAACACCAATAGCCACGATTATGCTCATAACATCTCATTGAATGAGGACGAATGTTTGGATGATGAAGGTTTTCATAATTTTTTAGAACAGCTCTCTTTGAACTATTCTCGGTCTGAACCAGAAGAAGAAGATTGTACTATTTGTATGGAGAAGATGTGTAGATCAACATTTGTTGTAACAATATGTGCTCATAAGTTTCACTCCACTTGTTTGAATAAATGGCGTGAAACAGGAAACGTTACTTGTCCACTGTGTCGTATTAATATTGTATAAAAATTGATTAAAATAATATTTCCTTTTTTTTTATTATTATTATGGAATTAAAAAAAAAAAAAATTATTAACTTTTATGATATATATAATACTAATCACATATATATATAATACCATCAGAGACAAATCCTCACTATTTAGTTTCCCATAATATTGGTTATTTTTTTTTCACATTACACTCACTGAGAGTTTTAAAAATACGAGTATATTCTTTAGAAAAACCCTCATATTCTTCATTTTCAAGATTTCGTTTGTAATATTTATACAATTTATCCTTCAATATTTTATCATGTTTTTTTTGTTTTAAAGAATTACACTCTTTAATTATATTCATTAAATAATCTAAATTTGTAACTTAATTTAGATCAAACATATATATTGTTAATTTACATTGTGTTTATATTTTTTCTATTTCATTTTGCGAGTTTTTTTTTTTTTCTCAAATTAATTCAAGTTTTTTCATTTTTAAAGGTTTCCATTTTACATTTATATTATAATAACTATATTTGTAAATGAAACCAATAAGGCTATACCCACCACAACGATAACACAACATACACAACTATATAACATACACTGATCTACTATTTTAAACAAATCTATTACAGTACCGTTATAATTCACTTCGAAAACTTCTTCGACCACCATCGTAATACTTTTATAAGAGGGGTTTAAGACATTTCTGTGTTTGTTTAAATGAATCAATTTTTTTTGTAAAAAAAAGGTGAAAAAATCTAAAATAGTGATTAAAAAAGTTTTAAATATCTAACAAACTTTCCAAAAAATATTTAAATATTTAAATATTTAAATATTTAACATTTTCCAAAAAAATGCGATAAATTATATACTCTCGAAACCTATAACGATTATATCTGATTAGGAAGAGGATTGTAAATGGTATTTCATATAAAATGGAAAGTATGACGAGAACTTATTGAAATAAATCGAGACTAATACCTTTTCATACGTTGTGGTTGTGGTGAATCGATTAAATTATACTAAAATACTCAAATCATTTGGGGTTTTTTTTTAACCCATTTATTTATTTGTTTTCCCACATATTTTATTTGTTTTCCCATATTTTATATTTTCTTGTTTCTATAATTCATTTTTTTTTAAATATTTTCTATAAATAAATGTTATTATATATATTACCAAATCAATTATTTGAATATAAATATATTCCCAAAGAAACAGAGGCGATTGTGTTATGGGAACATCCTTCATTTTTTACAAAATACAACTTCAATAAAAAGAAACTTCTTTTACACAGAGCGTCTATGAAATATTATTTTGACAAATTACCCATTAAAAAAAAAATGTATATTGATTTTAATGTTAAACATTCTAAGTCAACATGTGCCTTTTATTTTGATCCAATCAATAAAATAGACACTTTTACAGATCAAAAGTACATGTTAGAGTCTCCTAATTTTTTTATTCCTAAAAATATGTTAGTATCTATTCATGAAAAAAAAAAATCTGAAAGAATATCATTTACAAGATATTTTTACCCCCGATGTAAAAAACATATTGACTTTCTTCAAAATACATCCTCAACTGATCATCAAAATAGAGAAACATTTACTAATAAACTAAATATTAAAGTTCTAGAAAATAACAAATATATAGAAAATAATAAATATATTTCAGAAGCTATTCAATATGTTAATAATAACTTTAAGAAAAATTATGGCAATACCGAAAATTTTAGTTTCCCTATACATCATAAAGGTGCTTCAATATTTTTAAAGCATTTCATTGAACACAAATTATTTGATTTTGGAAAATACCAAGACGCTTTCGACATAACTCATAAAAATATGTTCCATTCCATGTTATCATCATCTCTAAATATAGGTCTTATAAATCCACGCGATATATTGGATCAACTCAAATTAGTTAAAAATGATATTCCTTTGAACAGCATGGAAGGTTATTTTAGACAATTATGTTGGCGAGAGTTTCAACGATATTGTTATATTCATTATTCGTATCTTTCAACAAGAAATTATTTTTCTCTTAAAAATCCCATAAATAAAAAATGGTATGAAGGAACAACAAATATATTACCGGTCGATAATTGTATTAAAAAAGCTTTTGATACTGGTTATTTACATCATATTGAGAGATTGATGATAATTGGTAATTTTATGATCCTCTCAGAAATTAAACCTACTCACGGACATAGATGGTTTATGGAGTTCGCTATAGACAGTTACGAATGGGTTATGTTACAAAACGTGTATGATATGGTCTTCTTTAATGGCAACGGATTGACTTCATATAAACCATACATAACTTCTAATAATTATTTAATTAAAATGTCAAATTATTCAAAAACAAAGGAATGGAACGATGTATGGAATTCAAAATATAGATCATTTTTGAAAAAACACACATCAAAATTGTACAAATATAGATATCACTTTAAGTTATCCGCAAAATGATAAATCCGCCTTTTTTTTTTATCTCTTTTGGTTAAAGAAAAAATTAATTTTATAAGAAAAATTGATTTTTCTATTTAACAGTTAAGAAACTCGATCATTCTATAAAAAGAGATGTGTTGTCCTATTTGTTTAGAAGAGTTTACAAAAGAAGATCAAAATAAAATGGTCGTCACATCATGTAAACATACATTCCATAAAGAATGTTTAGAAAAAGTCACTTTACCACAATGCCCTGTGTGCAGAAGAAACATCGTAGAAGACTTAAATCTAAAACTAAAACAAGTTTCAGAAAAACCAGAAGAGATAATTCTTTATTATGGTTCGGATGATTCAGACGATGATAGACCTTCAACACCAAGAAATAGAGGTTTTCTTCACAGAATGATATTTGGTAATAAACCACAATTGAACAATTAAGAGAAAAA
>Ga0307978_1002214_pt1 | contig 13845 bp, 11 predicted proteins | sample OrgLakmetage1056_FD_203151 | JGI IMG/M metagenome (GOLD analysis project Ga0307978, IMG submission 203151) | Saline water microbial communities from Organic Lake, Antarctica - #1056 | ecosystem: Environmental > Aquatic > Non-marine Saline and Alkaline > Saline | place: Antarctica: Organic Lake...
AGTCCAACTAAATTGTAATTATCAAGATTGTGAGCATGATGATATCGATATCATACAGATCCATGATTCATTCGAAACTTACGGTATAGCGAGTTTATTGATTTCATTCATTTCCTTCTGATATGTGTCATTACCCTCTACGGATCGATCTGCATTCGTACTTTTATCATTGGATGTACTTAATTTCTCTGCTTTGCTCTTCGGGCGGTTGCTACCAGTCTTTCTTTTTCTTTTCTTGACTCGAAAGCTCCTTGACTTTCTCCCCAGAAATCTTCTAGATTCCGTTTTCTTCTCTCGGTCCTCGAGAGATGCGAGCCTTACTTCTGGGGTCAGCGCATGAACAGGGTTGCCCATAATATCCACAAGAACAAAAGAACGATTCGTCAAATGTATTTTATTAATTGCGAGGGGCTTGTTTGTTTGCGATTGTGCATCGTCAGATTCGACACTCCTGGACTCAGGTGAGTTTTCAATGATTACATTGCTCAATTCCATACTTTTATCAGCACCGTTCCCAGAGTTTCCCCTGTTGCCATCTGCAAACAATTCATAAGACATTTCAGCCTCGACTTCCTCAGAGGTAATATTTTCATTCTTTCCATCTTGTCCGAAAAAATATTCATATGCCTTGTTACTGTCATTACTTTCTATCGAGTTATCGTCAAGGTCATCAATGCGTTCCTGGTCGAAAAAGGTGTTTCCAATGACCTCATCAACTGGGCACATGTAAGGAGTGGGATCTACCCTAGCCTGTGAAGGGTTAGTAGTAGGGGATCCGAACTCGCCGTCATCGCCAGACCTTGATTTGGAATGATTGTCCTTGTTTCCCCACTTCTTCTTACGGCAAATGAAAAGGAAACCTACAGTAATACAAATTGCCGTGTAGGCCGTTGTCGCAAAGAGCACTGGCCAGCCTGGAGCAATTGAATTACTATTGTATTCATTACCCATAATGAGCGAATAATACAACTTGATGGATAATGAAATGAAAATGATAATAACTTTGCGAATACGATTCGTAGATGTTCCGGGATCGACAGTTTGGCAGTTTAGACAAATCGGCGATTGTTCTGGATTGTTGCCTTTTTGTCCGTTATGGATGTTAGGGTCGTAATCTTATTTAATTCCCCGATCTTCAGGGTTATTTTGATATCACCACACAACTATTTACCACACAGCACCACCTCTCTAAGCAACTAGCACCAGCACCACACATTTGACATAGAACATAGACAACATACCTAATACAATATACGATACCCAATACACAAAACCATCCACTGTTGTCCACCGTCCATCACCCATACTCACATAGAAGTCGCTAATAAAAGAAGCTAATACGAAACTAAGTGCGCTTGACTTATGTTGTTATCAATGACACATGAAGCACATATGAAACATGCAACATCAATCTCCAACAACTGTCCGACAATAAGAATCACCTGATTGTGCAATTGGTATCTACTAGATATATTCATATAGCAATCTAATAGTTACAAAAAGAACACTGTCAGTAGTTAAGGTAAAGGGAATTAAGAATATATAATGAAGCTCGCGATCATTTCATCCTCCATGGCACATCTACTGCTGCTGCACGTACCAGCACGACTAGTTTTACGGACACAACAACAAGGATTCGTACATCAACAACGAGGAGTGCGACAAGAACTCGGACAAAGAAAGTCATCCTCTTCCTCTTCCTCGCTCAACACCATTTCTCCTTCACTCATGGACGCCATCAACCATCACCCTGCAATGTCAGTTCTCCTATCCGATAATTTTCGTCCCCGCAGCAGACTCAAGGAGACACATAAATATCTCTTTGAAGGCCGACGGGAGAACCATGAAACATACTTATTTGATGAACTTGCTCTCGTAGCCTGTACCACAGGCGTGGTTTGTAGGAAGGAACTCTTGGAAACATTTGCAGCTGCAACATTAATTCATGCAAAATTCTCTCATGTGAAACGGATGGCAGATCTAGCGGCTGGGCATGGTCTTCTATCCTGGTTCCTCTTGGTTATGGACCACCATGATTGCAAAGACAATGACAATGGTGATAACGACAATGACAATGACAATGATGATGATGATCGCACACGTATCACCTCCCATGATTCAACCATTCGCGTACAAACACGACCGCGCACCGTCGTTTGTGTAGATCGTCGAATGCCCGCGTCAGCCGATGCGATTGCCTCCGCCATGATCGACCGCTTCCCCGAACTCGAAGAGAGGTGGTCGTACATACAATCGGATCTGACGGCTGTCGTACCCCATCCCTCATGTCTGCTCACATCTGTCCATGCCTGTGGAACTTTGAGTGATCTTCTCATTGAAATGGCAATTGGTACTAGTGGTGGTCTTGAAGATCAGAATGCTGGTGCAGTAACAGGCGCTCCGTTGGCCATTGTACCTTGCTGCCATACTGTCAAGGAATGCAACGGTTACAGACCTCATCATCTTTCAGGAATGGATGTCAAGGAGGTAGTCACATTAGTGGAGAAACGGAAACAGAGACAAAAACATGCAAAGCATGAAGCAGTAGCAGATGTGGTGGATGGAGTCCGATGTCAGACGCTGAAAAATGCAGGTTATGACGTTGAGGAAGTTATGCTTCCAGAGACTTTCACGGGCAGAAATAGATTATTGTTAGGAAAAGCAATTGTGTCTGCGCCATTAGAGAGAGGTGCTATTATTAATTCATTTGGAGCAGGGAGATCTGGCAATGAATCATCTCATTATTTTTTTCAGAGACAACCAATACGGCAAGGAGGGGCAAGAGGCACGGTTCCACCTACACCTCTCATTCGTATCCCACTCGCAGATGACCATGACAGTATCGCCCATTGCCATGCTATCAGCGGAAGGAAGAGTATAGCTACCATTTAACGGAACGTTTCAAACCAATATAATGCTTTCGTGTTCTTATCAGCATCAAGACGAGGAGATGTAGGTGACACGCCTCTAGAATACTTATCGAAAGCTATTTATGTTTCAGATGCGCCGCGGAAGCCTAGTTTAAAACAAAGAATAAGACTTTGATATCCCTATTTCTGTGTTTTGCACTTCCAATCCATTCATCATTTATAATTTATAATAACCTGCCCTAACATTTCATTTCAAACTCACAGTAACAAATCTAACCCTTCCAAATACGAAGCAGCAGAAACATCCCTCTCCAACCTTGCCTTCGGAACCGTCGGGGGTAAACTACACACGACTCCCCTTCCAATCTTCTCCTTGCTTTTCTCCATCTGTTCTATCCTCATCACTGTTTTATTTTTCTTTTCAAACTGACAAATGGCTTCATTCAATTCATACACCCATTCATCCCTTTCATGTATATTTTTCATGGCAAAGATCCTTGCCATTGACTGATTTTTGTTTTCTGTTGAATGGCACTGGACAATATCAAATCGATAGGGGAAATTCTCTTCCTCCTCTTCTATGGATTGTGTGACGGTATCAGCATTGACGGCAATCGCCATTTTATTGTGGAGAAGTATGACAGTGGATGGTTTAGGGAGGGAAAAGTGCCAGCTGACGAGAAGTAGCGGTACGGGCATGAGATAATTTGGCACAGTCGCCAAGACGAGTTGACACCAGCGGGGTTTCCAATGAGTACTTCCAAAAACATCCCTCCCTGATCCTTTTTTGTAGAGCCATGTTTCCATGAATGTGTGCGTGACTGTATACTCCACTATAGACGATGACGACGACAAGGCTTCCTTATTGACAGCCTTGGCACTCGATTCTAGTTCTGGCTCTAGCTTGCTTTCACTTGAAAATATGGATTGCACCAATGATGTTAGAGAGTTTGAGGATGTGTTATTGTCATTGGCTGCCTCGGGGTTGGAGGCAAGTAAGTTATCTTTTTGCGGTTGAGTCTGGCATACGTAGGCTTTGCAGCATGGACAGGGAAAGCAAACATTGCCACGTCCAGCAGCAGTAGCTTTAGAAATCGAGCATGATGACGATGCTTTCCCTCCTGCAGCAGTATTTCTATTGGTTGTTATAGATGAGCACCTGTTCTTCTTCTTGTTATAGTAAACGGCAGCAGAGGATCTGCCACCAGTATCGAGTTCGTCAATCAGCAGCACTCGGTTAGGCGATAGTGGCACTGTGCTACTAATCTTCTTGTTTTTGTTGTTATTAGTAGTAGAATCTAACGGTATCATGCAGCTTGTAGCTCTAGAGGAATCATCATCATCATCATCGTCATTATCATTCTTGTTACTGGAAAGGGAAATGTCATCGTCGCTATATTCATATTCGTCCATTTCTGTGTAAGAATCACACATTGCCATACTATTATTAGGATCATGAATTATGGTAGTGGGAGAATCCATTCTGTGAAAGTTATAAGTTATGTTTTTAGGGGTCGATGCGGCCATGAGCTAAGTGCATTTGTGTTTGTGAATTCTGTTGCATTTAATTATTCATTACTTATTCATGTTTCATGTTGTTGTTCTGTCTGTGGTGTTTCAAACAAGTTTGAGTTCCTTTAATAGGACTTGAGCACCTCAGTCGCGCACGATTGAAATGGAGTTGTAATAATTCGCGCCTTTAATAATTATTTTGAAAGAAATTTTGAGTTTTGCAGTTTTTTAGGGCAATTTGCAATTTCATTGGTGAAATCAAGCGTTGGTCAAAAATACACAAGTAGGTAGGCAAGAAGAGGCAAGCATTATTATGTTCATTATTGCTCATTGAGCATTATTGCTGCTGCCCAGACCTTCATCGTATCGAGCCACGCTGCGATTACCAATATCGTTTCCATGTTCTGATGATACTGCCAGTACTGCACTGTCAGTACCAGGAGGAACACGACGACTGCTACTATTCCTGGTAGGAACATAGTAACCATCACTCATAGAGTTGCGTCTCTCAATTGCAGACATGCGTCTCTGAAAATCCTTTCGAATCCTGTCCTGACGCCTTTTCTTCGAGGCATCGCTTATCGGAGTCGAAGTTGACCCCTGTGTTTGCCCTACGCTATCATTATCCCCACCAGCCTTGAACGCAATCCAAAATGCTTTGAATAATGAATAGTCGGGATTATTCCTTCGGATCGACTTCACATGCGGTCTAGTATATACACAAATATTGAAGAAGCCCTGAAGGGGCATGAAGATGCACATGAGGAAACTGATAGAGAATGGTATTGGATTTCCTGTCAGCTCCACAGTTCTACCAATCAAGGGGAAAATACGAGTAATGACAAAGGCAAAAATATAGAGAAGTGCTTGAATGATGACTTCTTCTTCAATAGGCCCTTCGTTATCTTGATCGCTTTCATTGGTGGGGGCTGGAGTTTCTGCTGCTTCTTCTCTCAAAGAAATAATTGCAGTTTTCAGATCGAAATCTGTACTCGTGGAGGCTGCACATGTGCCAGTGGATTCTCTGCGAAAGGACGATCGGATACCTTCTAGATTGAAAGAATAAGGATCTTTTGCAGTACTAGATCTTGATGCAGGAGCTCTAAGTTTTGACGTTTCTTGATTCGCATTCAAAATGGATTCACGACGAATGGATGATCGGACCTTGCTGATGTTGAAGGCATATCGATCTTCTTTTGTGGCAGATCTTGATGCCGCAGTTTTGGATTTCAAAACCCCTGCTGAAATCGCGTCGCAATCTCCTCTCAAGACAGGCATGGGGCAGCTACTTGTTCGAACAAATTCTTTATGAAATGTAGGAGCATTCAACATCTCAACAGGCTTCAAACACGCCTTGATAGAAAGAGGGGCTTCAAGATCACCACCAGCTGCTACACCGTGATGTAGAATGAGAGTATGAGCCTTTTCTTCCTTGCCCTTTGTCTGACTCTCATCCTTCTTCCAACAATCACAAAACCAGTGGAACCTCCTTCTCATATTTTGGAATAAGCGACATCTGTGCTCGTCATTATCACCAGCAGTAGAACTGGACATTCCAAAACGCCATTTATCACTCTTCCGCTTTTGCGTCAATACAGTAGAAATGATTAAGAGCATATTGATGGTGATTACAACAAACCCAACGGGGATGAGGAAGAGTCCAAGCCATTTCTGGTAGACAATTGCCTCTTTATTGCCACGAATGCAAGGAATGTCCGGATTAGTGAGACATGTGACGGGATACGCAGATATCCAGCACATGGTACCTGATAGATAAAAAGATCATGTGAGAAAGTTGGCGCAGCGCTCACTATCCAAATCAATCATTCACACATACCAATAGAATTGAAATAATTATGAGTCTGTAGAAAGATGGAGGTACAAATGGCAAAAGCGTTAGGTATTAAGTGACACCATAGCTCCACCTTCCTTCTAAAGGCTTTCTCCTTCATGTTGAATTTAATTACAGATACGTAATACACGCTTAATGATGCATTGTACAAAATTGACCCGGTTGACCCCATTTGCAGGAAGAAACTATTTTGGAAAAGAATGGATTAGCAAATGACGAGACTTGAGAGAAGGAGGAGATGAGATCTCTGGTTTTTACTCACCCTTGTGCGTCACATGTCGCAATATTGCCAGACGCCCCGTAAAGACCCTGGTTGACAGGAATAGGAGCAGTAGACACTGTCGAGGATAACGAAAGGAAAATATCATAGACGCATAATCCAAAGATGATACGTCTGCAAGCAGCAGAGAGCTTAATCCTCGAAAAGAATAGGATCATCACAATCAAGGCTCCTGAAGCTACGAATGATACAAATCCAGTCCCAATCGGTATAAAAACAATCGCGTTGATTTGAGCTGTAGTGTACATTGCACGCCTTTGTTGTTCTACTATTTATCAGATAGCTATGATGTGATGGCTATGAATGTGCTTTGTGTCTCATAAAACTGCAGAGTCATAGCACTTGACACTTTAGTCCAGCTTTGTTTGTTTTTGTCAGTTTCTTGAAGTACGATGTTGAAGTTGGGCCGAAATTTCAGGTTAGGAAGATGTTGTGATGAGCCTTATTCAACCTTTTCCAGAAAATTGTATTTCTGAAATTGAATTTGAATCAATGGTGGTCCCGCCGCCTTTAAAAAACATCTGCACAATTATCGCTTCTTTCAGCTTATTTCTGATTTTGTGAACTCTCTCTCTAGCTACTGTTGTGGTGAAGTGTAGTGCCTCTCGTGAACGCGGGGATCAAAAGGTTTAGGGTTAGGGTTTATAACTTATACAGTAACTCTACAAGACCGTCCACTAAAAAATGATATTTTCTGTTCCATTTTGCATTTTTGAGGTCTATTTCCGTTCGTCGTCATGCGGTCAAAATTTATAAAGCAGAAAACAGGGCAAAATTGAATTACTTCATCATCATCTACGTTGCTAGAGAGCTTGGGTTTCGGTTGTTCAGGGTGTTTGGCCAAGTTTGGCTTCCAGTTGGATTGCGAAGAATCGTGCAAATTCGTTTCAATGGCCTTGAGGTTAATGAGAGAGGTTTGTTCTTCCAGTTGGTTTGTTAATTGTTAATCGTGCAATTACAGTCCTGGGAACGAAATTCCTTTTAATGGCCTCTGGCATTTGTTGAGGGTTGATAACGTCATCGGTCATTCCTCAATACAGAATAACCGTGAGCTCGGGATTCGGTGGTATCATGCCCCCCCCCCTCCTTGAAGCACGTAACACAATTGTGTCTATTCTGGATATATTTTAGAATATATCCACGCGCTGCTACCTGCCAGTACGCGGGCGGGTGGAAAAAGGGTCGCGAGGAAAATTGGTTAGCTTTGCCGCGAAAAAATCTCTACCTGAAAGGCAGTCAAAGGTGCACCTTCACCAGCCTTCACCGGAAATTATCGACCAAAAAATGACAGAAAGACGTTACCAAGTAAAAGGTGCTAGAAAAATTAAAAGTAGATAGTCCCGACTGTACCTACCTAGAGTGTTTAACGCGTAGGCATCGGGTTCTGCTGGTTCTGGTCTTCTCGTCAAACCGTTACTTAACCGCAAACGTGATGAGTTTCTAAAAAAACGGAACAACACAGAACTTCAACGGAGAAAATGATTTTACGTTGTACGTTGTACGTACGTAACTACTTTAGGTAATCATGATGGGACATGAAAGGAGACATAAAATATAAAATCCAGAATCCTTAATCAAAACAAAGGAATGCAACTCAATTACTAAGATGCTTGTCTTGGCTCAATCTATCAGAACATCAGCTGCATCCTTATCATGCACAGCATCAGTTACAATCGCAATCATGATCGTGTGCACTAGGAATGGTCTACAGTCTCCCTATAGTCGAATCATCTTTGGTCTAAGCGTGGCTGACATCATGCAATCTGCAGGAATCATAGCTTCACCTTTTGCTGCTCCCAGTGATACTCCTGCCGCATCATGGGCAATGGGAAATATAGAGACATGCGAGGCGGCAGGCTTCTTTATCCTCATTGGGGGTACTGCCGCTCCCTTCTATACTCTCCTTCTCGTCTATTACTTTCTAAAAAGGGTTAAATTTAAGATGACCCCACAAGCGTTCGCGAAGCAGCACGAAAGATTGATTCATTTCTTCATTTGGATATTTCCAATCATTGGAGGGATCGTCGGGCTGGTGAGAGGAGACTTCAACGCTACTAGAGCTGGATCTCTTTGTCTCATGGTTGATTACCCCCTCGATTGTAGTAGTAGTAACGATACTCCTGAAACCGGTGATGCATGCATTAGAGGATACAACAGTTCCAGAACGTCCCTCTTCTTTGTCATCATACCATTTCTAATTTCTTTCATCATACTAGTCATTAACCTTGGAAGATTAACCTACCATGTCTACTCGGAAGAAAAGTTGATTCGAAGAGCATCAAGGCGCGCGGTTAATGATGCGCACGCCAATGAGGATGGATTAGCATCAGCATCAATATTAGCATCAACATTAGCATCAACATTAGCATCAACATTAGCATCAACATCAGCATCAACATCAGATCCTCGTCAAAAGAGGACAGAGGAAATAGCCCAATCCATTGCCAAGCAATCTCTCGTCCAGTCCATCCTATACATCATTGCATATTTCTTATCATACGTCATCCCTGTCATCTTCTACGCTACCCCAGGTACTGAGAGGGAGCCCAAAGCTGACATTCAATACTGGATGATCTCCATCTTTTGGCCCTTGGGCGGATTATTCAATATTCTCATTTACACTCGCCCTAAAGTGTCTAAACTTAGAAGAATGGTTCCTACTTTTGAACATTATCCATGGTTCATCATGTTCATCGTGATTCTCTTTTCGGGTGGTGATGTGCCTACAGAAATAGATTTCGGGATGTATGACAGGGATCGGGACGGTCGGAACTTGAGCATTCACGCAAGCGGACAGCCCTATGGGAATGACAATACGAATGGAGATGATCTAGATAGCAACAGTCGTGAATTAGGAATGACTGATGTTAGTAACCTTCCTGTCCCTTTGTCAACAGGGAGCAATGGAGACCACAACATAAGCAGCTCCAGCTCGTATTGTTTTGAAAGATAAAAGAAGAAACGAGCGCTGGCTTGCAGTAGCGGCAGAGCAGACACATTCCTGAAAGCTATTCACAATAATGGTTTATTTTTGACTCGTAGTTGTTGATGTCATTTGCAGGTTACTAGTGACATGTGCTGCATGTATTGCATTGAAGTAAGAGAGAGGCAGCACCATTAAATCATCGTGACATGACAGATAACATTACATATTATAATGAACACCAATATTGGCAATATCTTCTATTCTCTAGCATGCAATATGCTAGAACATTCCTTTTTTTTGTCATCATGCCCTTTCTAATTTCATTGGATGTCGAGTTCATTGGTGTCCATCTATAGTAGTTGTGTTACATTCTTGTATTAAACTCTACTGGTATTGAACGCATTCATCAATCATGGCTGATAATGTTTTGTCAACTACTTCTCTATCATCACTTTAAGTGGAATAGATACATACTATTGGGATTGAAACAAGTTCACTCATATCCTTAAGCCTTGCCGAAAAGTCATAGGAAAGGAACCAGTGACCATAGTGACGAGGATCTTGTTGCAATCTCTCGATGTTTGCAAAAAATATACGAAATAAGAAGCCGCCGCTATCAATATCAACTGAAGATAATGGTGTCGAGAGTACGTACTCTAAGCGCAACGATGATATCAACTTGACAGGGGCAATTAGGGTTGAGCCAGCAACAAAATAGATTGATCACAGATTACAATCCTTGCTTCTCCTCATTAACAGAAGCTCACACAAAAATGTTGCAACGAAAAGTGGTGAAGGAGAACGTAAGAGGAATCCTGGGTCCTGGGGATAATCAGGGTTAGAACCGGATTCGACAGGATATGATCTTTAGTTCTATTTCTAGCGGTTGGATTGTTCTATCAAACTCCTTCATTGACGTGCGTTTCTTCTTAATGTGAAATACCGTAATTGTATTCTAATCCTAATTGTGTCGTTTTCTATGGTCACAGAATACATCTCACAATTTATCAAAGGCTGGTTTGGGAATGATCGTCAACTCCGCAAGGTGTGTGAAGAAATCGCGTTACTTCGTGATCGGTTGGAAAGTCTTACCTTCTGAACATGCATCAATAGCATCTATTCCTCCTTCCAACTCTCCCAAATAAATATCAGCTCGAACATAAATGAGCATATCTGCCAGTCATCAACGCTTCATTTCTACAGTACCAGTAGCACTTTACTTTGCAACTACATAGCTCGCTAAGTCGCTACGTAGTTATAAATAGAACGCGGGCTAAACTACATACTCTATTCGATTATGTACTGTTATCCTATCGAAGAGGCATCTCAATAGTCATTTCGTCATCATTTATTTTTCAATAATTATTCTATTGACGAGGCATCCTAATAGTCATTTCCTGATCATCTAATTTGGGCGCAGATTGTTCTATCATGCGTGTCATTAAACGGGTCATATGCTTTCCACGGTTTGGAATGGGAAGGACATCATACATGGTGACGAGCGGCCCTTAAGTCATTTCTTATTGACGGGGCATCTCAATGGTCATTTCGCTGTCATCTATAAAAATAGGGATATAACCCTATTGAGGCTATCAACGACACATATATCGTCACAAACCTGGAGAGATATCAACTTTAGTTTCAAATATGCTCATATTGGTAGGTTTGCGCCGACATTTATTCGCAAGCTGCTCATGGTATCAGCATAGCAGACTGAAGAACAACGGGTCATCGTTCAAGATTCCATTCTTTTGATTAAGATTCAACAATTCTTGTGATTTGTTCAGTTTATTCTCCACAAGGGATCTTTCATAAAAAATACAATCAGTGTTTTAGTATTAAATATTTTACAATCATGGTTCGCATTCAAAGTAACATTACGCTCTCGGTCGGCTTAGCTCTTCATGCATTTTTCCTTCTCGGCACCTCTTCTCCCACCATCTTTGCTGATGCCCAATCTGTAACATACAGCACAGGATCACGTGGCACTGATTGCGCTACTAACCCCGGCGGTGGTTATGAACCAATCACGACCGCAGAAGAATGCCAGGCTGCTGCAACCAATGGCGGGTTTGATTACTCGTCAGATACCAGTAACCTCAGTAATCCTGGTGGTTGCAATCTTACTTGGGGTACTAATTTCGTATCTTTCAACACAGACAACAACAATGAATCGGGCGAATTTTCTGTTCCCTTCTGCAAGTTCAGTAAGTCTACCTCATCACCCACAATAATAATCTTGTTTCGTTGTCCTAGATATTAGGTCATGCTAAGCTAATCTGTCCTAACTCCTCACTCACTCACACCCTTCTTTCTTATAATGCTGATCAACAGACATGCAAGCTCCTGTTGATCTGAAATCTGCAGGAGACTATGCTCTTTTGTCAAAATCAGGCGTAACGACTACTGGTGTGACACATGTGGAAGGCGACATGGGAACAAGCCCTATTGATGCTGGATCCTTGACGGGATTCGGGTTGATTATGCACTCTAGCAATACTTACTCAACATCCACTCTAGTTGATGGCAAAGTCTACGCAGCTGACTATGCGACCCCCACCCCTAGCAAGCTAACAGAAGCAGTCCTTGACATGGAGGCCGCTTACGATGATGCAGCAGGCCGCCCCGACCCTGACTACACAGAGCACGGTAGCGCTGGTAACATTGACGGTTTCACCCTCGAACCTGGCCTATACAAGTGGGGAACAGATGTTGGATTCACCAGCAGTCTCACCTTCCAAGGCAACGGACCTGCCAGTGATGATGTGTGGATTTTGCAGATTGCTGGAAATCTCGAGGTTGGCAGCACGGCCCGAGTCGAACTCACTCGTGGTGCCAAGGCTGAGAACATCTTCTGGCAGATTGCGGGCACGACAGACATTGGCACGTATTCCCACATGGAGGGAATCTTCCTCTGCAAGACCAACATTGTGTTCAAGACTGGAAGCAGCATGAATGGTGCTGCTCTGGCACAGACTGCCATCACGATGGATGCCACTACCATCGAACATCGTCGTGCGGAAGAAGAAGAAGAGACCCGAAAGTTGAAGAGTTCAGGCTACCTAAGGAGGAAGGCTTGAACGGAGTCCAGATCTGGCACGATTGCATATACACATTGCACGTAGATAATGTCTACTCGCAATCATTGATATGTGTCAGGAAGTGACACAGTACTCGAAGAGTGAACTTCAAGACGAGAAGACGTAACTAGCTCGTGGTACGACCATAAAGTAAACCAAGACAAATAAAATTAAATATGAACTTTGTTACTCATAGAATATCTATTATTTTACTCCGAGCATCCTATGATACCGGGGGTGTATGGTACAGTTCTACCTTGACGAAATTCAAATGTGCATATCGCCGGGACAAGTGGCAGTATCACAGATGTGATCGAACACCCTTGTATCACCAAGAAAGCCAGTCATCGGTGTGGTCTTCCAAGGATTTGTAATAATGATCATCAGTTACCGGTGGTTGTGGTAGTACATCTTCTTCCTTCGTATTTCCGCTTCCATTCCCCCCACAAATAATCAAAGGCTCCCCTCCTGCATCAAGATCATTATCTGTATGAGGATGATCGCGATCCTCATCAAATTCGTCGTTGATTCTGGGCGAATCAAATCCCGACAGAGGACCTCTGAACGAGAAAAAGAACGTCTTGTCCTGGAAAGCAGATTCGAATGAATTCCAATAGAAATGAATGAAATTTTCGTCCTCATCTTCTCCTACTAGGAATCGTTGATGGTCGTGCTGTTCTTCACGAGGGTCCCTTATCTCCTGCAGAAGAGAGAACGAACGGATGCTAGGGCTTTCGTCATCAACAATGAGTGTTTGATGGACGACGAGTATGGCGGCGGGGAGATCATCAATCGTGGATTTCCCGCCGCGGAGAAGGCTTGTTGGTCTCGGAGCATCGAGAAGGAGATCCAATGAGGATTTGTCTTGTACTACCGGTAGTGCATGGTAACTATTATTATGAATGGCATCGGTAATAATGATGGTAATAAATGTGATGAGAATGATCAAGAGGATGAGGATCTTAAGAAGTGACTGAGTGCTCTTAGATCGAATTCGATCCAAACGCGAACGAGAAGTCCCGTTGAAAGATGAGGGGGAAGGGAACAACGGAATTGCTGTATACACTTGCATTGCTGAAGTTAATATTGATGTTAATATTGGTATCCCTATACAGTAATGCAATAATCTAGTTGATACTTGATGCTTCTTGTCAAATTGATATTCTGCTTTGGGTCCAGTGAGCAGTGAGGTCCAGTGTCCAGTAGAGTTCATCGTTCTGAAGAATCGAAATTCCTTTTCGCTGCTTTAAAATATACACCTACCATTTAGGGATAAGAAGGATTGTATTTTCAGAGATTTTCAGTCTGTGCTGTAATGGGGGTTA
>Ga0307978_1002215_pt1 | contig 13839 bp, 16 predicted proteins | sample OrgLakmetage1056_FD_203151 | JGI IMG/M metagenome (GOLD analysis project Ga0307978, IMG submission 203151) | Saline water microbial communities from Organic Lake, Antarctica - #1056 | ecosystem: Environmental > Aquatic > Non-marine Saline and Alkaline > Saline | place: Antarctica: Organic Lake...
CCACCGGATGCCCCGGACCCAGAAAATCCCCCAGAACTCGGCCCAGATGAGGCGCTGAAATTAGACTTCACTAATTCAAGATTCTCTCTTTGAGCCTCGGAGTTTCTTACCACAGAGGCGGTGAAATCATCCAACTCAGCCGCCGCCGCCGCTCTTATTATACCATCACCAGAACCAAAGGCGTCGGAAAGTTCTGCTCGTTTCTGTGCTATAGTGCCCGCCGCCCGTGCCTCTAGTTGGCTTTTTCCTTTTGCTATAGCTGCATTGGTAGCCTCAAGACCTATGGACCCCAGATCAAGGCTGGCCGTAGCCGCCGCCACAGCCGCCAATGCCCCAGCGGCGGCGTTAAGATTATTTGCCAGAGAAACGGCGGCACCCGCCGCACTAGCTATAGACCCCGCCGCCGACCGGGCGTTGCGGTCCACGTTCGCGGCTTGAAGCGCGGCCTGCACCAGCTTCTCGACGGCTTGCCGGGTGTTGGCGTCCAGTTGCTTGACGCCACCGGCCCCCTTGATGATTTCCTGTGCGAGTTTCAGCGCCTTGCGGCTGGCGTCCCCCATGTTGTCCGCTGAACGCAAGTTCACCAGTTCTTGATTGATGCGCCCGACTTCATTCGCGCTAAGAGACGTATTGTCCAAGAACTTGGAGGCTTCCGCCAGCGCGTTGCCGAAGCTGATCTGCCCGTTCACAATCGCCAGTTCTTGCGTGAGGATAAGCGCTTCCCGAACTGTCCCGGAAATGTTGCCATACTCGGCCCGTAGTTCTTGCACCGGGGGCAGGGTGTTGAACGTGGCTTCACCCACCAGCCCTTGGGCCTGTGCAATGGCTCGGACTTGTTCTGCGGTGCCGTTGTTCGCAAGGTTGAAGCCGTCGATACGGGCGCTTGCTGCGGAGGCTTTGGCCTCGGTCTCAGCGAGGGCTATGTTCAGTTCTTCCACTACCGCACGGGCTTCCTTGATGCGGGTGGTCTCGAACAAGTTCACGCCGAATATGTTGGTCTTGAACTCCGCATCCGCCAGTTCTTTCTCGGCGTCTGTGATGGCTTTCTTTAGGGTGACGATGGAAGCCTCGGTAGACTTCAAAAGTGCCTCAGCCACGCTCCTGCCCGCGTTGACAGCGAACACCGCCAGTGCAGCCTCCAAGCCCCCGAAGCTGTCCGTCACGTCTTGCACGCTCTCTTTCAGGCGTTGCGCGCTTTCTTGGGCACCAGTGAAGGCCCGGAACACTCCGACGACAAGGGTGGCCACGGCGATGAAGGGGATGGCCCGCATGGCAAGACCCAAGGCCCGCATGGCGAGGGTCGCTTGCCCGGCCCCGGTCACCAGTGCCACCAGTGCAGCTAACTGCCCCGTGACGGCCAAGCGCAGGATGGTGAAGATGCGCCCGGTCAGGGTGGCCGTGGTGTTCAAGGCGAAAAGCGAGCGGGTCAGGGATACAGCGGCGGCAGCGGCGGCGGGCAGGGCGCGGGATGCGAACAGCAGAACGGCCACCACCACGATGTCAAAGTTGTCGGCCACGACCTCCACCACCTTGGCGATGGCTTCCATGGCGGGCACCAGAACCGTGAGGGCGATTTGTCCCAGACGGGTGAAACTCTCGGCAAGGCTGGCCAGCGCCACGGTCAGGCGTTGATCAAGGTTCTCTGCCACCTTCTGGAAGGCCACATCGGTGGCCCCGGCCTTTTGCTCAAGGTTCTCTAGGGTAGTGGCAAAGGCGTCAGAACCCCCGCCGGTCAGGGCAAGGACACCACCCAAGGCTTCGACCGATCCGAACAGCTTGGCCAGTTCCTCGGCGCTACCGCCGGAGGCATCAGACAGGGATTGCAGGAAGGCTTGCAGCCCTTCGCCAGACAAGGCGGCGACGTTGAAAGCCACATCAAGGTCTTTCGCAGCTTTCACCGCCTCGCTGGTGGGCTTAATCACGGCTTGTAGGATGCCGCGAAGTTGGGTGACCGCCGTGCCGGTGTCGATACCTTGGGTGGTCAGGGCGGAGGTAGCACCCACGAGTTCGTCAAAGGACACGCCGGTGGTCACGGCCAAGGGAATGACGGCCCCCAGAGAAGTGGCCAGTTCTCCGATGGTGGTCTTACCCGCCTGCATGGCGACGAACAGAGCATCCGAGGCTTCGGTGGCCGTGATCACGGAAGGGCCATAGGCGTTGACGGCGGTGGTCAGGATGTCAACGCCGGTGGATACATCGGTGACACCGCCCACCGCCAGCTTGTTGGCCTGTGTGACGATTTCCGTTGCTTGCGGGATAGTAGCGGCCCCGGCGGAGATTGCCTGATAGAACGCTTGGATTTGGCTGGTCTTGGTGCCCCCGAACTCCCGGACCAGCGAGCGTGTGGCATCGGTCAGATCGCCAAGCTGTGTCGGGGTGCCTTGGATCAGCGTGCTGGTTTCCGCCAGCGCGGCATTGAAAGATCGGGCCGATTGCGCGGCCCCCACGAATATCCCGATACCGGCAATGGCCGCACTAAGCAGGACGAACCCTGTCACCACAGCGCGGATACGTGCGGGCAGGAGGGCCGGGATTAGGGCGGTCAGGGCACCAGCCCCCACGGAGGCGATAGCGGCCCCCACAGCCGCCGCCGCTTTGGCCAGAAGGCCGAAGGCTTTAGCAGCTAGGGAGGCTTGCTTGGCGACTTCCTCGGTCTGTCCCGCCAGTTCCTCAGCCTGTTTCGCAGCTTCTTCGGTATTCTTGCCCAGACCCTCGGTCGCCTTGGCGGCTTGGTCCGTATCCTTTTCCAGCTTGCTGGCGTTCTTGGCCACGCTATCAAAGTCCCCGCCAAGAGCCTTGACGGCGCGGCGGGCTTCATTGCGTGCTTTAAGAACGAAGGTGATGTCTTGGGCCATGCGCCTACCGTGCTTTGCGGCGTGGTCCTCTCTTGGGGGAACCTTTGCCTCGGTTATCGCGTTCAGCCTGCTTCATCTGGATTTCCTGTTGCCGTGCCCGCCCGGACTTGACGCCGGTTTCGGTGGCAGTGACGACCGCGCTGTATCCGGCGGCTTGATCGTCTAAGGCTCCATTGGCTGGGAGGATACCTTTCTCCCAGTTCATATGCAAGTGAAACGCCTCGGCCTCCATGCGCGGGTTGTCCCGGAAGTAGACCAGCGGGCACAGAGACATGGCAGGATCGTTGCCGAAGGTGTGGGGTTGCTGGACCGGCTCGTGACAGCCCCATGCGTCTTGATTGGCCTCAGTGCATAGGTAGCAACGCCGGTCCGGGTAGACTATTCGCCCGAAGATGGCTCTGGCGAGTTTCCCGCCTCATCCCCATCCTCCACCATGTTGTCGCTCATAATCTGTTCCGCCAGTTCCTCGACCACGGACAGGGGCATCTGGTCCAAGAACTCGTTGGGAACGACCGACCGCTTCACGCCACCGCCCACGTCGCGGATAACCAGCTTGAAAGGGATGACGTTGCCCTCGGCGTCAAGGAAGTTCTCCACGCCTTTCAGGCCCCGGCGCACGGCCTCGAAGTTCATCTTGGCGCGGTTCACGGATGTCTTGATGTCGGTGTCGGCTTCCTCGGCATCGGCCTTGCCTTTGCCCTTGGTGTCACCCCGCCCGAAGCTGATCTGGGTCGCGCTGTCCCGGATGGTGCCCACGTCACGCGATGAAAGCGTGCCGATTTGCCAGATGGTGGGATCGTCCGCGTCGTCCTCGGAACAGACAAAGTTGCGGGTTGCGGACAGGTTGAGGGCTTTGATCGCCATGGTGGGGTTCCTCCTGAAAACGGGTCACGCCTAGTTCTGTCACCCCGCCCGGCGTTCGTCAAGAGTGAACGTGCGTTCACCTATTGGCTTCGGCCCACTCGGACCCATAGCGCAGCATCGTGTGGAAGGCTAGGCGCAAGCGGCGGCGGGCGTTCCTCAGAGCCACCGCCGTGATTAACGCGGTGACGGCCACGAACATATCGGTGGCCACCATGTAGAAGGGGGTGGGGTATTGCCAGACCAGAGTGCCCATCACAAGGTGATGCACCCCACACGATCCGATGAACCACTGAAACAGGCGGGACAGAACCCGGAAGCCCGTGCCATAGTTGGGCAGGTCCGCCGTCCAAGTGCCTATCTCAAAACAGACCCATAGATAGGCTAGGCCGGTGATCAGGTTGGACAGAAACCACGCTATAGCCATGTAGTCGGCAAAGGGTATCATTCTGCCTCCGCTTCTACTGTGAAGAAGTCAGAAGGGGGAACGTGGATTATGTCCTCAGTAGGGCAGGATCGGGTATCAGGTAGCAGTATAGGGGTGTAGCTGTAGTGGCCGTCCACCATGTCACTAGGCAAGCGGATGCGCACCGAAAATAGGGTGTAGGATAAGGAGGTAGGGGCCTGAATGGCAGAGGTATCATAGGTGTATTCGTTCACCACCCCGTTGCTATTGGCGGACCAGAACTGTGCCCGAACCGTGGTGGAACAAGACTTGTTCCGGCGTAGCTGGTAGAGGAAGGTCACCACTTGGCCGGGCTGGTAAACCATGTTGCCCACGATTTTGCCTCCCCCGGAGAACTCCACAAACCCACGTGGCGCAGGCAGGGCGTTTTCGATCCGGGTAAGCTGCATGGTCATGGACCCGAACTCTACGCGGAGTTCCGCCAGCTTGTCGTCAAAGTATTGGTCGATGCGGGGTTGTAGTGCCCACCAGATCGCCCCCCATAGAACGCCGGTGGCAATGATCAGAGCAGCCGCCCCCTTGGCAGCGGAGCCAATGGCCTTCCATAGCTGATCGTCAGAGATAATGTGATCGGACAAGAGGGCTCCTTTCAAAGCGGAAGAGCCGGAATGAACCGGCCCTCCACCTATAGCATTCACCTGTAGGTTGAACACCCGCCTTTTATGGGGAGGGTTTATGTCTCAGGCTCATGTGAACAGGATTTGCAGTTCGTCATTTCCGTTCAGGCGGGACAGAGCGCCGTCGATTTCAAAGATGCGGATATTGTTCCGGTCCGCATAGGCTATGTTCGTGATCTGGTGGTTCGGCGCATGGAACAGGACGATGTTGCCGTCAATGGTTCCGTGACGAACCCACCACTCCACGGACGTGCCGTTCTCAAGGTAGGACCAGATCGGCTCTTGCGCGGCAAGGATGCTCTCCGGGTCATACGTGATAACCGGCTCGCGTGCAGTGAGGAAGGCCCCCTCGGTCGCGTTGCTCTCGTTGATGCAGTCCCGGATGGCGATGTCGTTTGCCATGTCGATGGACCACGTGCTGGCACAGATCGCGGTCTCTTTCTCTCCGAAGCGTTGGGCCAGAGCGAGCGCCGCGTATTCCACCTGTGCCGGGTCTTGGTCCTCAAACGTGCCGGTCAGGGTGGCCTCATCCACCTGATCTACATAGGTGCCTGTGAACTCGAAGTCGAAGGTCGGGAACTCGCCCACCGCCGCGTTGACGGTGACAGTGCCCCGCGCGCCGATCAGGCGGTGACGGATCGATACCCCGCTGTCGTCGGGATACTGCATGTCGATGGTCACGCTTTCGATGTTGTCCGTGGTCGGCTGGTAGAGGTAGCCTATGGGGCGCACATGGACCCAGAACACGTCGCCGGTCTCGGGATCGTTCGACTGGAAGTCCGGGGTGAGGGTGACGATGGCGTTGCCGTCATTGTCGTGCAGGGTGATTTCCGCCCCGTCCGTCAAGAGGACATCATCCGTGTCCGTCATGCTCATGGCGTTCAGACCGCCCACGGTTCGGGTAGCTTCCGCCGGGGCCTCAAAGGAGGCCGTGGCCGCGCCCGATGCGCCGCCGCTGGTGATGGTGGCCTTGATCTTGAGGTAGACGCCGCCCGTGTAGGTGGTGCTGTCCCCATAAAAGTTCAGGTCGCCGGTATTCGACTGCCCGGCCACGGTGCGATAGACGCACTCGGCGGCGCTGTTCACCTGTTGCTCAGAAAAACCGCACGCCTTGAGCAGCCGCCCGATGCGGGGGGCCACGGTGCCGCCGGTGTTTCCATTGTTCTTCACTTCCAGCGAGAAGGTCATGCCCCCGACTTTGCGGGTTACAAGGTTCTCGAACGGGCTGATGTCGTTGGCCACGACCGCCCGGCGCTGTGTGGTGATTTCCGGTGCGAAGTCCGGGTTGATAACCTCAAACGCATCCACCGCTGCATCAAGTGCTTCGGCAGTGTTGAACGTCGCCTCGGTCTTTGCGAGCATAAGACCGCGTGTGAATTGGATGGTCATAGTTCAGGAGCCTCCGTCTTGCACTCAATCCATTGAGCCACGAAGCCTCCTGCTGCGTGTGGTTGAGCGCGATTGTATGTTAAGGGTTCAGTCATGGCAAGCCCGTTGATTTAGGCCCTCGGGTTGGACCGCTTGGCGCGATATTGCACGTCAATGAATAGCACGACTTCCACGGTGGCGTCTGCGGTGTTGATACGAGTGGTCAGGTTGGAGCGGAACAGGGTGGCATAGGCCAGCCCTCCCCATAGCCGGTTCGTCTCGCAGATTTCTTCAAGGTCCGCCAGAAGGCTGTTCGCATAGGCGCGCGGCTTGGTGCCCCGTGGTGCGTGGCCTATGGCTTGCAGTTCGACAGACAGCCGCCGATCCCGCTTATCCGGGCTGACTACCTCAAGGTAAATCTCATCTGTCTCCAAGATGGACAAGGTGTTCTGCCCTCGCGTCTCGCGCCCGTCCGCCGGGGCGTCGAACACGCGACCAAAGGTGGTGCCGCCCCCGCTGTCCCCTGCGGTCAGGTTGGTGAACACGGCTTCCATCTGAGTGAGCAGTTGCTCCCGTATGCTATCCGGCATTGTTGAACTCCCGTATCAATTCCTCGGCCAGCTTGTCCGCCACCAGATCAAGGCCCGCCTCGAACGCTTCCTCGAACGCCAGCCGCTTGGGAATGACAACGCTCTTTTTGAGGACATACAGGGGGATGATCCCACCCCCGGCTTGCTTCTGAAATATGAGCAGGTTCCCCTTCTTGGATCGCTGCACGAACGTGTTACTCCATGACTTGGCCGTGGGGCGCTTGGGGGTGCCGTTGCTGTTCAGCGCGGCGGGTAGGGGGATGGTGAGGTATTGCGCGTTCTTGGCCCGGATGGTGGCTCCACGCTCGTGCACGGCGGCAATCCCGGACAGGGTGAAAGACACGGACGGCTCGCCTGCATCCGACACCATGATGTTCTCGTCGGTGAATTGGCTGGCCAGCTTGCCGCTCCGCTTGGACAGGGTGCCGGGGAACTGGCCTCGGGCAGACGTGCCATCAGGGTAGGGAGTGGACACCCGCGCCCGGACGGACCCCACGACGCCGCTCATGTAGTCTCGTAGCACCTTGCGGGCGATGGGCTTGAAGTTATCTTGGAAGGCTTGCTCTGTGTCGTCGGCCACGGCTTTCAGGCCCCGGCTTACATCCCGGTATCGCTTGCCGCGCCACTCCAATTCCATGGTGACCGGAACCGGCATCAGACCACATCGGTGAAGCGGGGCTTGTAGGCCGATGGGGATAGGGCAAGGCGGGCATGATCGTTGAACGCTCGACTAAGAACGGCCCGGAGTTGGTTCAGATCGTTGGCTTCATCTTCGGTCTGGAACATGACGTGGTTCGCAAGGTTGAGCGCCGCTTGTGCCATGGCCGCTTCCGTGATCCAGTCCGGGACCAGTTCGTATTCTTCGTCCGTGTTCAGGTCCAGCCCACCAGAATACTCGATGGTCACCCATTGCTCGGACAGGTTCAGGCCGAACACCTGATAGACGCCACGCTCTCGGTCCAGCGCGCCGTAGTTGGAGGACAGGTCCCCTTGGGTGGCGCTGATGTCGGTGTAGCTGTCGGTGTCCCCGTTGCGCACGTGAATGGGGTTCGGGGTGTAGAGCGCCGTGACGCTCCCCACGGGGAATGGACGGGACAGGTAGAACTCGGCCACGTTGGCAGTGCCTTGCCGGGTCATGCTGTCCACGAAAAAGTAATCCCGGCGGGCCGGGTAAACGGCGAAGCCGCCAAGGCGAAAGCGGGAAACCACGTCCTGAGTTGCCAGTGCCGACGCTTGGCGAACAGCGTCCAAGAAATCGGGCACGGTAAGATCAATGCCGTATCGGTCAGAGAACGTCTGTAGCGGAAAAAGGTGCATGGCTTCCCTCCTTCAAGTCTGGATCAATCCACGGTCATGGCCGTGGTTTCCTTGGCGGGCTTGGTCTCGACGGTTACGCCTCCCTTGCGCGGTGCTGTTGCGGCCTTGCCGCCGCCGCCCCTTGCCTTCTGATCGGGCTTGAGGTCAGCGGAGGTCATGTCTCCGCGCCCTTCTGCCTCTTGGGGGGGTGGTGCCGCCTGTTGAGACAGGTCGGCCACGTCCGGGCTGTCTGGCAGGCTCTCCGGCACATGCCCGGACCGGATGGCCAGTTGCCGGGCGTGGTCCATGCTCATGGGGGGGTTCTTCTCGGGGTCGATGTCGTCCATGTCGATCATCGGGCCACCGGGTTCACCGAACTGCGGTGGCATTACCTCGTTGATTGGTTCTTCCGGCATCGGGTCAAAATCGGCCCATGCGCCCGCCGTCTTGCGCACCAGATAGTCGCGGGTCCGCTTGGTCACGGTGAGGGTGCCTCCCCTGTAGGTGATCTGTCCGCCCATACGGTAGGAGGACGGGCCGACCAGTTGAACGAGGAACCGTTCGCCGTCTGCGGTATTCACTTTGAACATGGTAGTCTCCTGTCAATCCCGGCTTCATGCGCGGGAGAAAAGCGCCCCGGTCGGGACGCCTGACAGCACTCTACCTTCAAGGAGGCCGTGAACGCAAGTTCACAAAACAAAAGCGCCCCCGCCGGGCCTTGGAGAACCGGGCGGGGGCTGGTCAGCCTATTGGCCTTCCTCGGGGCACCACCCCCGGCTATTCTTTGAGCGTCCCGCCCAGAGCCTCCACCACCTGATCGCGGAAAGTGGCTACCGGCATGGTGTGGCGATTGCCGAAGTCCTGCATCGTCAGAAACGCGGCGTAGGCGGCTATCGGAGTGTCGAAGGTGTAGGCGGTGGTCTTGACCGGAGAAGGGTCTTTGTCGGCCACCGTGGTAAGTCTCAGGCTATAGCCCGTCTGCGTCATAAGGATGGGGCTTTCATGCTCGCCATTGGTGAACAGGTGGGATGCAATCTTGCTCATCGCTTCGGTCCCGTGGTGTTCTCGAACCAGATCAAGGCGCGCTGCATTTCTTCTTGTGCGATTTTCAGATCGTGCTGAATGATCGCCGTGCGGGCGGCGGCGCGGTCGGTCTGGTTCTGATACCAGAATAAAGCCAAGAAGCCGACGACAACGGCGAGCAGGAGGGTGATGGGGGTTGTGCTGTTCATTACCTTGTTCCTTTCAGATGCTGGCACCCCGAAACCCCGCACGAGGGCGGGGCAGGGGCCGGGGGGTAGGAGGTGCCGCTTATGCGACCGCCCCTTTCACAGCCTTGCCGCCCTTGATGGTGTAGCTGACCGTGCGGCCCAGCTTGTTCACGAGGGTGAAGTGGCCAAGGTTCAGATTGCGGGCCTTGCTGACCGCCAGTTCCAGCGCCTCGGGGCGAGTGCGGGCGATGGTGCCGGTGAACACCGCGCCTTCAACGGCTACCAGCCATTCTTTGTTCTGGTGACGCACATTGATGATGGGGGCCGGGAACGCGGGCTTGGGGGCGGCGGGCAGAGCGGGGGCAGTGGAGCCGCCCATGATCAGGCCCTTGTGCGTCATGCGGTTAAGAACCGAGCGGATGGCGGCGGCGGTCTTGCCGGTCTCGGCCACCATGCCCGCCACGGTGGCGGTGCCTTCGGCCAGCAGGCCAAGGATCAGGGCTTCATTCTGGGTCGGTGCGGGGGTGTTGTTCAGGGTGGTCATTGTCAGTCTCCAAGGTTTGTCGCGGGTCGGTGTGTCCCGCTGGTGTAACTATAGATAACCGCCCCGATTGCGTTCGTCAACCACTTATTTCATCGTCGGATCATTTCTTTATCTGGCATGGTGCGCCCGGACTACCTGCACCTTCATGTCATAGGAATAGGGTGGGATTAACGGCATGGTTTTTCCTTTATGAAAAAAGGGGGCAGGCCGTTAAGCCCACCCCCTTCATTGCCCTTGGGAGGAACAAGTCCGCCCTCCCCACAGGACGGACCCGATCAGGTGTTGATGCCGCCGATGTTGTTGTAGACGACAGCGGCTTCCGGCTCCTCGACCACCACGGCGACACGGGCGGACAGCACCATCTTGTATACGCGGGCGCTGATGTCCTTGTCGTATTCCAGAGTGATCTGGCGCTGAATGCCCATGACGAGGTTCAGCGGGTTGGTCAGGATGCCGTGGTCGTTAGGCATCAGGTGGACCGGCTGGACAGGGACGCCGAAACCGAACACGGGGTTGAAGCCCGTGATGGTGTTGTCGCCCAGCCCGGTGGAACGTGCCGCCAGCGTATCGCGGTATTCGATTTCGTTGTCCACGGACAGGAAGTTCCGCATGGACGCACGGTCACGGTGATACTGCGGGGGCAGCGATTGCAGGCCCGACTTGAACATGGACCGCGCCACGGTGCCGCCAAGGACGTTCACCACGTTGCCGTTCGATGTCAGGTCGCTGATATAGCCATCTTCAAGTGCCAGATAGTCGTCGGTGGAGGCGCTGTCACCTTGGATCGACAGTTCCTCAAGGTCGCGGGATGCGGCCTCGACCATCAGGGTCTGGATGGTATCAACGAACCCGCCGGATGCCGGAGCGCCCGCGCCGCCGGAGCCATCGGAGTTCAGGCCGATGTTGCCGCGCTCGATGTTGTCCTCAATCACGTCATAGGGCAGGCGGACTTCGGCCACGACCTCGTCGGTGTTCAGTTGGACTTGGCTGGTGGTCGGCTTGGAGCGGTCGGTCGAACCGAGCGCCGTTGCCGATGTCCCGGCCCGGAGGATACGGGTGCCAAACTGTATTTTGTTGATGTTCCGCTGGGGAGCATTCATTTCCACCATGCGGATCACGGCCATCATCGTCGGTTGCAAGATCAGCTTGCGGATGAAGGCGTTCCCCTGCTCGGCGGTCAGGAGGCCCCCGTTGGAGGTCAGATCGCTCAGTGCGATGTCTGCCTTGCGGAGAAGTTCACGGTTATTCATGGGATTGGCCCTTTCCTTGTGTTGCGGCCTGTAGGGTTGGGCCTCAGCCCCGTTTCGTGTAGGCGGTGTCCATGAGCGGCGGAGCGCCACCCCCGGTCGCCGGTGCTTCACCTTTGCTGATCTGAACCACGTTGTCGTCGTCAGCATCGGGAGTGGTCGCCACCTGACCACCGACAGCCTTGGTCAGTCTCCCGACCGTGGCATCCTGCGCATCCAGCCGGTCAGCCAGAGGCTTCATGGCGGTTGCAATCTGAGTTCCGAGGCTCTTGGTCACGGCGTCGATCACAGCGGATGCGATTTCCTCGGTCGAAGCGCCTTTCGTCTCAGGCGTCCCGGCGGGGAGTTCTTCCAGATTGTCGGGCTTGGCCGGGGCCGCGTCAGCCGCCGGAGCGGGGTCAGCAGCCGGGGCGGCGTCCTTGGGTGCCTCAGCCGCCGGAGAAGGTGCGTCAGTGGCCTTCGGTGCTTCCGGGGTGGCAGGGGCAGGCGCGGCGTCCTTGGCCTTGTCCTCGTCGCTGTCCTTCATGTCCGCCGAAGGGTTGGGGGCCTCGCCGCCGAACACGGCGTCATGGACCTCAGCAGAGAAACCCTCGGGGGTGAAGTGCAGCGCCGTGGTGCCTTGGGGCGTCGCAGCCGCCAGCGCCTTCTCGAACTTGAACGCCTTCTCGGGCAGCGCGCCGATCAGGTCGCCCATGTATTTCTTGAAGCCGTCCACCGCAGAGTCCACAGCCTTGCCGAAGGCTTCCGGGGAGTTGGTTTCCTCAGCCATGGCGATGTTGAAGATCGTGGTGTGCAGCACGTCCATGCCGACCATCATGCCGGGCACGAAACCCTCGGCCTTGAGCGTGTCGTCAAAGTCCGTGGAGGTAGCGTCATAGAGCGACAGTTCCTTTTGCAAGTTGGCGACGGTGTAGGCAACGCCCGCGCGCTTGCCAAGGTGGACCACCTGCTCGTCGGCGGATGCCTTGGTGTCGCTGTTGCGGACAACGAACAGACCCGCGTGTTCGGTCACGTCCGCCTTGGTGCCTTCGAGCAGCATCTTGGCCACCGCCTCGGCCTTGGGCCGGGTGTCAGCAATCACGGAAGTGACAGCCGGTGCACGCGAGCCAAACATTTTCAAAAGAGTGTGGTTCATGGGAAATTCGCCTTTCTTGGTTTCGGTCCCGTCACGCTTTACGAACTTGAAGGGGGTGCGGTTTGCAGGGCGGTCCACGAGCGAGACGTGAGAAACGTCCACGTCCACCAGACGGCGGACCTTCTTTTTCTTATCTTTCTCGTGATGGGCCATTGGAGCCTTCCGTCATTCGATGCGTTTGATGTAGCGCAAGTGACAGAGGCTTCCTTCCTCGTCGGGATGCGCAGATGATAGTGAACGTGCGTTCACGGGTCAAGGCGATTATTCCTCGACAACGTAGCCCATGCCCTCGAAGGAGAAGCCGGTGATTTCGCCGTCTTTGATTTGCCGCCAAACTTCATCGTTTTCTACCTTGACTACGCCCACCCACGCGCCCGGCGCATAGTCCGGGTCACCAGCCCGCGCGATGAAACTCTCGGCCATGTAGCAGCCGTAGTCCGTCTCGTTGTCGTGGTTCAGGTCTATGGAGGTTGTGCGCCGGTTCTTCATGAAGCCATGGGCCATCTTCTCGATTTCCACGGCGGTCATGCTGTGCCCGTGCGCGTCCTCTACATCGGGGAGGTAGACTTCCGCGTATACCAGCCGCTTGTCCATATCGAACTTGCGGAACATGGCCCGGTCCTCGGCGTCCTCTTGCTTGCGGATTTCATCCAGCACCCCGGCCAAGGCCGATTGCAGGGTTTCGAGTTGGGTTGCCAGATCAGCCATGGGTGCCTCCATCTTTGAGGCACGATACCTTCCCGCGAGTTCACTGACAAGAGCGCACAAAAAAGGGGGCATATTGCCCCCCGCTATTCCATGGTTTTCGTGAACCTACGTTCACACGCCCCGGCGCTTGCGCATGACCTCTGCATCCATTGCCCTGAACCGGGCGTCGGCTTCCAGATCAGCGGGCGGCTTTTCCGCCTGAGTGCGCTTGCACACAGAGCAGGTTTCCCCCTCCGGGCGCGGGGTCATTGCGCACAGAGCGCAGGTAAGAGAGCCGGTCATTCACACGCCCCAATCAGGATGCCCCGGCCACACATGGAACTTGGTATGTTCGGCCTCGTTCATAAACCCCCAGATGAAACATGAAGGGTCGTCCCATTCCTCTTGCCACAGATACCGGCATTTGCAGATCATACCCCTCACGGCCAGAACTTGGAACGTGACAGGTGATTGCCCCGGTGGCTCATAGACACCACTGTCACCGACCGTAGGGGGCGTCATACCCTTGGCGGCAGCGGTGGTGAGGTCTTGAAGGTTCATGCGGTCCCGCTCCTGACGGGCCTTTGATATGCGCTCCATACCCTCAAGCGTTCTGACGGCGTTCTTCATTGATATGGTTCCTCTTGTTTCGTGCCCAGACGCGGGCGTTATCGTAGTCGGCGGTGGATCAGGGCGTCCCCTTCTTCCAGCACTCCGGGCCGAAGCCCCGTGCGAGGCTGTCCGGGTCCGTGAGCGCGCGGCCACACTTCGCACATTTGCCCTCGTGCCATACTTGCAGGGTGGAGGGCAGACGCCCTTCCATCAGATTGCCCAGCGTCCATTCCAGAGCGGTCAGGGCATTGCCCAGCGGCTTGGACTTCTTCGACGTGCGAAGGGTGTTCTTGGAGAAGTAGGCCAGATAGTTGAAGCCCCCTTCGGCGTCTGTGTTGCGCCGCGCCTTG
>Ga0307978_1002219_pt1 | contig 13828 bp, 13 predicted proteins | sample OrgLakmetage1056_FD_203151 | JGI IMG/M metagenome (GOLD analysis project Ga0307978, IMG submission 203151) | Saline water microbial communities from Organic Lake, Antarctica - #1056 | ecosystem: Environmental > Aquatic > Non-marine Saline and Alkaline > Saline | place: Antarctica: Organic Lake...
AGCAGTCACGTGGGGAGGTTTCAAGCTAGCCGCCGGCGCCTCCCAGCTGGTCGATATTCCGTTCGAGTAGTACGCTTTTCCCGTGGCAGCGTCCACGTATTCGGCCCAGGGTCGCTCCTGCGCTGCGGGAGCGAGTTTGGGGTGCTGCAGGAGCGACTTGGACTTGGGTTTTTCGTACGTGCTCTCCTTGGACAGCGAGTTGTAATAGTATTTGGGTCCGTGGGGAGCCGTGTGCTCGGTCCACGCTTGCTCCACGACTTCGTTCGAATAGGCAGCGGCAGCAGTGAGTGGAGGTGCAGTGAGTGGTGCAACTGCTGCTGCTGCTGGCGGTGGCAGTCCGACCAGTGGATGGCGCATCGATGAATGTACGCCCCGAGGTGCGTTTGCGTTTGGTTCGTGGCCAGCGGTGGCGTGGGCCTGGGCCTGCTGTGTATATTGGTGGTGGAAATGGTGCGAAGGTTGGCGCGGAGGCGGTCCAGCATGATGGTGCGGACCGGGATGCGTTTGCGGTTGTGACGGAGGCATGTGGTGTTGGTGTTGGTGGGATGGTGGTGGTGGTGGTAGTAATGGACCCCTAGCATTCATTCCATTTGCATTTGCATTGAGCATGGGATTGTAATGCTGCTGTACAGGACGGGTTCCTTGCAGCAGCCTTGAAATAGGAGTTGGAGGTATGTTTGGAGAATGGCCACCACGGCCTGAATGACCTTGCGGAAATGCATGTCTCTGTGGAGGCATTTGGTTACCCACACCGGGCATTGAATGATGCATATGACCATTACCTCTCTGTGGCGGAGGTGGTGGTGGTGGCGGTCCTCCATTCCGTCGCATATTACTCATGTTCATGTTCATATTCATTGGCGGATGCGGTGGTCCTCGTCCATTTCCTGTAGGGCCCATCATCATGTGTTGCGACGATGGTCCTCGTCCATTTCCTGGCGGTCCCATTGTGCGTTGTTGTTGTTGTTGTTGTTGTTGTTGTTGCATCATCATCATCATTTGTGGTGGCGGCGGGGGCCCTCTTGCTCTCCCAATTGGCATGTGGCCTCCTCCCATGTTGTGTCGCATTGACTCACTTCCTCTACCATTAGAGTTCATCATTCCACCCTGTCCCATTGGTGGCCCTGGTCCTGGTCCTAGTCCTGATCGACCCTGCATGGGTCCTCTCCGACCGGCAAACCTTGGTGCTGATAACGACGGTGCTGGTGCTTGGGATTGCCCTCGACCGCCCTGTCCCATTGGCGGCGGCGGCCCTCCTCGGCCCATGATTGGACTTGCGCCTCGCCCGTGCAATCGTGGATCGTTCGATCGGCTCATTGTGTATATATATATATATATATATGTGTGCGTGTCTTCAAAGAGTCAGTACTAGACTAGACTAGACTAGAGTAGACTAGACTAGAGTAACAGTGCTCGGTCCCTATACAGTACCGTACAGTAACAATGATGGACCACCAGCAAATTAATAGAGTAACGATGACGATAATATTATGGTAGACGGAGAAAAAGAAACGGACCGGATCGGAGGCCATCAAACCTAGAAAACGCGCAATTTACAATTTACTGTAGAACGTTTTGGCGCCAAGATGCGAGAGGTGCACTTTGCTTTGATTCATTCATTCGATCGACGAGACGACGAAACGACGACGACGACATCCGACCATGACAACCATTGACTGTATGTACCGGTACTGTAGTCTGACTGTAGTCTGGCTGCAGTAGATTAGACTACTAAATCAACGAACGAGACGGCAAAAGCTGCAAATGACGAGCTTGTGCCTTTTCAAATCTCTCGGCAGGTGCGTTTGCATTCTACTGTTCCTGTCACAACGAGCGACATCCTTTGCGGGTGCTCCAACTACTACTTGTTGCATGGCATCCCAGAGAAGACAACTCGCAATAACTCCAACTCCAACGACTCTTTCAACTCTTCGATCCCAACAAGATGCCGTACAAGAACTGTTCCGCATCGTCAATGATCCCTCAACTGTAACAGAGTCCGAAACGACAGACCAAAAGGTTGCAACCATCTTGCAGGCTCTCGAAGCATCGTTCCAACCGCCACTGCAACCAGATGATAATGAGGATGATAATGATACAGATCGATTCAATGCTTTGATTGGATATTACAACGTTTCCTACACGCTCCAAAAAGCCAAAGCCAACGCGCAAAAGAGACAAAACCCCGTTGGCGGAAAATGGACGCGCTCCACCGGTTGGGTGCAGAAACTGCGACTGCTGAGAACGAGTCGGACCCTGCAGCATGTTCTCCCAACCAACACGACCGGCTTGATGCAGGATCCCTTGGCGGTCGCCGAGGCGATTAACGTCATTACGCTGCAAGCCTTGTTTGGTCTCGTTTCGCTGAATATTATTCTTCGGGGCGATGCCGTTCCCCTTTTGGCGTTGCCGCAGCAACAGCAACAGCAATCGCCGCTGCTGCTGCCCAACTTGTCCCCCCTGGCCGTGCGAGCCTTTTTTGACCCACCGCGCATCGTGGTGGGCACCAACGGCCGCTTTCTCAACATGAACGTTGGCCCCGCATCGAGCGTGGTCCTCGATGCCACCTACGTGGACGACCGCGTCCGCATCGGCTTGGGCGGCACGTCCGGGACTAAATTTGTTTTCTCGCGGTGCAGCGCGAACGACGCCCAAGCGCGAGACTGCTTGGCCTTGCTCCAGAAAAAACCAGTCACCAAGGCGAAAGCGGCCTGGACGCTTCTCTCGCTGGCAGGTACGGGTATTTACGGTGCCGCCAGGCGAGGTTCCAAAGTTATGGGAACGCTTTTAGCAGTGGCATCGCTGCTGTCCTTGGGTATTGTCCTGTCGAGCAGTGGAGGCATTGAAGTTGGAAATAAGGACACGTACCAGCCTGCTGGTAAATAGCCCGCGCCCGAGGCCAGCAATGGAAAGCGTCTACTGTACTAACTACGACTAGTCTACCGTACGATTACGTACCTACCTACTAGTAGTGAGAAAGTGCAAGAGCCACGTCGTGGATAAAAGGGTAGAGGAGTCAAGAACTGTCGGACATACCGGTACGTAGCTCGAGCTTGCCTCTTTGGTTTGCTTTTTCGTCGTTCGGATCTTTCTTCTGTTCCGAGTCGGTGCATACATGCATCGATTGATAGTCCCAGCTACAAGTTTTGCATTCACACTCTATCTACTAGAGCTAGCTACGTAGCCACGGTAGACTACTAGGCATACATTCAGTCTATTATTTGTAAAAGTATTTTATCCATGTTATATTATTCGTCCGAAAAAAGGAGGCTGCTTCCGGACAATGTTACAGCGTCTAGTTGCCGTCGCCACAATAATACACTTGTTGACTGAGAATAATCGAAGCAATCAGACCGTATAGGGCAATGTTGCCAGCAAAAACCTGTACGAGGACCATGGCAACAAATAGTCGTTCTCCGCCGCCATCCTTCTTCTTGCCATCTCCTCCGCGTGCCCGGCCTCTACCCCGTCCACCTCGCTTGGACTCGACATCAAAGGCACCACACGCCATAATGGCGGAATCACCGGCAACTCCGATACAAGCTCCAGATCCTAGTCCACTTAGACCGCAGCAGATTCCAGCCGCAAGGTGGGCGCATCCAGTATACAAGGAATAGCGGTTGACTCCACCGTCGGCAGGTGCCGAAATGGATCCCAAAATGACAATACTCGTAATAAGACCGTAGATGCCATTCACACCAGCCATGACAACAGGAATCAAGTTTCTCCAAACAAGCTCTGGACTTTTGATTCCGCTCTGCATGATACCAACACCCGCTCGTGCGGTTCCCAAGGCGGCGCCCGTATCTGAACAGAACAAAAAAGAGTTGCGACAACAACGAAAACAAATGTCAGTATATGCATCAAAATGTCAAGTATTGTCGTCGCCGCATGATTTGAGGCAATCTATAGCTACTTACTGGCAAGAATAGTGGAGGCAGCTACGCCCAAGTAACCTAGCAGGGGTGCTATCGACGGGCAGTTGTCGTATTCCATGATAAAATAATGATTCTATTCGGTAGCTGCTGTGAAAGAAGTTTAAACGAGAGATGAAGAATGAGTAAAGGTGTCTCATAGAGAGTTAAAGGAACCATGGAATTCCACGCACACCAGCAAAACGGATCACTGTATGGACAGCAAAGGAGCCAAGGGATTTCATGCACACAACTACGACGACGAGTAATCGGTGAAAATCAGTCGACCCAGACATAGACATTACTGATCGTTTTCGAATTGAATTTCGCACCGCAAGAACTCCAAGCTACACCAAACTAACAGTCCTCTACAATCAAGACGCTCACAGGGATATGCGTGTCCTACAAGGTCGTATTAAAGGCCAACAAGTGCAACAAGAGTCATCCAGCACGCACCACGGTCTCCACCACTGTGAAAATGAAGCGCTTCGGTTTGACCGAAGCCGCTCGCCGACCCAATGATGGATTCCAACCTCTGTTTAGGCTAATTTTCTTTATATAATTTACTCATGTCTGTAGGATACATAGTTAATACCGTGCTTCTCTTGCGAGACTCCCAACTTTAGTGGATCTAATGTTCGCGCGCTTTCTTATATTCTTCTCCCCAAATTTTTGCTTGTTTGCTCGAGCACTCTCCCGTCTCCGCTTTCATCGTGTGGGTCTGTGGGTCACTCTTGTATCCCAGAGAAGGTTGCGGTGCTCCTTGCCCTTGCGAGGCTGGTTCAATACCTTATTTTCGGTAAGTGGAACCTTATCGTAGCGAACAACTTTGTGCAAAAGTGATGCCGTTTACAAAAGATACCATTTTGGTCGTCCGTTTCATCTCCCACCGCGCGACCCCCTCGACTTCAACTTGGCGCCGTAGGAAAGTCTACGGCAGTCTACGAGAGAAGTTTCCGTTTCATGACTCCCGGGGTTCGCGGCAGCTGCTTGCTTGTGTGTCCGGTGTCCGTGAAGGGCTCTTGTTGAAGTTGCCATTTGGAGATACCCGGATCGAAACCGTCAAACCATCCTCTTTGCCGTAGTCTCCACTACGGGAAGAGGAATGTATCAACTTGGCTTTGCTCAACTTGAACATACGAATCTCTTGTTGATGTTACAGATCCAAGACCTCGACTCACGAAACTGGAGCTGAGTTGCGTGGGAAAGTATTGGAGGAGAGGTGCATTGACTCGTGGCGAAAGGAACAAGTTGTTTCGTCGAGGGCTCCTCTGTCGGAATGGTTTCCGATGCCGACGGCACGAAGGAGGCGAACGATGAAGCGGACCGACTGCCCTCTCCTGCGGCGCACGCCTCTTCAGGGTCCGATGAGTGCGTTGACGTAGATGGGAATCACGTTTCTGACGATGGAGATGGGGGTGTGGCTACACCTTCTGCTTCGGTTGCAGTGGGAATTAGTCCGGCGGCTCCCGATCCGTCTTACTTTCAACTTCAAGTTGGTAAGACGAGTGGGCAAATGGAGTCAATGGTTGACCCATTCACTTCTCAATCGAAATCCAGGAGCTCAACACTATCTTCAGACCCGCGACTGCCCCAGGAAGTTACGGTTTCAACGATGCCATTTCAGGCGCAAGACGGGGCTGGAGTAAGTTCGCGGCTCGGGGATCAAGCTGCAGTTGCACCGACGGGGCAACCTCGCGTATTTAGCTACGAGTCATTAGAAGGCGACACGGAAGTAGCAAGAACGTTAACTGAGCATGGCTTTTCCATGTGTCCTTCTCTGGGTCGGAAGGATACAGAAGACAGCATACCCCTCACTTTACGAGTCGCAAAAGCGCTACCTCACGCCAACTCGCCCACCTCATCTGCTTCGTCTAGCTCATACAACCGAAAATCCAACTCTTCGCTTCGCCGAGGGAAGTGGACCATGGAAGAAGAGGCGTACGTGGCTCGAGTAATTCAAGATTTCAATTCGGGCTTTCTGGATGCACCAGCAGGTACCACACTGAGAACCTATCTATCCGAAAAGCTCCAGTGCGATCCAATGCGAATCACAAAAAAATTTACTGGCGACTCCTGTATCGGTAAACGCGTTTTTCATCCTGCAGTCCGGAGTCCAAGCAACGCTGCTGCCATTGATAAGGCTCAAGTAAGTAGTACTCCAATCGATTGGCTGTGGTGTTTGTTCGTCGCGAGGTCCTTGATACTAACAAGAGCCTCTTGCTAATGTCCTTTCCCTTCCTTGCTTGTTACAGTCTGAGTTGGATGGTCTAGAAAGAAGATGGCGGAGGCGTCTCGAGATGCAACAACGTGACCACGCCAAAAAGGCGGCGGCCTCGGCAGCTGCCGCCGCTGCTGCAACTGGCCGTCCGGGAGCTCTTCTCGATGGACACGCAAATGGGCCTCACAACCCTGTCACGCAGACTGCCTCATGGTTGGACCGTGCCAAGTCGGTTTTGAAAGATCCATCATCGCCCATGGAGATTACTGGACAACAAGAGAAACCTGAAAATTTACAGTCACTCCCACGGAATGAGATTGTGACTCAGATGCAGGAAGTCGAACGCCTTCTCCACGAAGGACCCATCATTCAGCAAACAAGTGCAGGTCTGCCAGAAGTTGTGGACCAAGCAAGTCAGGAAGCAGCATCCATGACTCGTCCAGATGCCGAACCTGCTGATAAGCGGTTGCGAACCGGAGCCGAGGATGCCGAAGCACTCGTTGGCTTTATTCGCAGTGTCCGTGCATCCGCCGAATCTGGTCAAGACTATTGATTGTTCCAATAATACTACAGTGGTGTTCTATCAGACAGCAAGGCCGCTTTCTATTTTACGATCACACCCCAGCGTCGCATGCTGTCAATACCCAAAAAGAATGCGAGCGCACAAGAAGAATTCAAAGACTAGATCTATTTTTCTGTTTGAGGACACGTACGGCACCGGTAACGATACTACTAGCAACGGTGTCCTTGACATTTCAATACGAAAACGCTATGGAAAGCAATGGTGAATATACAAGGCAAGACTACCGTACGCGCTAATTACTGTAAGCCGTCACTTGCTTTCCACATACAACAACACACTTCATTTCCCGATTATGACCAACTTTACAAAGTTGCCAATCGTACTCTTTACTATTTAGATGGACTATAGTTGTACCATTATCGTGTAGAGAGTGTTGTCCCTCTTTAATGAGGCGGAACCGACACACCCGGTCGCCACGACGGAGCAATCAATAACTCTTCGACAATGCACTGTCGCAGGGCTTTGAGACCAGTCGTCTGGTACGTTTCCAAGCACTTTTGCTGGCCTTCCCGAAAGATGGGATAGACTGCCCACAAGAGCATCAACAAGTAGAGTAACCGAGTCAACAAGGTCAGTCCGAAATAACCACTACTACTACTTTCGCCTCCTTGCTTGGGAGCCTTGCGTTGCAAAGTTAGGCACGCGAGTTGACTGTCGGCCGAGGCACTGCGCGCGTGAATCTGAACTCCATTATCTTCTCCTTGCAACGGTACCGGAAAGGGACGGGCCGCAATACCCGTCACGGGCAAGTCGTGCACTTCCTTGAATGTTTTCATTGTCTTCCAGGCAGCAACATCCCACAGAATAATCGAGCCGTCAACGCTACCGAGTGCCATGAGTCCAGCGTCGGCCGAAAGATCCATGGCCGATATGGGACACGGACTGCAGTTGGTACGGACGGCACAGCTGAATCCATTCTCGTCTTGGATCCACTGTGCCAAAAACGCTGCTCCACGCCGACCCGAAGCGACCGTCAAGGCAACTCTTCCTTCTAGATCGGCAAAGGCGCACCCCCGAACTAGCACTTGCGGAGGACGCTTGGGTTTGGGTCCCTTGGCCTTTGGGTCTTCGACCGAGCACTCGAGAGTGGCAAGCAGCTGACCGTTTTTCCAAACCTTGGCCGTCCCATCTTTCGCCGACGTTAGCAATCTCCCTCCGCGCATGGAAAATGTGCACGCGCATACCGTTTTTTCGTGTCCCTCGCACACGTGGGCAGGTTCGGCCGTTGCGAAATCCTCGTCGGTCATGGCATATACCTTGACGAGTCCACTATCACAGCCCACTGCCATTTGATCTGTCATCCCATTAACACCCACAGCATTGACACCTTCTCCCACATTAATGACTCCATCTGGTTTTCCCGAGGGAAGACTGTAGCGATGAATTTCGTGACTGAGAGCGACAATCAACCACACCTTGCCAGTAACCGGATTCTGATAGATTTGCAGCGCAACGCCAATATCGTCTCCCGTGGATATGGTGAGAGGCACGTCCATGCCATTTTGACTGGCGGGAGTCTGCACAATGCAGCTATTGCCCACGCCCGTGCGGGCGGATCCACCGCCTCCGCAGTAGGCCGTGTAGCTGGTGCCGTCGCCGGGGTTGCCAAACCACGAAATGCCAAACACGGGAAACGTGAGCGGCTCGATGCGACTCGGAGGGCGGGGACGAGGCATCGAAATCGACTTTAACTAGACTCGCTCTCGTTCTCGCTCTTGAATCTAGTGAATGAAGCTATCTGTAGTGCTAATACTGTAGTGCAAGATATAATGCTGTTATGAATGGAGAGACTCGCGTGCGAATCGAAATGGCGGGCACCATGCGCTTGGCGCTCGAGGCGAGGAGAGCAAAACGGACGCATCCGTGAATGCGCCAACAGCGGGAATGAAGGGAAACGGAACAAAAAACAAAAGTGACAACATCATGTTGACAATGGGCAACCCACGACACAACACAACACGACACAACACGACGCGACGCGACGCGACACGACATTCGAACGTGTTCCTCTCAAGAGGTCACGACTAGTCAACTCATATTCTACTAGAGCTAGTCGCCTAGTTTACTGGAACGACGGACGAAATAGTTCATACAGACACTAAAATGAGACGACGGCCTGGAACGACGACGACGACAACAACAACAAGGGCTACCATTACTGGAAAAGGCCGCAACGATGTAGCGCAAGAGCCGTTATTGGACGAAGATGATCAAGACGCCATGATTCGTCAACTCCAAATAGAATCCGACCGACTGCAACAGAAAATGCACCAAGGATTCTCCATTCTGTGTCTAGCCGTGGCAGTCGTTTGTTTACTCGTCACGGTGTATATATCACTCATCATCACCACTACCACCACCACCACCAATAATCAGCAAGACAAGGTCACTAATAATGTCCTGATACAGATAGTACGTTGGCTGCACTGCGCTGTGGCTGTCGTTGTGCACTGGCAAGCCAAATGTCTCGTTTCCAGCTTGGAGGAACCAATATTTTCTTGGAAACGGCTGGGACCTGGCGCCGTGCTGGCTACCGGTAGTGTACTGCTGACTGCCTTTTGGACGACAATGACGACCGATTCGAATTTTCATTCGCAACGACTGCACTACTGGGGCCTGACTGGCAGCTGCGTGGTTGTGCTTTTGGGAGCTATATTACTGCGTCTCGATTCCGATTCGACCCGTACCGCGCTCACGGACTTGCAGACTGCCAAGTATCGCTACAAGAGTCTTTAGTAAACTCAATTTTCGTTGCAAATGGAAAAGTAGAAAGGTTGTAGGAAACACCTATAATAACAACTATGAGTATCCCCCCTCATGAATAGTGTGCTGGGCAGCACGACGTCCAGCAGCAGACGACCTGGCTGTTTCAAAAGGTAAATCTTATTGTAAATATCTAGAGGAGCACCAGCAACAATGGACAGGCTAAGTTGGTGTTGCGATACACTGGCTGGGAAGAGGCTCGACTGAAGTCGGAGTTGGGGCACCACCGGTGTATTTCCTAGCTTTTGAACTGTTCGATGAGAAACGATAAGCGAACCATGCCAACGTAGAATCCAGAATGTCACAGGTGTACTACCTTCTTCCTTTTGTGGTAACCAATGACAATTGAGGAAGGTACCTCCACAAATTTGTATACCAAGGAAATTGTTATTCAGACAAGTATTTGTCTCCCGTGACATTGACTTTTTCTTTTTCTCAATGTCCCGCGCGCCGCCCCGCCGCCAACGAAACCAACCAAGCACAAACCACAAAATCCTAACGCACACAGAACGAACCGAACAAGAGCAGCAGCAGCAAGACCATTCAACGACAGACGGTATCATACATTGTGACGACCGAGACAACGAACAGTAGAACAGACCGCGCCCACTTTCACAACAGGACCAGAAAGTCTCAAGAAAGAGCCATTGCAATGAGCGACAACGAAATGCATCACGACGATGCCACTCCGACGGACCCGACAGATCCTACGGATACAACTGCCGCGGACAACGAGACTGACGAGATGATTGCCCAAGCCGCCGCTGCCGCCGTGGAAGCTGCGGCGATCGATGTCGATGTGACCGCTGCGGCTAATGCGGCTGCCTTGGCCGTTGAAGCTGACGCCAACAAGACAGCGGCAGACGAAGTAGCAACGAAGAAGAACGAACAGCGCCGCAAGCGCTATCGTGAAAAGGCCGTGGAAGACGACACCAAGGGCGGCGAACCCAACAAGAAACTCAAGGCACAAACGCACGACGACCAGTTGGCCGCCCGCCGTCTCAAGGACCGCCAGCGTTACGCCAACATGAGTACGGACCAGCGTCAAGTCTACAACTCCAAGCGCCGCGAACAGTATCACCGCCAGAGCGAAACGAGTCGTCAGAAACGTCGCGAACGGGAACGCAACCGTTACCATTCCTTGACGGACGATGATGCCAAGGATCGCAACGCGCGTCGTGCCAAGTTGGAGAGAGAACGGTACCAAAAGTTGGGTTCGGACGACCTGGAATCCAAGAATCGCAAGCGTCGTGAGCGTGCGGCCTTGGCGCGTCAAAAGAAGGAAGCCGAAAAGGCGACTGGTGGTAACGGTACTGCCGGTACTACTACCACCCCTGCCACCAGTACTGCTCTCAAGGAAGAAGAAGAAGCGCAAGCCTCCGTATCTGAGGAGACTGTCGCGGCGGCTGCGGAGGAAGCCGCCAAGGCTGTTGTCGAAGAGGCCCAGCAGGTAGCGGAAGAGGTCTAGATCTAGCCAAGGCAATAGCCTGGGGTGGTACATACGTATGATACGTAGTAGTGAATGATTGCATGTCTTAGTAATATTATTATAGTTGAACAACGAAACAACAAATCCATACCGGGATGTGTAGTCTCTAGTTTTACAGTAGTACATAGCTAGGAGTATGTACTTTATGCAGGTCATGGACAGTATCGTGAAGTCGTATCGAAGTAAGTTCAAAGTAAAGCATAGTTCAAAACTTGTCTTAACAGAACTTTGGCGCGCCACAGAATATTGACTCTCTAAAGAGATTCTTTCATTGGTGGTACTTTTGATCCTCGCAGACTGCTCATACTCGGATTGCGAATCGGCTGGTGGTCTCCCCAAATCGGCGACAAGGGGCCATCGTCGTGTTCCGTCAACGCACTGAATTCACTGGCGGATTGGACGGGATGCAAGCTATAGACTCCATTATTGTCCGACAAGGGATGTACGCTTTCGCTCCAGCCACCTCCACGCACCGGAGTAAACTTGATGACGGTATGCATGGGGATTTCAATCGACATGCATCGTTCCACGGGAGTGTTGCGAAAGTAGGACATTAAGCATTGGAGAATACTCACATGGCTCACCACCAGCGTCGGAATCACCTGTTGTTCCACATCAATCACGACCGAAGTCAATCGACGAATCAAGTCGCGGTAACTCTCTCCACCCGAAAAGCTGTAACGAATAATAGAGAGAAACAGTGTTGATGAGTTGACTCCAGTCATTGCAATACCCATCAATCAATCAATCATTGCATTCAAACACTACACGCAAACAACGTACCGTGTACTAAAGGGATGCTTCTCCAACCTGGCGTACCACTCCGGATCTATATCCTTGATTTCGTTCAACTCCATGCCCGCATAATCCCCCTTGTCCAATGGATTCAGACTGGACAGTTCGTTGACATTAAAGTTGTACTCTTCCCAATTGACGGTATCCGACGCGCGCGGCATGGTACTCGTCAGAATGCGCATGGGAAAAGGATCGCGGCTGCTGGCCTGCGCATCGTCGTCAACTTCCGTGGCTGTTGCTCCGTAATGGTCCGTGGCCGGATACGAATTGGACTTTGCCAAACCGCTAATGGACGTTCCCGTAAAGGACATATCGTGAACACTGGCGCGTTTGAACATGAAGGAATGCGCCTCGTCGTAACAAAAATTCAGCAGCTCTTCCCGAAACTTTTTGCCCACTGGTCCGAGACTGTCGCCGCGCATATTCTTTCGCTTGGACGTCGAACTCATGTCGAGAAAGCGCGGATCGGTCGGATCAATCTTGTTGCGAGCGACATAGTCTTCCCCATCCATGGGAATGCCTAACACTGTTTGTCCCGGTCGACAGAGAAAGATGGGACGCGTGCCAATGTGCCAAGCCATGAGCGCGGGCACCAGTTCCTTGGACATTCTGCCGTAAATGTGGTTGACCATGAGCTTGGTCGACAAGTTAAAGACTTTAATGTACGACATGGAATCGTCTGTAATGGTCTCGTACTGATCTTCGTATTTCTTGACGCGGGCTCGCAAATCGGCCAAGGCGTCTTCGGTCGGCATGCCGTCAAAGTCTGGGCTCGACGATATTTTGTACCTATAATTTTCCTCCAGCAGCTCTTGATCGTCGCAGACGGATTCTACAAAGACGACTCCAGTGGGTTTACCGGGCCGTTTTTCTGGCGACGTGCACATTTCCAAAACCCATTTCCGACGGATATCGGTCGAGTTGGTGGCGTCAAAAATGGCAACGCGTTCATTGACTCTATACGTTGTGAGTTTGGCACCGGCGCTGGAAGACGTGGCGGAGCTGTGGCGACTGGCAGTATCTCCCAGAATGGACGCGGAATCATCGTCATCTTCTTCTTGTTCGTCATCGAGCCAACTTAGCATGTCCGTCAAGGCAAGTTCAGCGACATGTTGGCGCAGCCGGTTGGCCTCTTCATTGTGTGAGTCAAAGAAATTGGCGTCGCACGCTCCCTTTTTGCGTTCTGGGTAACTAGGTTCACCCGCTTTGGTTTCGTGAGGAGGTTGCGTCGCCAATAAATTGGCGTAGGCTTCGCGCCGGTAGCGTCCCACGTTGAATATTTTGCACTTGCAACCGCTCCAGTTGAGATAGTGTTGGAGCTTGCGGGCGACAAAGGACTTTCCTCTGGCGGGAAGGCCAACCAAGACAATGACCAGTCGCGTCGAGTTTTTGGTGAGTTTTCGTCTCTGTAGGAATGTTTACGAGGGAGGGTGATGAGTGTGAGATGCGAGTGGGTCTACAGGTACATATTCACGGCGAGTCAAGGACCAACGTACGGCTTCTAATCTCTTTACCGTCAAGGGCGTCTCCGTTGCCAATTCGACGTTGCCGGCATCGTAATAGGACTTTGGAACGCCTTTGTTGTTTTTCTCTTGTCCCATCGTGATGTTCTCTGTCAATGGCTGGCTTTACGGGTATGATTATGATAGGTACCTGTGACCTGTACGTCGTAAGCGAGGTCTTCTTGAGAATGAATGCTGTCGATAGCCGTTGGCCTGTTGGATGACATGTACGTCGATGAGAAAGTACCTCTGATCTAGCAGGCAATCGTCGTCTGCCTGTGACTCGACTAACAAGGAGTCGTGATGTCTCCCTTCAAACTCAAATTCCTTCTTCAGAATTCCGGAAAAAATGAGAGGAGGACAACCTGAACATCTTTTTTGGCGCGAAATACGTGGTTTTTATGACGCATTTCCGCGAGGGGGAACGACATCGATATTGATGAAACGATGTCAATCCTAAAGATGAACTACTTAGTTTATGGGTAAGTAGTGTGAAAGACCACTGAAAGCTGCTGCAAGATGTGTTGGCAGATGGTTGTAGTCTTTGTAGTCGTGTGAGAT
>Ga0307978_1002220_pt1 | contig 13826 bp, 8 predicted proteins | sample OrgLakmetage1056_FD_203151 | JGI IMG/M metagenome (GOLD analysis project Ga0307978, IMG submission 203151) | Saline water microbial communities from Organic Lake, Antarctica - #1056 | ecosystem: Environmental > Aquatic > Non-marine Saline and Alkaline > Saline | place: Antarctica: Organic Lake...
GTTCGATACGATGTACTTGTACTTGTGTAATGATGTGTACTGTAATGCGTACCGTACGGTATGCAGAGCGTTCGTGCGGTACCTGGTACTGTATCCTCATTCATCGTATCCGTGAAACGGATCTTTGGGACTACCGGTACCGCAATCTAAATAAATATAAAGAACGCTGATCTGCAATAGGTCAATGAGCTCCTTTGACACATTCCACGACACACGGGACTGTACCGTACTGTAATGAGGCGGTCGTGTATGCGTGAACCAATCCACCAATCCAAGCTTTCAATTTGACCACGTCGCCTCTCGCCGAGTGCCGACGAGGGGTTCTTGCGGGAGGTTCGTCATCGCTCGTTTCGGCCTGACGACCCGAGATCTTGTTTCGACCGTCACCGCGAGGAAAGCAAGCGGTAGTGGCCCCATCTTGCTCCAATTCCCACAACCAAAGAAGCTTCTCATTTCTCACTCTCGAGATATCGCTGACTCTGTTGTCACAATCAACACTTTCTCTCACAAACAATAATACAAACAACAAACAACAAACAACTACCCAAACACTTACAATACAAACAACCAAGATGGACTTTTCATCGCAAATGTTTCGCGACATTCCGCAAACGGTCTCGCACCACTACAAGAAGGGAAACATGAACTGGCCCATGCTCATTTACATTTCCATTGTTCACATGGTTGCCGTCGCTGGCCTCTTTGCCTTGCCGAGATGCTCCAAGGAAACGCTCCTCTGGACGTTCATCTTGTGGCCCATTAGGTACGTCCTTACTCTTGCCTCTTTCGTCACAGGCATTCACCAACACACACAACACCGTCAGGACCAATATTTCTCACACGCTGCCCCCATTCTATCATTACAGTGGCTTTGGAATCACAGTGGGAGTCCATCGACTATGGTCGCACCGATCCTACGAAGCTGCCTTTCCCGTTCGTTTCTTTCTCATGCTCTGCAACTCCATTGCCAATCAAGGCTCCATTTACCACTGGAGCCGCGATCACCGCGTCCACCACAAGTTTTCCGAAACGGACGCGGACCCGCACAATGCCACTCGAGGCTTTTTCTTTGCCCACATGGGATGGCTCTTTGTCCGAAAACACCCTGATGTCGTTAAAGCCGGTCGCGAAATGGACTTTTCCGACTTGATGGAAGACCCCATTGTCTACTATCAGAAAAAATTGGATCCCTGGTTTGCCCTCTACATGTGCTACGTCATGCCAGCCCAAGTCGCTTCCCACTTTTGGGGACAAGACTTTTGGACGGCCTTTTTGGTCGCGGGCGGTCTTCGCTACTGCGTCGTCTTGCACTTTACCTGGTTGGTCAACTCGGCGGCACACTTGTACGGGGATCACCCCTACGATGTACTGTCCTATCCGGCAGAGAACCCCATTGTCTCGTGGCTTGCAGTGGGTGAGGGATGGCACAATTGGCACCACAAGTACCCCTTTGACTATGCAGCGTCCGAGTTTGGTATTTCGAGCCAGTTCAATCCTTCCAAGCTGTTTATCGACTCGATGGCTGCCGTTGGCATGGTCTGGGGCCGAAAGCGCGGAACGGCAGCCTGGACCATGGGTCGGGCACGTCGTGAACGGGACTTGAAGAACGGTATCCCTCTGCCCAAGCCGGCGCCTCGGCCGTGGGAGTTGAAGACGACGAAGAAGGTTGCATAGACTCTTTTTTTGGTTTATATATATACATATGACACTACTCTTTCCTGCCCTCCACACAAGTCGTACACACAGTTAAATCTACTAGAAGCCCTTTTTTCACCTTATATCGATTCATGCTAGTGTTGGGATGGTTCTTTCTTTCGTTGATCTCTGCTAGAGTAGAATAGTCGTCGACTAGTGTACATACATCGTACCGTACATAGTGGTGAGGTACGTAGTATTTCCGATGTGCATTTGGGGCGTGTGCTTTTTTGCACGGTGTGACGTATGTGACCGCTACGATCTTTCTTTCTCACTACAAAAAAGAATCAACGACGACCAAAAAATCGACAGTCGTCGTTGATTGCCGTCGTCGTCGTCGTCGCCGCCCCAAGAGATAGACTAGTCTACCGACGATACGCTTCACACATACGTCGTACTGCATCCCTTGTGCTTGTAGAGAAGATACAGCATCAGCATCAGCATTATGCTTCGACTAACATTATCCTTTGCCATGTACCTCTTGACGACTCGCTTCACTCTGTCGTCGGCCTTTTCCACCACTGCCGTGCGATCCTTTGGACGACGAGCAGTCTCTTCGTCAAAGTCGACTCTGCTGCAAGCCAGTGACAGTGACTTTGACGCATTTTCCTCCAAGACTGCCTTTATGTTCCCTGGACAGGGCGCTCAATTCGTTGGCATGTGCGCCGATGTAGTCAACGACGTTCCTGCTGCCAAGGCCCTCTTTGATCAAGCCAGTGAAATTCTAGGCTACGATCTCTTGCAAGTCTGCTTGGAAGGACCCAAGGAAAAGCTAGACTCGACCGTCGTTTCCCAGCCCGCCATTTTCGTCGCCAGCATGGCAGCTGTCGAAAAGCTAAAGCAACAAGAGGGCCAAGAGGCGATTGATTCTGCCACTTGTGCCATGGGCCTCAGTTTGGGCGAATACTCGGCGCTATGCTTTGCCGGCGCTATTTCCTTTGCGGACGGGGTCAAAATAACAAAGGTTCGCGGTGAAGCAATGCAGGCCGCGTCTGATGCTGTCGATAGCGGTATGGTATCCGTTATTGGGCTCGCCAAGGAAAAGGTGGCCGAGCTCTGCACCATGGCCAGTGAAAAAAGTGGAGAAAAGGTGCAGATTGCAAACTTTTTGTGCAGTGGCAACTACGCCGTCTCTGGCGCCAGTGGAGCTTGTGCGGCAGTCGGTGAATTGGCCAAGCCAGAGTTCAAGGCTCGCATGACGGTCAAGTTGGCTGTTGCTGGAGCCTTTCACACGGATTTCATGTCTCCGGCTGTTGCCGCGCTGGAAGAGGTGCTGGCGGGTGTCGAGATCAAACGACCACGCATCCCAGTCATTAGCAACGTGGACGCCAAGCCGCATTCGGACCCAGAAACTATCAAAAAACTACTTGCCACGCAGGTGACTTCTCCAGTCATGTGGGAAAATACTATGGATCTCATGCTCAGCAGTGGCTTTGAGAGTGCCTACGAACTTGGACCCGGCAAGGTGACGGCGGGAATCCTCAAGCGGTTCGACAAAAAGGCGCCGTGCACCAACGTGGAGGTTTAAAAACATGCACGCACACGCACACAAAAATAGGGCAGTGCAGAAAACAGCTATTTAAATGCTGCCTAGTCTACAGTACTAGCTAGTAGTCTACCTTGCTTATTAGTTAGTAACAGAAGTAGTCTACTATTAATACTAGTGTATGCAATGAAACAAAAACGCAAAGGGTGCGGAGGATCCCCGCCCGCAAGTCGGTGTATGTGCGTGTGTTTACAAATACCCTCTCGACTACTGTAGTCTAGTTATCAAATTTTACCAGACCATGCTCTCGTTCCATCATGGCAAGCAGGTGACTGTACTCTCCTGGATCAATCACTCCGTTCTCGTCGGTGTCGATAGCAGCTATCATGTCGTCAACGACAAAGTCTGCTGGCTCGTGTCCAATCGTCCTGCGCAAGAGTCTCTTGACGTCACTCCGATCCAGTACGCCCTTGTGGCCAAAGTCGAGTTCGTCAAACGAGATCTCGTGGACGATTTCGAACCAGCGTTCCTTGCAAAAGTGTCGAATGACAAGGTCAATGCCCGGAATAAAGTCGTCGGCACTCGGCAATGTTCCCAAAAGTGCCAGCTTACCGCCAATGGCCATGAGAGGCTTGATCTCGCAAAAGCCCTTTAAAAGATTGCGGGGCAGCGCCACCATCAAATCATCATCTTGGTCGCCCGTGTGAAACCCAATCCGAGAAAATTCAGCGTCCACTTGCAAGTATCCACGTCGTTCAAACGTATTGCCGTCATCTTGTTCCCCCTCTGGCGCCGGTGGTTTGGTCCTAGAATAATGAATCGCCTCGTGTAACTCCCATCGCTTCATGGGAACCACGACAATCTTTGTAGGAAAAGGCAGCTCTTGCTTCAACTCGGCGTACGTAATGTCTGAACTTTCGTATTCCGCATCACCCTTGATCGTCGCTCCATTAATAATGGCCACGTCCACTTCCAACTCTTCCTTGATGGCCTTGCAAAAGACACCGCCAACAGTCGTTTGCTTGCATCGCGTGCCTTTGGAACTGAGCGTTATTCCCGGTGGCAAGAGACTCTCGGCGTGCACAATGGTCTCGTTTTCCATGTTTTTGACGACGGCCATGTGGCTGTCAACAATGCCACCGACTACTACCGAATCTTCGTAATTGGACATTTCCACCAGCTCCGTCTCGCACGCTGCCAGCACCGGTCGATCACCCTCCAAATCAAAGGTCAAGTCAACAAGAGACACAGCCTTGGCGTTACACCCGCTCTTGAGAATCCGAATCGAGTCCTTGTTGGATGCACATTTCACAATCACATTGTATGGATCGTGCTCGTGGCCTCCCAATATGAGCCCCGATCCCGTCCGAACTTCATTGAGCATGTAAGCAGCCAGTTCGCGGTCACGCTGTATGGACATGTGCGTCAATGGCAATAGAAAATCCGCAACCCCCGATTCGATCACTTCGTTGTGAATCTTGCGCAGAGATTCGCAAACGTTCTGAATGGGGGCTCCGCGAAAGGTTCCGTCTCGAAAGATGCCTGTCTCGTCCGAAAGCAACCCGATCAAGGCGACCTTGACGCGTGCACACGGTGTTTGTATAATCGAATAGGGCGGTGTCAGTTCAGGAGTCCACCAGGGTGCCTTGTCGAATGGAACCGGACCAATGTTGCTGTTGAGGCACACCACGGACTTGCTGAGTTTGGTCAAGCGTTTCTTCAACATTGGCAGCTTTAGGTCGGCTTCGTGATTACCTATACAAGCGTGCGTCAATCCCATGGCACGGAGGGCCGCCACCATACCGCGACCGCCGTCCAACGACGAGAGAGTGCTGGGGGATAGAAAGTCACCCGCCAAGACGACCGCGGTAGGCGACGGCGAAAGCTTGGAGAGGAACGTTTGTACCTTGGCGAGGTTTTTGAGCTCGTAAACGTCATTAAAGGCAACGACGCGGAGTCGGGGAGCGCTCATTGTACTACAGTAGGGGTTACGATTACCGGTACTTTAGGTACTGTAGTAGCATATAGCAAGAACAGTTCTCAAAAGATAGGCCCATGGTGGGAGAGGATACGAACACACTTTTTCGTTCTCGTCTCTCGTCGGCGTTTGGCCTTCTCGAGTTTCGCGCCAAAACAGGACAAAGAAGAACCGGAGTCCCAGTGATATTTTCCTCAAATATATATATCTTTCAATCAACCGAAACTGGTTGCCGGACTGCCGGACACGATGGCGATAATTCATTCGCCGTTCGCGCTGCATGTACCGGAAACCCCTTCGTTCAACGATCTCACCACACCATAGAAACCTGCTATTGCTTACCGCATCATACATCGTAGATTGATTGATTGATTGATTGATTGATCGATTGATTGATTGATCGATCGCCTTGTTGAGTTAACATACAAGCAAGAAGCAAGCAGTCACAATGATGGGCTCGTCCGCCTTGGGCATCTTTGACGCCGCGTACTTTCCGGAAGCCTCCAACAGCCGCTCCTCTTCCTACAAGTCGCCCGTGGCTGAAATCAATCAAGAGATTCGCCGGACCAATGTTGCTGCCGCTGTTGCCACGCAAGGACAACCCGTCATGGCCGCCGTCCAAGACTCGCTCGACGATGGTGTCGACCTTGGCAGTGGTGGCAACAGCGGCAATAGTGATCCGTGGGAGGCATCCTTTTTGGATACCCAAGATCCACTCGCCAGTCAGCAGGCAGGGGGAGACACGACGAATGAAGAGGGCAGCGTCTGCGCCTGTAAAATCAATCGACGCGCCAGCAGAAGCAGTTGGGCGGGTCCGCGATCTCCCAAACGAACGTCCATGAAAGGGGGAGGAATGTATCAACAGCGACGCGCGTCGGGAGAACTCGTGTCGCCCGATACTATCAACGACACTACTGCAGCAGAAGCAGCAGCCCTGTGTCCCACGTGCGGAAAGAAACGACCCCTGGATTTGGCCGGCTTTGCGTGGGCCAAGAGTCGGCCGTACGCCTTTTCGTCAGCGGCGGGAGGTACCGGCGCGGCTGCCGCCATGGTGGGGGAAGATCCCGATGAACCGCGACACGCCCGAGCCTTGTTGCATTCCACACCGCAGCTACGATTGGTCTGTCCTGCATCAACCGACATGCAAGGCGCTGGCAACGTCTCGTCGCCCCATTTTCTCTCGTTGGTGATTCAACAAGCGATCGGAGAAAATAAAGTGTCTCGAGACGCGGCGGGCAACACTGGAGGGTTGAGTGAATACCGCGCCAGTTTGGTGCGTGATCGCGCCAACGATCAAGCGTCGGCCGAATTGGCGTCCTTGCTGTGGGTCTTGGCTCACGAAATGTCTCTGGAAGATTACGGGGCGGTGGAAAGTCAGGTATTTACCGCCGTCTTTGCCTTGGTGCACGCGGCCGATAAGGAACGACGCATGGCGGGCTTGGCGGCGCTCGATGCCTTGTTGGCGGCGCCGTCGGCCGACGAGGAGAAAAAGGCCATTAAATTCGCCAATACGCTGAGTACGGGGCTGCGAGCAGCCGATGGAGACTTTGAATTTCTGTCGGCCGTTTCGAAAGCTTTGGGGCACATGGCAGAGCGTACAGCGAATATGGATTTTGTCGAATCGGAGGTGACGCGGGCCTTGGAATGGTTGCGAACGGAACGATCGGATCGAAGGTACGATTTTAAAAAATGAATGGGATTGCGAGCGTCTATACTGTCAATTATGTTGTCGCCCACCTATCTCATGTTCCTTTCTTCTTAATTTCAGACTTGCGGCATGCCTCTCGTTAAAAGAGTTTGCCATTCATGCTCCGACAACCTTTCATTCTAAGACTAGTCAGTCGACACTGGGGCAGGGAGGCTCGAACGAATTTCTCGACTATATTTTTCAAGCGATTCGTGATCCACAGCCAATTGTTCGCGCTTGTGCGGCCGATGCTCTTTCGCAATGTCTAAAGATTTTGGTCAAGCGAAGACATCTCTCCTTAACTGGACTACTTTGCCAGGTCCATTTTAATCTCATGGAAGGTTTGCAGGCGGATACGTCAAGGAAACGACCGTGGCACGCCATTGCCGAAGCAGAGGCATCGCAGCATGGCTCGCTTCTCGTGGTTTCCACCTTGTTAGCGTACACGCAAGACTTTATGCTGCCGCGGTTTGAGGAAGTGTGTCGAGTGGTTTTGGGATTCATTGATAATCCACAAGCACTCATTCGCTTGGAAGTTGTCCGCTTGATTCCTCGTCTTGCGCGTCGTTGCCCGAGTGTCTTTGGAAGGCGTTATCTCGAGCAGAGTCTTGTCTTCTTGATCGAAAGTGCGTCAAATCCCACTCCGCCCCGCGTTGGAGTTGACATTCAGCCGTCTGCATTCACGGCTATCGGGCAGCTCATCCTGGCCATGACCGACGAAGCCACGGGTCTCGTTATCGGTGGAAGCAATTTGCCAACAGTCAAAATCTTGGATGATCCCGAGACTCCAGGCCAGGGGCACATTGTTGAAATGTGTAAACGAGGAATCATATTCGAAAAGTTGGGCGAGATTTTCAACCTTGTACGCGAGGGTCTGCGACCGCAATCTTCAACTCGAGGCGTGAGCACAAGTACTCTAAGTCCTAGTCTTCACTGCGCCGCAAATCTTGTCGAGGCTCTTGGTGATCTCGCACTCCCATATCTGTCCGACTTGATTGATGAAATGTTTCGTGCGGGGTTGAGTAACGATTTGATCCAGTGTCTTCATTCGATTGCTCAGTGTGTACCAGCTCAGCAGAGTCAGATTGAAGATCGCATGCTACAAGAGGTTTCTCTTTGTCTCGCTGGCGTGCGAGATGTGTATGAGCCATTGGCGTGCTACCGAGCTTCTGCGTTGGAGGCGCGAGCTCTGCATAATGTTCGCAATCGTTATGCTGTAAGGCCTGATACTCTTCACGCTGCAGCCGACTCCGGCACGGAAACGTCGCAGGTGAGACTTAACATGTCGGATAATCCCGAGACTGTTAGAGCTCTCGCTCTGAGTCTACAGACTCTTGCGTCGTTCGGGGGACTAGTGGGGAATGTCACGAGTTCCGGGGCAGTCGTCCCACTGCTACCTTTTGTCCAGGATGTTGCAGCTCGCTACTTGTCACATCCGTCAGGCGAAGTACGGAGGGCGGCTGCACTAACTTGTTGCATGCTACTTATGCCTCATGGTGATCGAATCGGAAGCTACTCGGGAGTTATTGTTGAGGATGTATTGGAGCGATTGCTGCGGTCTGCTGTCTCTGATCCCTCTCCCGTTGTTCGCTTGTGTGTTGTTAGATCGTTGGACCCACGTTATGATTCTTTTCTCTGCCAATCGCATCACTTGCAAGAACTCTTCCTTTTGTTGCAAGACGAGGCCATAGCAACAAGGGCTGCCGGACTGCGCCTTCTGGGTCGTCTAGCTACCATAAACCCTGCCCCTATCTTACCTGTGCTGCGGAGACTCCTGAACGACCTAATCGTTGAATTGCAGTGTGGGGTTGATACAGGGAGAGGCCGAGAGGAAGCAACGCGATTATTGTTGGTTTTCTTGAGAGCCAAGTCGCTCCAGCGTCTCGTACATCCGGTTCTTCCATCGGTTGTGAGCGCGCTTCCTCTAGACGGGGCTGCTCCACCTCGATTAGCCTCTGCGTCGCTGGAAGCGCTTGGTGAGCTTGCGCAAGCTACAGGAATATCGTTGCAGCCGTGGGTGAAAAAAGTGGTGCCTCATGTTCTAGCGATTATGCAAGATCAGAGTAGTGCTAGCAAGCAGAGGACGAGTCTCCGGACTCTCGGGCAGATTGCAGGCTGTACTGGCTACGTGATTCGCCCGTACCTGGATTATCCAAAACTGCTTTCGCAGGCGACGGACATACTACCCGCAACAAAGAGAGCTCCTTGGTCTCTGCGTCGTGAGGTGATCCGAACACTGGGAATACTCGGTGCACTGGATCCGGACCGCTATTACCTTGTGGCTTCAAAGAGAAGGAAAGGTGGGGCCGTTGGAGGAGCCTACTTTGAGGAGCTGGATTCGAACGACGCTGCAAAGGGCACACAACTAGAGCCTCTTGCAGTTACGGGCAAGGCTGCACCTCTAGCGCTCTCTACCGGCAGGCAAAATGCATTGAAGATTGATCCCGAAAGGCAACGGTCAGGATCTGATCTCTCTCAAGGTCCAAACGAATCTGATGATGACCTCCCCGCTTGCTTGTTTATGTATGAACAATATGCCATGATCGCTCAGCCTGTTTCAAGCTTGCTCCCGGCAAAAAGAATGTCCCCTTCCGACGACGACTTCTTCCCGACTGTCGCTATTCAAGGACTCATGCGTATCTTTCGCGACCCTTCACTTGCTGTTCACCATGGCATGGTGGCACAAGCTATTATGTTCATCTTCAAGTCGTTGGGATTGAAATGTGTTCCTTTTCTGAACAAGGTGGTACCTCACATGATTTACACTGCGCGTACGTGTTCACCTTCGAATTTGCGAGAATCGCTGCTAAAGCAGCTTGCCACGCTGAGTTTGATAGTTCGCGAGCACTTGAGACCATACGTTGCTGATATTTTTGATGTCGCTGAGCTGTTCTGGTCTTCTCGGCATCTAGCCTCCATTTTCAGCTTGATTTCGAATATCGTAGTTGGAGTTCCGGATGAATTCCGCCTGTTTGTCCCTCGGTTAATCCAGAAGCTTTTGATCACTCTCGATGAACTCCAGGTAGCCGATTGGTCCTCAAATGAAGCAGGGAACCCGCTTTTGTTGAGTAAGGGTAGTTTGGAGTCTCAAAAGCTGGCACTAATACTGAGAAGTATCGGCAATTTGAGAGGCGTTCTTGGGAGCTATCTGCATATTCTTGTACCTGCGCTCCTCAAGCTCGCGGATTCCTTGGCGTCTGTTTCTGCGAGTGGCGATTCGATCCTTCCCGAATCGTCTCTGGAAGAACTCTCCGCGTTGGCGTATAGAACTATATCTGCCCTAGTGGAAAGCCAGAACTCATCTTCCACAACTATGGTCGTTGGTAGCAGAAACCTTCGACCAGTAGAGCCGAAAAGCTCGGAGAATGGTCTCCCGTCGCGTGTTGTGCAGCCAATTGTCCGGGTATTTCGAGAAAAGCCACCGAAAAGTCCGACTGTAGGAATTGCTATGATTGAATGCCTTTGCGTCTGTGCAAGACAGATCGGCGGTCCGAAGTGGGTTAAACTATATGACGGAGTGGTGCGAACTTCGATCAACGGATGGCAGGAAAGTTTTGCCACTGTTCTCGACGATCCTTTGTCTCCCTCTCCCTTTCGCGAAGATAGTCGTGCGGCCAGTGTCGCTGTGTACGACCAGGTTGTAGCAGAGCTGTTGCTACCTCCTAGCGATCGTACAAGGATCTCTTTGAGAAAGAATAGCCAGCTGAATCCGGCAGTCGGTAACGAAGACTATCGTTACAGCAGGATTGCTAGTGCTGGCGATTTCAGTGTAGTGGGAATGACGTTTGACACCAGTGGGGACACTTTCGATCAGCAGCCAATGACCACCCTCGTTCACTCTGGAAATCGGACGAAAATTAACCAAGGCAATCTTCAGCGTGCATGGGACGTCTCGCAGCTTGCCTCCAGAGATGACTGGGATGAATGGATGCGTCGTTTTGCGATTCAGCTTCTTCGGGACGCACCTTCGCCGGCACTTCGGGCTTCAGCAAGCTTGGCTCATGCATATCAGCCTTTAGCGCGAGAGCTCTTTAGTGCTGCTTTTTCGTGCTGCTGGCAAGAACTGAACGAAAGATATCGAGAGAACCTCGTGCATGCTTTAGAGACCGCTTTTGTTGCTGACGTCTCCCCAGAGATACTGCAGGCTCTTTTAAACTTGGCAGGGTTCATGGAACATGATCCGGGTGGTGGTTTGCCGATTCATATTTCTATTCTGGCTGATCTCGCTTTAAAGTGTCGTGCGTATGCAAAGGCGTTGCACTACAAAGAACGCGAGTACAGTTCTGGAGGAGGTTCCAATTCTTGTGTCGAAGCGCTGATCAGTATCAATCGAAAATTAGACCTGCAAGGTACGTCCAACAAAACCATTATACATGGACAGCATGTATTCGAAACGTTGTGATTAACGCTGGCCTCGTGCATCATTTTTTTCTATTTTTAGAGGCCGCCCTTGGTATTCTAAAAGCGTCAAGCTTAGGCGAGACACTTATCAGCGACATATCGATGGGAGAAGAGCTATCAACCAAATTCGGAAGACATCAAGCCTACGAAATGTGCTACAGTGTTATTTGGGACAATGAGGAAAAGGATGCTGCTCAGAGCCCTCCAGTAGATTTGAGAGCCAAAGGAGAGCTCTGGCTGGCCAAGTTAGGATCTTGGACGGAAGCGCTTGCGATTTATGAAGAGAAGTTGAAGCGAGATCCTCGCGATTTCGCAGCAATGCTTGGATGCATGAGATGCCTCGTTGCCAGTGGAGAGTGGCGCAAGCTGCTGGAGCTCGCTGAAGACAATTGGCCTGCACTCAGTGGACCACTGGCGTCGCCCGGCACTGACTTTCAGCAAGACATCTCTCCTCGTGAACAGAGGAAAGCCCTCCGCATGTGCGCTCAGGCAGCTTGGAGATTGGGTCAGTGGGATGATCTCGACAAGTTCTCATCTGAACTTGTAAACGGCCGGACTTCGACTTCGTACAACGCAGCAACTACAGCGAATGCTGGAATCGCAACATTGCGAAACGACGTATTGCCTAGAGTTGATTACGATGGTGCATTCTATACTGCAGTCCTTCACGTCCATCGAAAAGAGTGGGCACACGCGGCGGACGCTATAGACGCGGCGAGGAAAGCTATGGACGGTCGCCTCACAGCGCTCATGGCTGAGTCGTACAGTCGGGCGTACCCAAGCATGGTCGCAGCGCAGACACTGGCAGAGATGGAGGAGATTGTGGAACTTAGTAAGGTTGAAGAGCGCTCAAAACTTGGTTCACATCAACACCCAGCCAACCGCCCAGACGAAGATATGGCTCGCCAACGACTGTTGTCGGTTTGGCGTGAACGTTTAGCTGGCTGCCGGGTTGACGCCGAAGTTCATGCTTCAATAATTGCAGTTCGGTCGCTTGTTCTCGGACCAGTGGATGAAATCGAATCGACTCTTGCATTAAGCGAACTTTCAAGGCAATCACAGAGGTTTAAATTTGCTGAAAGAGTATTACTCGACCCTCTTGAAGCTCTGAATGCCGATTTGAATGGACCAACTTTTGGTTTTGGTTTGCTGGACTTGCATGGAAAGCGCCTCAACTTTTCAGGCGTGGGTGCCTGCTCACACTCTTCTTTTATTGACCGGATAGTGATGGGCGATCTCACAACAATTCTTCCGCTCTACGGACCACCTCACGAACAATGGAGTAAGAACCTTGTTGCGGAAGCAGGAGGGTTGGATAGGTAAGATTCGTTTGTTCGTTAGTTATTATTGGAGAACCAAGGTGAAATGAATATCTCACAGTTATTCGCTTGCGTCTTTCAGACTGAAAATACAACACCGACTGTATTTTGCATACGTGAATCATCTTTGGTTTACCGAACGCCGAGACGAAGCGACAACGCGGCTACGGCACCTCTGCGACGTCGTGGACATGGTGTCTCATTTCGAACATGTACAAGACACGTCCCTTCGCGTCTCGTGTTGGCTTGAGCTTGGCGAGTGGAAACTATCTGACGTATCTTCTCGGAGCCCTATCATCTCCGATGAAGTACAGGTAGATATCCTGGCTGCTTTTAAGCGGGCTACTTTGATGGAAGATTGCGGTTACAAGGCCTGGCATGCTTGGGCTCTTCTCAACTTTCGAATTGCTGTTCAGATTAGTGACGGTAACGATGCCCGAGCTTCGGTGGATAGTCATCGGCCTAGTAGTACTCCCAGCGAGCAGGTACTGAGAAACCACGTCGTTGAAGCTGTCAAGGGTTTCGTCACTGCGATCTGTCTCGGTACAAAGAAATGGAGTGCGTCGGTCCAACAGGACTTGCTGAATCTACTCACGTGTCTTTTCAAGTACGGAGATCTGCAAGACGTGGCCGTCGTCATCAACGACTGCATTGGCACTGTTGAAATAGAGGCTTGGCTTGGAGTACTACCCCAGCTCCTCGCACGCATCCACATAAAAGAGCCTTCCATCAGATCTGTTTTACATCCATTGCTGACTCAGCTCGGTGAAAAGCACCCCCAAGCTCTGATGTACCCTCTCTCTGTACTTTTGAAGAGTCCCGTTGCTGAACGAAAGAGCGCAGCTGAGAGTCTCATGACTTCCCTGAAAGCGCACTCGAGTGAGCTGGTCGAAGAAGCATTAATGGTGTCGTCGGAACTCATTCGTGTCGCAATTCTCTGGGTCGAGACTTGGCATGAAGGCCTCGAAGACGCTTCGCGCCTCTACTTTGGGGAAGGCAACACTTCTGGAATGCTTGACCTTTTGCTGCCACTGCACGAGAAACTTGAGAGAGGCGCAGAAACCAGACGTGAAAGCGATTTCCTCAAGAGCTTTGGGCAAGATCTAGCGCAAGCCCACCTGCATATCAAAGAGTATATTCGTCTCATCGCGGAAGGCGGCTCGAACATCCCGACTCGGTCGGGGTCGGATAGTGGCGCGCACAATCGCTCAAGCGAGGAGGCCGAGACTGCCATCAACAAGGCATGGGATATCTACTACA
>Ga0307978_1002227_pt1 | contig 13797 bp, 14 predicted proteins | sample OrgLakmetage1056_FD_203151 | JGI IMG/M metagenome (GOLD analysis project Ga0307978, IMG submission 203151) | Saline water microbial communities from Organic Lake, Antarctica - #1056 | ecosystem: Environmental > Aquatic > Non-marine Saline and Alkaline > Saline | place: Antarctica: Organic Lake...
AATCTAATTTGAAAATGGTTTGTCGACAGCAAAATGTTTTTTTACAATCGCTGTTGACAAACTATATGATACACTATACTTCATAAGAATATAACCTATAGTTCGGATATACTGATCCAAATTTTGGATCAAAACTTCAGACCATATAATCTAATTTGAAAATGGTTTGTCGACAGCAAAATGTTTTTTTACAATCGCTGTCGACAAACTATATAATACACCATACTTCATAAGAATATGACCTATAGTTCGGATATACTGATCCAAATTTTGGATCAAAACTTTAGACCATATAATCTAATTTGAAAATGGTTTGTCGACAGCAAAATGTTTTTTTACAATCGCTGTTGACAAACTATATAATACACTATACTTCATAAGAATATGAACTATAGTTCGGATATACTGATCCAAATTTTGGATCAAAACTTCAGACCACATAATCTAATTTGAAAATGGTTTGTCGGCAAAATATATAATTCATTGTTTATTAGGACATAATGAACTATATCAAGAATTGCATAGAAAACGAATGTGAGTTGGTTTTGAGTTCAAAGCGTGATGGATATATATGTGTTATGTAGGTATGTTGTTGCAGATTGAAAGGGATGGACATGTTCTCGCGCGTGACTGGTTTTTGTACAATATTCAAGAAGATGATGAGTTGTATATGTGTACTGCGCGTTTGCTTGATAATCAGTTTTACGTCGTGTTCGATGACTATATCCAGGATAACTCCATGAGTATTTGTAGACGATCCGAGCTCATGGATACAGAATTCTATCGGGGTGTTGAAGATCGACACTGTGAAACTACCACTGAATCGCAACATAGGGACGCGTGCTGAATGCGCGATTCGCGGTGATTTTATAAGTCATGCGGGATAGTGACCAACACTTTGCGTGCAGATTCATGATTTGTCTCGTGACGTGAGATCCGAGCTACCATTTCTGCACGCGGTTACAGAAGTTGTTAATAATCATCGGGTCCTTGTAAAAAGAATGTTTTACGTCATACATAGATTGCGTAGATGTATGAATCAATTGCGTGAGTATGGGAAATTGGTCCTAGTAGTGACATATGTATGTGGATTATTAACATCATCAATAATTTATGTTAGTGGATTACTGATAATATCGACCATGTTGTCAGGTGTATTATTATTTACATATACGATATATGTGGGCGTGTTATTAAGCTGCATACCCTTATTATATGCGCATGGCGCTCTCAAACTTGCTAGATTTGTTATGTTTACCCCATGTTGTTTCTGGGAGAGTCATCGCCATCTACAAACGTTACCCACAACAGAAGAATTTTCAATTGCAAAGCTCATTCATGAACAAGAGCTACCAAAAGAAATATTATGTATAATATGTGATTACATGGCAATTAAGAATCCACGAGAAGTTGTATACTTCAAAAACCTGTGTTCGACATCTAAACTAATACAAGAGTGGGATTTCTTCTCGGTTTACAGTAAGGATGTTTACAATATGAATACATAAAAGACAATGAATCAAATGTTTGACTGATAACTATCCATTTCATCAGCGGGTGACCGCAGCCTTCGAATTGGTATTGAACATAATGGACACTTTGTCAGGTTATGTGCGCATTCACTACACACCACAAAGTGTCGACATGCATCGAAGACTCGATTCCGAGGATTATTTAGGCATACAATGCACTCCTTGGTATTGAACTGAATCTTTTCGTCACCAATTTCCATAATGAATGGGTCGGTTGCCGATACATAGATGACAGATCGATTCGCGGGTTTCGATGAACGTTTGTGTACTCTCGTACCATGTCGAGACCAAAAGTCCACGATTGCAAACAGGTCACGGTTGTCATGGGTAGTTACTTTTACAATTAGGGCGTGCAATCTAGACACACTATTTCCTAACACCGGAACATCGATATCGAACAAATTACTTCTTCCAATCAATATAATTTTTTTATCTCTCAAGGCAACATACGCTTGATGATTGTTTAATTGTGTCGACTGACATGTGATCACGGTAGTTGACATGTATCCTGAACGATTTCCATTGATGAATCGACCCAGCAATTTTCGTATTTTCTGAATCCATCTCTTTAATAACGCAGGTCCAGTGATCGCGGTTAGATACTCTTTGCGTAGCTCGTCTACCGCAGCAGGTGCAGGTTGTTCTTCATTCATGATTGACTGTAAGACACATTCACTACAATCTTGTGCAGAATCATTATCGGATTCTTCTTCCGAAATCATTCGAGACATGGTTTTTCATAGCGAGATGATTAAAAAAATAATACACCTTACACAAAAGGATGAATTGTCTTACAGATTTACAGCGGAATTTTCTTGTGCAAATCGTTGACCAGTCTGCGGAGGAATGGGAAATGTTGCCGTATAATAAATTACAGGATTTATGTGGTGCTTTACGTGAATGTTCTGGTGCACCCCACATTGCATTGAACAGCAAAAAAATGTCGTTATGTGCATATGTGAAGACACGACAACTGCTAACACAGGTTCAAAATCATGCACTGCAGCTCCAGCAATACGATCTGATGTTTATGGCGACCTGTCGCACACTCAATGACAACGGTATACGGCCTGTGTTGTTGAAGTTTTCTGAGTATATACTTCGGAATTTTTTTAGTCAGGATGCCAAATACGAGCAAGACAGAGAGCAGCATTACCTAGCGTACGTACAACGGCAAGAATGCGCTGTACAAGATAAGACCTGCCGCGACTGTGCGACCATACAGTATGTCCTAACTACTGAGGTCGCTCGTATGTTTATACAGTTGAATCAAAGTGTCATAGATGATTTCGTGCAATTCGTCGCTAAAACCACAACATCTCGAGGTGGTAAACGTGTGGACGCACTTGAAATTTTAGTTTGCACGTTAGATTCTCTTCTGAGTGAATTAAAGTCCGTACAGTCCGTACAGTCCGTACAGTCCCTACAGTCCATACAGTCCATACAATTCAGGGGTTTGCGTCGTCAACTTCGGCCATTGTCACCCTCGATAAGAGAATTGTTATTATTATTGTTGATGGTGTTCGTAGCAATACTAACTTATACCTCAGCATCATCCACAGAGGCCACCCCAGAGCGTCTACGAGCGCTACCAGAAAGTCTATACCGGCCCAGCAACAGTCGGTTGATAAGCACGCCGGCTGTTATGTTGTCCGATAACTACTTGGTTGTGGGCGAAACAAATAGGTGTGATCTGGAACAAGTCGTCGGTAAATCACTGAGCAGCCTGGCGGCCGCTAGATACTGGTTGCGTCGGTATCCATCGTGGGTACTGTATGTCGACGATGAAGAGCGCACACTCGTGCCCATCAACTATGCACGCTTCGAATATCTGGATCGTGTTGCCCTACTCATTCGGTCCGAGCTGCGAAACGTATACATCCGGAACCATGAACCTAGAGGTATACAGTGGCTTCAACTCATCGCAATGACATTGTCGGTCCCGAGGCCACCACCTGCGACCCGGTTTGTCAAGAACCGAAGTGGTTTTGGCCGGCACCACACCGACGCTGAAGATTACTTGACCATGGTGCGCGAGAGTGGCAACTTCTTGCACTTGTCAGCAACCGAGCGGTCATTCATTGCGCCCAATAAGGGAATCCGACCCTTTAGTCAGGCCTTTCGGGACCGTATGACAGATTACTACTACAGCGACCAAGTAGGGTACATACGACATGATACCGAAGAACAAACCGATTTCCAGGTATACTCTACAACTCGACTGTATCTCATCAATTTCAGCACCGCACTACACGTTGCTGTTGCTGAATCTGATGACCTTGTTGGACTCAAACATGTAAATTACGAAGACTTCCAGGCTCATACTGATCTGATCTGGTTTACTGCTACGCAGCAGTGGTTCTCTTGCGGTAGTACGGAGTATCTGTATCTACGATCATTCTTGATAGAAGCGTATGGTGACACTGCTATACTGTAACACATTAAAATGTTTATTGGTCAACCAATTACTTTGGAACTACGAATGGAATACTCACTGACTAAATAAATGTATATAGAAAAATATCATGGATATTATTCGCAGCCTAGATTTTGGATTGTATAGAAACATTTATATATTTGAGGACGAAATTTCTGCAGCATTCAATCTGTTCGATCTAAACCATGATAATCAGGTTGATCTGCAGGAGTTCACTGGCGTTTTGCTGCACATATCTGGCGAGAAGGAATCCATCTGTCGAGACTACGCGTCACTTTTCATTAGTTCAGTCAATGCAGATCGTGACTGGAAAATGTCTGAAATTGAATTTAGAACGGCAGTGATCGACAAACTGAAATGCAACGATATCTTATCGATAATTGCAGACCTTCAGTTTGTTCGTCACGTGTATGAGAGCATTCCGGAAGAAATGCGAGCTCTCAAAATTATACCTTCCGAGTCAGAAGAGAAAAAGCCAACATACGTACCATCGAAACAGGAACCTGTCTTTTTTGATTTTGAACCTATTGTATATGATGAGATAGAAGTGCATCGGCCTTGATCGATCGCTTAGTAATTCTGGTTGGTGTGATGTCTCCTTTTGAATGAATATAAAGTATAGTTACGGACAATTTGTACAGTCACATTTACACTCATGGTCTGTCTCGTAATAGTCATCAGGTGGTGTTTGTTTTGATGGACTATAACTCGTTGGATGTTCGGTCTTTTTTGAAGGATTATCAGTCACAGGACTACCACTTGTTGGGGTTTGACTGAATGGACTACTAGTCGTTGGGTGTACGGTCAGTGGACTGTCAGTGGTTGCCATATTTGTTAGAGGGCTGGCACCTGTTGGAGTCTTTTGTACAGGACCGTTTGTTGGTGTTTGACTGAGAGGACTAGCGCTCGTTGGGTGAGCGGTCACAGGTCCACGGCTTGTTGGGTTCTGACTGACAGGGCTCTTACTAGTCATGGTTGGGTTCTGGCTGAGAGGGCTAGCGCTCGTCGGGTGTACGGTCATGGGACCACGGCTGGTTGGGCTATGACTGACAGGATTAGCGCTTGTTGGGCTTTGGCTAAGAGGACTATCACTCGTTGGGTGTTCCGTCGTAGGACTATCACTCGTTGGGTGTTCCGTCGTAGGACTATCACTCGTTGGGTGTTCCGTCGTAGGACTATCACTCGTTGGATGTTCCGTCGTAGGACTATCACTCGTTGGGTTTTCTGTGATAGGACTACTACTGATTGGGGTACTTGTGGAAGGACCACTAGTCGGACTTTTTGTTGGGTTTTGACTGTATGGACTACTAGTCGTTGGATGTTCTGTCATAGGAGAATCGGTTGTTGGGTTCTGACTGAATGGACTTGTACTCGTTGGATGTTGTGTGCTAACAGGATTATGACTCGATGCAGTAGGGGTCGATGTTGGACCATGTTCGTTCTGATTGGGCCTCACACTGGGAACATTACTAGATCGGCTGGGTGGTTTCGAGGTCGGGTTCTGATTGGGCCTCACACTGGGAACATTACTAGCTCGGCTGGGTGGTTTCGAGGTCGGGTTCTGATTGGGCCTCACACTGGGAACATTACTAGCTCGGCTGGGTGGTTTCGAGCTCGGGGAAAGTGTGACCCGCATGGTCGGAGAATACGAAGATATAAAGGGAGGGCACGTGGGTGAGACCATCGGAACTTCAGAGATAATTGAAGAGCCTGTCTTGAGCAAACAGCGTCCTTTGAGTGAAAATAAATGCCCATTTATAATCGATCCTTGTCCAACGGTAATGCTTTGTGCCATAAACAGACCATTGCACACGGTATACTCGAGACAGTCGAATGAGCCCGTGATAATCCATTGTATATTCGATGGCATCACATCGTCGCTGAGCATGATCGAAGCATTGATCACCAAATCTCCATTGATTTGTATAATCCAGGTGTCCGTAGAGGAACCATTGAACCAAATAGTATGATTTGCCATATAATCTCCTTCGGTTGTGTACAGACCAGGTTCTAAAACAGTATCATCGGTTGGGTCCTGTAGACGTTTGTAATTTTTTGAATAGTGCTTATAATAATTTGTGGCTTGTGAACTGGCGTATGTCACATCGAGTACCATACGGTCTATATAAGAAAGAAATCCAGGGAAAATCTGAGGATCCCAATTCAATTGTACTGGTTTCTCAAAGAACACACCCTTGTTTACAGTGTTATTACCATATAAATAGATTCCCTTCGGGCTTAGCACCAGATTTGAAACCGAAGCATTCGGCTGTAAAACAATTGATTCTAAACTACTGACGATCCCATTCTGTACAGTAGAATTTCGTGACATTTGTATCTGATTGAAACATAGAACTGCTGCGTGAACGGCTTGATTAAACTCGAATCCGGGTGGTTGTTGACCGACAAATGAACTGTTTGCGTTTGGCTGCGCGAAGGCGGCCTTGATTAGAACATGAAATGTCAAAAAACGAACCAGCCACATATTTGTATTTACTAACATATATTATTTATTAGCTCATACACCCGTTAGACGTTTTAGTCGTCATAATCAATTTAATCCTCTGTCAAAAGAGACCGCCGTTGGATCCTTTATGAATTTCGTAAATTCGTTCTTGTTTGTGAACGTCGCATCTCGTGTCAGGTTCTTATTCTTGAATGCCATCCCAGGGAAATCTGACGGTGCGATTACGGATTTTTCTGTATGAGTATACAAGAGTAATTGCATTTTCCTTCCGTATGTAATTTTATGGAGACTCGGTGTCGGGAACCTTGTAAGAATTGTCTCAAAAAATGGAAAATCGTCGTTTTCTTGAAACGATTGTATAATCGCATCATTTAAAACCTTGTGTGCTTCTGACACAAACTTATGTTCTCTGTCGGTTCGTGGTCGTATTTGGTCTTGTATAGATTGGAACATAGCACCGACCGCCACTGGGCAGCCGTCCAATCGCTCACAAAATACATCCAGTATGTCCGTATTTTGCGTAATGTTGACATATACACCGTACCGAAGGTTGTATAGCATCTCTTGGTTTTCAGTAGTTTCTAGGTCTTCGAAATTGTCGCAACTAAGATTCACTAATGAATGTTCGCAAGGAATACTGTTCGTTTTGTCCAGGAAATAAGTCGACGCAAACTGATTAAGAATAGTTCCCAAAGATGGGATACGCTGTCCTTTGTCGGTGAAACAAACGAGGGGCATATTATCGGATACAAACTCGTCGTAAAATATAGAACTTGAGCTTAAATGAAAGGAAATGCCTTGGGTGTTGTCAGTGGTCAGTTCGGGTTTGAAAAATTTCCATAAGAATATTTCATCAATACCATACATTTGATTTTCGTAGAGTCCCGTCTGCCTTGTCCAATCAATCCATGAGTCCCAGTCATTTTCTTGCATTTTAATTTTGCAACCAAACATAGCAAGCATCATATTTTCTCGGTTTGGGTTAACCCCTGCCTGCTGACAGACGTCTCCACGGTATTTGCATTCATAACCATTCAGACAATACAATAAGTATTTCTTTTGGTCATCTCTGGCAAATTGTTTGCAGTGTGCTGCATCCACACTGCTTGTCAACAATTCTAAATTTCTACTGACAAATACTTTGACATCTGGGTCAAACAACGGCTGGAATCGGACAATGGATCCGAATGTATTTCTGTGAGAGTTATCGTTGGAAGTGGTTCTTACTCCATTATAAAACACTTTGTTGCGAAATAGATTGCAATCGAACATCCATAGCTCTACATTCGGCCATTTCAATAGACTTTGAATGACTTCGTCCCATAGTGTGATGTCTTCAAGCGGCGCTTGTTTGATCAATGTATAGTCCATATACATACGAATATTCCATTCCTTGCCAAAAAAGGAATTCATCATAGTTGGCCACAAGAGAATACTCTGCGATAGATTAAAGATATACCCTGGTTTTGCTTTGTAAAATGACACCGTCACCACGTGCTCACGCTTTCTTTTACGATACACCGAGAATTCGCAGCCCATGGACTTGATTTTAACGTCTGGGTTGCGTCCCATAAACCGAGCTGCAGTAGGTCCAGGTTGATCGATCGGATACGACGTAGTAGGCTGCACTGTACGAGCCGATGCACGTATTAAGTAGCGCCGAATACAGGTGCCCTGTGTACGGGGATTATCAACTGTCCTGGTTTTGATTGTGTGTTCGACACCATTCAATACGTGTCGAATAAGAGGTAGTTTTTCGATGAAATCGGCATGAGGTATGTGTTCTTTGTATACGAGGTGCTCCGTACCTGTGAGGTCTACCCGAATTCGCTTCATGCTCGTGTTTTTTTTTGCGCCATAGTATGAAGTGTGAACGGAACAAAATAGGTCGCCAGTGTCTGACACAATATTGTTACATAAATTCAAGCTGTTTTGACATAGTGCCTGACACCCCGTGCCATCCCCAAGTGCAACACAAGCGGATTCATCACAACCTTCATCAGATGATGATCCAAATGCTCTCTTGTGCATTTAATCAATGTCAATAAGTACATTTGACGATCTTTATCTGACGATCTTTATCAGATCGTCTCACTGGTCTGAAGATCAGTACTTATGATTCACTTTTCCAGAATGTTGGAAACACACTGTTGGACAATACCATTGTTTTGTTGTGTACCCTGTTTGAACCCGTTTATTTTTTGTGGCAGATGGCAACCACAATTGACGCCGCTGTGCACGATGTCAACGTTTTTCTGGACCAACTATCTGTACCCCTCAACGATCGAAAATGGCGCACCATCTTTCGGGTAAGAACATTCTTCTGGATTGGTTTTGTATCTTTTTGTTGTTTTCCTAAACATCTTTGTTTCTTGGTTTCTTTGTTTCTTTGTGTCTTTGTATCTTTGTGTCTTTGTTTCTTTGTTTCTTTGTTTCTTTGTTTTTATGTTCATGCGTACATACAGGACTGTAAGAATGTGCTCAAAGACATCCAATCACTGGTCTGAATCTCGATCTCATTTTTATAACACGTCTTGCTCTTGATTTCGACATGACCGTTTTGCCACAGAACTGTCTGATTCACACGACATTGAATTCCTGCAGACCCAGGTTTCGCACGAAAAAGCTGTTGGCGACATGAAAATCCTCCAGGATTCTCATACCCAAGATCTCCAACAACAGGAAGCTTCCCATTCAAAGCTCATCGCAGACCTACAGGACGTCATCCGAGACCTCCGGGACTCTGATACCCAGGATGACCTCTTGGTACAAGTCATCCAAGATATTCGGGAGTCCCATGCACAAACCATTCAACGCTTAACAGAATCGCACGCTGATGATCTTCAACAGACTAGATCTAATGAAACGGAGAAGCATCTCAAACAAACTGAACGACTAGATATGCTGTACAAGGACGAACATGACAAGACTGAACAGGCACACCTCAAAAAACTTCAACAACTAGAGGCGCGTCACCAACACGAACATGATGAGACTGAACAGGCACACCGTACACAGATTGAACTTATTGAGCATGTACGACAGGAAAAGAAAAAAAAAAGGACATTGAATAAGGATAGAAAACGTCGAGAAAAAGTAGAAATACACGAGGCATCACAGCATAAGAAGGCCAAAAATGCACACTCAAAGCACAATTCGTCGTCATCTCCGTCGTCATCTTCGTCGTCATCTTCGTCGTCATCTTCGTCGTCATCTTCCTCTTCCTATTCCTCTTCATCTTCCTCTTCATCTTCCTCTTCATCTTCATCTTCATCTTCATCTTCATCTTCATCTTCATCTTCATCTTCATCTTCATCTTCATCTTCCTCTTCCTCGTCCACACGTGCGAAATGCGCTGAGCCTCAATATGACACTTTGGCAACAGCATCAGACTGGGCAAGGCTAAAGGCTTCAATTCTGCAGCAAGTTGCTCATGAGGATTCTAAGGCCCACCCCATGACTCAAAAGGAGTTCGAAAGAAAAATCAACGCGAACTTTAAGAGTAGCACAAAGCTGTTGAAGAGCACCTACTCGTTTGTCGGTGTGAGGCAAACGAGTGACATCGCGTACGCCGTCGCTGGTGAGGCTGAGGGTCAATTGATGGTTCGTGTCCGGCTTCGTGATTTTTATAATCGTGCAGACATCTCCCGACTCTCCGACAAAGAGATGCGGCGGCAGTATATGAGGGGTTGCGAGCAGGATTGGGGCATGTTGTATGACTTCGATTCTCTGAAGGTATGGAAGTGTATTGTTTTGTCTATTCTGCTTGTTGTATATGTATTACTCTTGGGGCTGATGTATGTGTGTGATTTGTATAGAATTCGAGACAGCTAATGGAGCTCTTTGGGCAGAATGTGGTGACGGAGAAGCAGTACTGTATCGGTCGACCTACATTTGCAACATATCACGCCCGAGATATCGCTTCCCAGAAAAAGAAGCATGACGACGAGGCCAACGAGGCCAACGAGGCCAATGAGGCCAATGAGGCCAACGAGGCCAACGAGGCCAACGAGGACCGGGTGGACCAGGAGGACGACGAGAACGAGGCGGTCGTCGAGGGAGCAGAAGGAGCCGAAGTGGGCGTCAGGCGCGATGCGCGCGGCGGGGATGGCCAGGCTAGGAAGACTGGGGACGGTGGGGTTTGCGAAGAGCGTGATGTTGAGGATGGTGAGGATGGTGAGGATGGTGAGGATGGTGAGGATGGTGAGGATGGTGAGGATGGTGAGGATGGTGAGGATGGTGAGGATGGTGAGGATGGTGAGGGTGGTGAGGATGGTGAGGGTGGTGAGGGTAGTCAAGAGGGTAGTCAAGAGGGTGGTCAGGAGAGTGAGAATGGTGAGAATGGTGAAGAGGGTGAAGAGGGTGAAGAGGGTGAGGAGGGTGAAGTTCGCGGAGAGGGTGAAGAGGTTGGAAAGAATGGGGGTGGATGGAATGGTGAAGTTTGCGCAAAGCGTGATGGTGAGGGTGGTGAAGAGGGTAAAGAGGGTGAAGAGGGTAAAGAGGGTGAAGAGGGTGAAGAGGGTGAAGAGGGTGAAGAGGGTGGAGAGGGTGAAGAGGGGGTAGAGGATAAGGTTTGCGCAGGGTCTGATGTTGAGGATGGTGGGCATGGTGAGGGTGCTGAGTAGGGTGAAGATGGTGAAAAAGGTTATAAAACGGCAAGGCAGCGGAGATGCCCAGAATAAACAGCCAAGCATAGATGAATGCTCGATAGTAGGTGTATGCAGGATTCTTTATTGGATTCGCGCTGCTTCTTGTGTGTTGCAAGATCAATATAACATAAATAAGAATAAATAAAACATGATCTATAATATCTACTCTGCATATCTTGGTATTGTTTCGATTGATTTGGAAAGCATGATTGATGCAAAAGGAGAAGTAGTATTGGAATCAACGATTGGGGATTTGATTCCAATCACGGTGCGAACTGTTGACGGTCGACAGTTTACCCGAGAAGGAATCCAAGATATGGTTGTAATCGATACATCTGGTATTGTAGTAGGCCTTGGGAATCTTCCCGCATATACTGTCAATATTCAGCAAGCCGAGAGAAATAATCGGCTTGTTATGGACAATAGTAACGAGGGCACACTAGAAGCTCTTCGATCTAATGTTGCTGTGGATGTACACTATATTGTGTGTGCGTTTATGGACTTTATGCAAAAGGTGATGCGGGTTTATAGTATCGGTCCTCAGACAGATTTGAGAATTGCGTACGGAGTACAAGAATACAGTGGTGCTTGTTTTGACGGCGATGGCATTCTATATGTAGGAATAGGTAACATAGAACATGGTCTTTGTGGTACACTGGATATGATCGGTTGCACACTTGTCAATTATGTGCTCGAGGGTTTTTATCCTGGAATATGTCATGGTGAATCTGGTGCGATCCGAATACATTTTTCGGATATGTTACTGATATCTTTTAAAAATTTTATGTATAATCGTGAACAGAATCATGATCTTGAAGATTGTTTTAGTCAAATGGTCAGAAGTGGCGTCAACCAATTAGACCACCCTTTGAATTCAGAATCTCCTCGTGTATACAGGGGGAAACATTGGGTGGATTTGAATTCAGAATTTGATCATGGCGGAGTGCACACAAATAGTTCGGTAGCAAATTATTGTTTTTTCCTTCTGACCAGAAACCTCGGTCTATGCACCGCCACCAAACTATTTATGGGTTGTTTATTTCGTTGCCCAGCAACATATAAAGAATTTTCCAGGGAATTGCTAGCAGCTGCTAAAGAATGTCACGTATCTAAGCAAATATGCATCGAATGTTTGGATGTTTGTGGGTTGATGCCTCGATCCGAGATGTGGAGAATGTGTACTGTAATCTGATCTTTTTCGAATAAGATCGTTCAGAAGGTTTAGTTGTTTTTTTGAATCAACAGGACATAAACAAATATAGAGTATAGTTGTGCAAATTGTCATGGATGTCATGGATCTTTCAAGACGTTCAGATCCGATTCGTAGTGTACGCCTGGGTTCGAACCGTTTATCCTTAAAATATGTGGAGTCGGTTCCAGTGCAGTCTGTATTAGGTATGATGATCAATCGTACTGGATGGGCAAATGTCATTAATCTAAATGTATCTTCGTATTTACCTCCTGAGGTGTACAATGGAGTTGAATGGTACACCACAGACTTGATTGAAATACCGTGGCGTTTGTTGGATCATGGCTTTACAAAACCTGACGAAAAAGTCCTATGGTACATTATTCCTCGAGGGCATATGCTTGGTCGATTTCATTTTTTCCGTGCGAGTACATCTTCGACTAGCGTGCTTTCTAATTGCCTTCAAAGGCTGCTTGCCTCCGACGATATTGAGGATATGCAAGGTTTTCAACCTACGATCGAGGGTTCTGTGTCGATTGATTCATTTGTGTGCAAGGCAAGTTCATGTGACCCTTGGTTGCTTTATAATGCTCTGTGCGTGATGATTCCAGACCATATGTTCACTCATTCTATCGCGAAAATAGATGTGTCTAATCGAAAGCATTTAATATCAAGAAGAGGTAAATAAACTTGTACAAAATGATGCTGCTCACCAGCTGGTTTAGCGACGCAGATATCAAAGTGTGCTCGACACCCGCCCATTGTCGTGTACGATTCAGCGCTGATGGTGTTCCACGCCCCGTTACGGTTTCGGTAGAAGCATCCGTGCCCGCAAATGCATCGTACTTGACAATATTCAATTCTTGTTTGGAATTCACTATGTTCTGGGTGCTGATCGCTGTCATGTCTATTCTTTGTCTGAGCCTAGCTCTGTATTTGTAAGCCGTTTTTTCATTTTGTCCAATTCTGCCTGCATATCCTCAGGTGTCATCCGATCCTTACTCATCATCAGAACGCTTCGTAAGTAATCATGCGTTACAAGGTCGCTCATCTGTTCATCGAGATGGGCCACCTGCACATTTAGGTTGGAGATTCGCATGATTAGCAGGATCAATGCAATGAAAACAAAACCGATTAGTACTTGTATCATGCAGAGGGTTTACTACAGAATAAGAAAAAAAATTTCGTGTCCGTAAACGCGCCTGTCCTCTTGATTTTTTTATCGTGTGTAGTTTACAAAATGGACGACTGCTCGTCCGAAATATCAATCGCTGGATTGGCGATTATGGCTGACCCTTCTACTCATATTTCTGAATCACAACTAAAACATATAAAAGCCGAAACAGAACGTGCTCATATTGAAAAACAAGTACTTGCCAAGCGCAGAGCCGAAAAAGCTGTACGTAAAGAAAAATCAAAAAGTCGTAAAGTAGAGCGTCAAAGCAGCGTTCAACCCAATGAAGATTTGCAGCCTACAGTAACAATTTCCTCAACCAAATCTGAGTCCAAATATGAGCAACTCA
>Ga0307978_1002231_pt1 | contig 13770 bp, 12 predicted proteins | sample OrgLakmetage1056_FD_203151 | JGI IMG/M metagenome (GOLD analysis project Ga0307978, IMG submission 203151) | Saline water microbial communities from Organic Lake, Antarctica - #1056 | ecosystem: Environmental > Aquatic > Non-marine Saline and Alkaline > Saline | place: Antarctica: Organic Lake...
GGGTGTTGAGCTTGGACAGCTCGTCATCGGTGACGGCTTCGACGAGGCGGTTGAAGCTTGGTGTCACAACAACGTCTTCCTCTTGATCGAACCAATCGGGACGGATTTGGATGATCTGGGGCTTTGGTTGCAGCGGCGTCGCGTTCACGCCAACGATGGCGAAAAACTCACACAAGTCCGTCACCGGGACGGATGATGGAGTGAGGCGACAGATATGGTGAGCGAGGTAGAGCTCAATCGAGCCTTCCCTCATGACCGGGATGAGGATGGCGGCCATGGGAGTGTTCTCAAGGGTAGCGAGAAGATCGTTGGGGGTTCCCGTCAAAAAATCTTTCGAGATCACGTGCCAGGCGTTCCTGGTTTCCGTTGCTTCTTCCGCACCGTCAGGCCTGTCCATCACCGAGAGCCAGTGAGCGAAGGTAGAGTTAGTGATCATCATGATAATGTTGTTTACCTGGTTGTTTTAAAGGCTATTGAATGGCTCGATGTTAGTCGATGGTGGTCCTTGCGACTGAAGCGAGGAAAGTGAGCGTCGAAGACGCAATCTCGCTCGACAGAGCGGTCCGTTTCGGAGAAAACGCCGGAGGCCGATCGGGCAACAGCCCGCTTGAAGCATGTGTGTCTGGCGCTCAATCGAATGCCGAAGATGCGAAAGGGAAGATGAAACGCGCGGTTGGCGTTCCCGGGGAAAACTGGATCAGACGTCTGTCTCGGACGGGTAGGTGGCAGACCACACAACCTCGTCGAACGTCCGCAGATCAACAAGGATCTCTGTTTTCCTCACGCGTCTCTCTCTTTGCAGTAGTGACCTTGAGAGTTCATCTATAGATCTTAGTAAACGTCTATACTGCCGCTGCCGCAGCCTTCACTGCCGCCGCCGCAGTTAATACACACCTGTATTGCCGCCGCCGCGTATACGCAACCGCACCATGTCTGACTTTGAACCGTCAGGCCTCACCTTCACGAAGCCCGAGCTGACGGCCATCAATGGTGAACCAACCCCTGCCACCATGACACTCCTGCAATCGGAGCTCAATGGTAACGCCATCTCTGTGGCATCAAACAGAGGTGGTGGCCAGTTTGGCCATCTCGCATTGACCTTGTCGGACGCCGACTACCTTGCCGTCGCCCATGAAGCTTTTGTCACCCCTCCAAACCCGGCCAACACACCCATCCACGGCGACGCCCCCACGGCCCATCAGACCACTGAATCGAATCGAGCGTTCCTGGCGGCCAAAAGCGAGTACAAGCTGTATCTCGCTGTTGGCCAGGCTTTGAAGAAGGAACTTCTTGCCGCCGTTGGCGACATTTATGTCAACGAGCTCGCGCACCCAACCCTCCGTTATGCAACAGTGACCGTCCGCGACCTCCTAGCCCATCTGTTCTTGACCTACGGCCAAATCAAGTCGGAGCAGCTCAAGGCTAACACGACCGAGCTCGAGCGTCCCTGGGATCCATCTGAACCCATCGAATCGCTATGGAAACGCGTCCAAGACTGCCGCGCGTTCGCCGAGCTTGGCAACGACCCCATATCGTTAGCAACCACGGTCCGAACCGTTCTCCTCATCATCGAAAAAACGGGTGTCTTCACGCTCGACTTGCGTTTCTTCCGCATGCAGGCAGCCGTTGCTCAAACCTGGCCTGCACTTAAGCAACATTTCACCGAAGCGAACACCAATCGGAAGCGCCAGCTCACCTCCGAGGGTGCCGGCTTTCACAGAGCAAACTCAGCGGTCAACTTTTCCTTTCCTGCCGAAACCAATCAAACCATGGCCGTAGTCATTGCAGCCGCCCAAGCCGCCACCAGCAGCGCCAAGTCCGCCACAGCCACCATAACTGAGCGTTCTACCACCAATGCTGTCCCTCCGCTACCGCCAATGCTGCCGCGTACGGCTATTGCTGGAGCCACGGCTTAAGCAAAAACTGCCAGCACACAAGTGCAACGTGCATCCACCCAGCAGACGGGCGCAAGCGCAAAGCAACACTCCACAAGATGATGGGAGGCAACAACGTCATTCTTCGCCCCCAGCACGAACCAGCAGTGTTTGTAGCGAATCCTCCCCGCTAGGAAAGAGGGACGCCGGCCCAAGACAAACCTAAACCACTAGTGAAATCATTTGCTTTACAAACATCTGACTCAAATAGTAGTATTGTCCCAACCGGTTCCTCCCCGCCTACAAATAAAACTATGCTTGCCGACTCCGCCGCCACTGGTCATTTTTTCCACTCCAGTGCTCTGTTAACTAACGTCCGCCCAGGCACGCCTAGCACCCGCATTGCCGTGAAAGTCTTCAATGATGCAATCATTCACTCGAGCCACATTGGCGAGCTGAACATTCCATTGCTGCCAGCTGCAGCCCGTATCGCCCATGTCTTTCCTGGCATTTCTGACTCGCTAGTGTCCATCAGTCAGCTCTGCGATGCAGGATGCATGGCAACTTTCTCCAAAGACACAGTCACCATCACGCTCCTCAACTCGACTGTGATGACAGGTTTCCGGTCTCCTACCACCCGCTTATGGAATCTACAGTTGCCAACACCTGTAGCCCCTCTCAGTGGTTCGGCCCTTGCGGCACAGCACTCAGCAACACCAGCGGAATTATTTGCTTTCGCTCACGCCTCGTTGTTCTCGCCAGCTTTATCAACCCTGTCCACGGCCTTGACCAATGGATATGTCAAGGATTTCCCGGGACTAACGGCCAAATTACTACGCAAGCACCCGCCGCGCTCGGTAGCCATGGTCAAAGGGCACCTTGACCAATCTCGCAAGAACCTTCGCTCGACTACGGTTCGTGACAACAGTCTGCCCGTCAGCGGGACAAACTCGGTCGCTATCGACTCCGACCTCGATTTTTTCCCACAGCGTGAAGATTCCGGCCTTCGTACCCATCATTGCTTTGCCGCCGTAATGCAAGATACTGAAGAGAGCAAAATCTTCACCGATCAAACCGGTCGCTTCATCGTGCCATCTAGTACAGGCAATAAGTACTTGCTAGTACTTTATGATTACGACAGCAACTACATTCATGCGCAGCCCATGAAAACTCGATCCGCCTCCGAAATTCTTCAGGCCTACAAAATCAGCACCAAGATTCTCGTCCAAGTAGGACTAAAGCCCCAACTCCAACGCCTTGACAACGAATGCTCCGAAGCGCTCAAGGAGTACATGCGAGACGAGCATGTCAACTTTCAGCTCGTCCCTCCGGGCGTCGATCGTCGCAACGCAGCAGAACGGGCCATCCGTACATTCAAGAATCACTTTATTGCTGCCCTGTGCAGCACTGATAAAGAATTCCCCCTGCATCTATGGGACCGACTGCTTCCACAAGCTCTGATCAGTTTGAATCTCCTCCGCGGCTCGCGAACTAATCCAAAACTATCGGCCTGGGCTCAGGTGAATGGACAATTCGATTACAATCGAACACCTTTGGCGCCACCCGGCACTCGCGTTCTCGTTCACGAGAAACCCAGCGCCCGCGATTCATGGTCTCCCGACGGCATAGACGGATGGTACATTGGACCCGCACTAGAGTCGTACCGATGCTTCAAAGTGTGGATCTGGGACACCCGCAACGAGCGCGTCTGCGACACTCTTGAGTGGTTCCCGTCAACAGACACACTACCACTGGCCTCGTCTGTCGACCTCATCATTGCAGCCGCCAACAACATTGTCCACGCGCTGAATCATCCCTCTGCCGGATCCCCCTTGGCGCCTCTAGCCGACATTGAAGTCGAAACCCTGCGCAGTATTGCAGAGATTCTCACCAATCGCCGCGACAGACCACCACGCACTGCAATCCCGACAGCAGCCACCACACCAACTGAATCCCACAAGCAAGTCTCGTTTGCTCCAACAGTCCTCGCTCCTACTCAGAATCAACCTGCATCAACTCTGAGGGTGCAGAAACCCGTAACAATTGCCCACCCAGAGGCAGCATCACCTCTGAGGGTGGCTTCCCCAACACTGTTGGACAGCATTCCCAGCACAGATACATGGACCGTCGTAACCCGCAAAAATAAAACCAAGACTAGCAAAGCAACAACGCTATCCGCCAATCCACCAACCACTGCCCCTACTCACCAAAATTCGACCGGCCCGGTCGGCCAGCGCCGCCGTCGCCAACAACGGCGCCTCGCGAAAACCACCCCGCACGCCAGACCAGCCCCAGCAGTCACTGCCACACCGACACACGGACACAGCACGAGAAGCATGAACTCACAACTTCTCGTTTCGCCTTCCGGTACTCACCACAGCGCAAGCAAAGCCATTCACGCCGACACCGGTGTTTTATCCGAATACCGCAAACTACGCAAAAGTTCACGCGGCGAACAATGGGAGCAAGCTGCAGCCGATAAATTCGGCCGCCTCACCCAAGGTAACCTGCCGCATATGCTAACGGGCACCAATACTATGGCATTCATCCGCAGAAACCAGGTCCCACACGGCCGCAGAGCCGTAGACCTCAAAATTGTCTCAGCCGACAAGCCTAACAAAGCCATGAAGGAACGAATCCGTTTCACCGTACACGGCGACCAAGTCGAGTACCCTGATAATGTCAGCACCAAGACTGCCGCTCTCACCGCAGTCAAAATACTGCTCAACAGCGTGTTTTCCACCCCCGGCGCCGAATTTTTGACTGGCGACATCGAAAATTTCTACCTCAACAACGTCATGAAGCGCAAAGAATACATGCGCATCCCGATTGGCGACATCCCTCAAACTATCGTTGATCAGTACAACCTTTTACCTCTAGTCAGCAACGGCTACGTTTATGTCGAAATTGGCAAAGGCATGTACGGACTACCCCAAGCTGGCAAAATTGCCAATGACCGCCTTATCAAACACCTCGCCGAGCACGGTTACGAACAAGCGCAACATACTCATGGTCTCTTCACGCACAAGACAAACGGTGTCGTCTTTACTCTCGTTGTCAACGACTTTGGCGTCAAATACGTGGGGCGCGAAAACGCCGAACATCTCATGGCCTCACTGCGCGAAATCTACTCCATCACTGCTGACTAGACCGGATCAAAATACATTGGATTCACGCTTAAGTGGGATTACAAAGCACGCACGTGTGATATCTCCATGCCAGACTGCATCGACAAAGCTCTCCAGCGTTTTGAAGTCCCAACGCCCACCCGCGCGCAGCATTCACCCCATGCGTGGCTTGCGCCAGTCTATGGCACTGGACCTCAACTTACCAAGCCCATTGATGATTCCACCCCACTTGACAAGAAAGGTCTCACTCGTCTCCAACAAGTGATAGGTACTATTTTATACTACGCGCGCGCCGTCGACAACACCATGCTCGTCTCCCTGGGCACCCTTGCCTCCAAACAGTCAGCCGCTACCGAAGCTACCTCCGCTGCCACCATGCAGCTGCTTAACTATTGCGCCACGCACCCAGACGCTGTTATCCGCTTCCATGCTAGTGGTATGCAACTTGCCATCGACAGCAACGCTTCTTACTTGTCCGAATCGGAAGCGCGCTCCCGCGTGGTCGGCTACCATTTTCTCACTAATGCTCCCTTGAACCCAGATAAAGCACCCGAACCCGACAACGCTCCACCGCCCTTCAACGGCCCTTTCCATATCCTCAGCGAAATCGCAACTCCAGTTCTCGCCAGCGCCGCCGAGGCTGAATTCGCCGGTCTTTACCGCAACGGCCAAGAGAGTTGCACTCTCCGAACCACGCTTATTGAAATGGGCCATCCCCAACTTCCCACGCGTATCAAAACCAATAACAGCGCAGCAGCCGGCACTGCCAATGACACAGTCAAACAACGCTGTTCCAAAGCCATCGACATGCGCTATTACTGGATCCGCGACCGTGTCCGTCAAGGCCAATTCATCGTCCACTGGAAGCGCGGCGCCGACAATGATGCCGATTACTTCTCCAAACACCACGCGCCCGCCCATCACCGGCGCATGCGTTCCCGTTATCTCTACGAAGGGAAACCTTCACAGCTAGATTCAGTGTGAGAGTGTGTTGATGGTACTGTCGTACCACCATCCTACTGGCACTGAAACCATCTGACTCAGTTCACTTACTCGCTTACTAGAATATGACCCATCGCCGGCGCATCGGATAAAAGCTCACTATTTACTAAGATCTCTCTTTTCCTCACGCGTCTCTCTCTCTGCAGTAGTGACCTTGAGAGCTCATCTATAGGGGTGACAATGGTGCAAGGTGCGTTTGCGGCTTCTTCAACAAATCTTTGTTTCCTGAAAAATCTAATACACAAACAAAAAGGTAAAAATATCATTCTGAATCAGAAATTGAATTGGTGACCTAAAGGCTGTAATTAAGGAATTACAACTATGTCTTCAAGCGATCTCGAATAGCAGTATACTACTGTAAAGTACAAAAGTACATCAAGTGTCCCTCATTTGTCGGAGGAAAGGACACCGATGGGCTTCAAGAGAACCTTCACGTCCTCCCAGGCGGACTGGTTATCACGCGGCAGGTTCTTCTGAGGGAATTTTGACACGAAGGTAGTGAACATAGCATCCACGCGACGAAGACGAGCCACAATATCTGGCCTTTCGTCGAGATTACTCTCCAATCAACAAGGAAAGTAGAGATTGAGTTGAGCAGTTGCCATTGATAACTCGGACAGTTGGGCCCGGTGCGAATTGTAGTCAGAGGGCGTAATCTTGGGGAAGTACCGAACATCTCCAGTGGCCCCTAGAATTAAAGAGCTGGTGGTGTCTACCTCAACCCCGCCAGACGCGGTTGAGAAAGCGCTATCACATTTTTGTCGTGTGAACTCATCGTGAATTAGTGGAAACCAGCAAATCCTTTAACTAGCTTACTAAAATAAGCGGTAACCACCAAAATAAAGACAGCGGGTTCCAAAAGTAAAAGTAAGCCTCCTTTCTTCCAAATTAATCAGCGTTTCAAAACACTCCATTGATTAAAATACACTAGGTATACTCGTCAACGGACTAGTTTCTGTCCGTTTGAGATCTTTCTCCTCAAATGAAAGAGCCGGGGGGGTCTTGGAACCAAAGGAAACGAGAAATAAAAGAGGTTGAGAGCAACACATTGAACGCATATAACGAGCATTGGTTCCAGGTGCACCAGCCACTATGTCGGAAGCAATTACTTCTTCTTATCCCTGCTTACTGTTGAGGTGGAAAGGTAAGGAATGGTTGCGGAACCCCAGCAGGCTGCTGTAACTAACGCCGTGTTGTTGGGTGCACTGCGGGAGGAGGAAAAGGAAAACCTAAAACACGCAAACAACAAAAACTCTGTAAGTTTGTTCACCAAGGGACACTTGGTCCGACGCGTGAAGTTCATTCTTGACGAGAAGACACTAGATGGACTGGAAGGACCACGTTTGATAGGGAAACTTGTTGTTAACAAACTCAACATCCCAGAGGACGGACGGGTCATCTACCGGAATACGTACAAAGGAGTAGTAAACTAGGTGCTGTGCGAGAAACGTAACAACGTTTATGGCGCAGTAAAAATTTCATTTATTGGTAAGTTCGTTTTCCTGAAACTAAGTTGATGTATTGGAAGCCACTTACTTCGTTACGTAACCTATCAGTACTAACAGTGAATGTTCACTTACTCTCTTATTGTATTTAGACAAAAAAAAATGAGACGTTCGAACGCTTACAGACATTTTGCACATGCGCAGCGATGTGAACTTGGCGTACACATACTTTGCCAACACCATCTTGCCGAAAATAGTTGGCCCCACCAAGTGGAGAGGACAGGTAACAAAAAGGACTATTTCACAGATAGCAACACCAAGGGATGAAGCGTTTGGTTTACTTCTACTGGAGAACTCATGGGAGAATTGGATAGAAGCCCGAAGACTCGTGCACGAAGACAACAGCAAGAGTGGGCAACCAAAACTCCGTTCATATACTCCCTCCGACAAACAAAGGGCGGCAGCCGCAAATTCGGAGGTTGGTCCAATGATGGAATGCGCCGCTACAGGGAATTGGTACACATGGTCCGAGCCGACAGAGAAACACTGCAGACGAAGACAGCTTTGAGGCTAGTTACAAGGCCAACTGTGTCAAGAGAGAGAGGTAGCATTGCATTCATTAAAGCGGAAGCGCAACAGTGATGATGGCGTTAAGGATCCAGTTGTAAAGGTACCCAACAACTTGGATTTGATGGAGGAAGTTTAATTAAAGTAGTACCTCTAGTTAAATGAACAATGCAGTATTGCACATTTAAAAAGGACCAGCAACCGCATTAACGAAGAAAGCTAGAGTAGCCTTTGAGGCCGGTACACACGAGCAACATAATGGTAGATGTTCTGCCTTAGTAAAGAAGGAATAACCAACAGATCAATGGTAGACGCCAGGCGTATATTATTTGAAACAAGTAACAAGATTAATATGGTTGGTATGGAGTGGAAAAGTTAGAAAACCAGAATTATTTTGTGGGAAGAGAAAGGGCACAAAATAATGAGGTTGTCACCGAAAAAAAGGGCAAATAGAATTTAAAAAAGGAAATCCCACATAATTTTACTGAATAAAGGCCAACAATAAATGATAGTTGAGAGGCTTGGATTTAGACAGAATCTTTAAGAAATCATGTGGCACTAGCTTAAATACCCCTTCTGATGCATACGTAGCAACAACGAGGACAACACTATACTAACAAGCAACTAAAAAAAGGGATATATCATTGTCAGCATCCTTAACGGTTTGACTTTTGACCCCTGGTTGTACTTGGTAACGGCTATAGTTTAGTTGGTGGGTGGTATGAGAGTGTGAGAGGGGGCGTTCACGGGTGTAAATGATGCCTCCCCCTACCGGTAGTGTCTATCGTCCAAAGGTATACTTTCCGTCGACGAGAGTTCACGGTTTCTTTTTTTCAACGCTTGTTTCGATGCGTTTCTCGCCCCTTCTCGCGCCATTGACGGAAGGCATCTATATAATTATCCATGCGGGTCCGGACAGTCTTAATGCGTCAGAAAGACTCCGGACAGTCATAATTCGTCAGAACTATTAGAAATATGTCTTGATTTACTTAGGAACAAGTCCTTAAAAATTAGAAAGGCATTACTGTACAAATAATTACAAATAATAATCGTACTGTACTGTTCGCACATAGAGTACAGTAATTCAAATTTCACTGTTTTACGTCTCACTCTAGTACTGTGGTTGTTTTACGACGGTTGTACTGCATTGTATTGTTCCGCGATGTTCCTCCGGTGTTCCATAACGGGGCACGGCTGGCGATACTGCAAGGTAATACTGTACTGTAATTCACTCCAAAGATGAAAGACAGGCACAATACTGTAGCACCGAACTGTACAGTATAGAAGTCAAAAAGATCCGAACAGGCCCAGTTCGTCAGAAATGTTCGAAATGTGTCTTGAATTACTGTACATAATAGTCATTCAGCCCCGCGTAAAAAGATAAAGGCATTTCACATTTCACTGTTTAAAGGTTGTTCTGCTTATGTTCCTCCGGTGTTCCGTACCGGTATTGGTTCCTCCGTTGATGTCCGTTTGAGTGATGGGTGAGCTTCTCCGTTTGTTGTTCATCGAACCTCTCATAAATACCAGCGCCCCGCACACTACCACGTTGACCAGAATCATACTAGTATAACATGTGCCCAAGACCACCAATCATGACAGCTCCTGCTTTTGTTGCAATTCCTTCCCCGGTGTTTGCTCCTACTCCGGCTGCTCCAATCCTTGCCGCCAAGGCTCCGATTCGGCGGTCAAGTTTCCGCAACAAGAGACTGCAAGCGGAATTTTCCAGGCCGCTAATGAAGTTCTGTTTTGGTAAAGATGTCTTCCATGTCTTTGACAAGACAGAAGCGCCTTCCCACCGACACGTTGAAAGCCTGCAGTCTTGTCCTGCTGTAGACCTTCGCTGGGCCACTAAGCAGTCCTCTGGCGCACCACTCATGCCTTGTCGAAAGGTCGCGCGTGGGTCCGCACATGACGAAAACCCCTTTTTTCACCAAAAGAGAGACACCAATGATGATGAAGACAATACTAGCAGGGATTCGAAGCCAATGGCTATCCTTTGCATTAAGGGAGACCCTAGTAGCGTGGCGTGGGTGCTTGACTAAAGGCAATTGACAACACCGACCAATACCAACAAATTGAACAATACCAACAAATTAGAGCTACTGACGTATAATGTATATAGCAGACTACAATGATATTGAGTTACTTTAGTAATGCTTCACGTATCGTCAAGGCAGGATTAGACTACTACTACTGCAACAGTGCGACTCTTCGTGCTTCGTGACTTGCGGCTCATAGCTGCATACCTGTACATATCAGTCATACAATTTAGGAGTGTCACCGGTAGATGATGGCGTAGGTGGTATACCAGGTACATCATAGCAGCTGAAATCTAAAGGTGGACCGCGAACGCGTGAGCACGGTGGCAGCGCGAGAAAATTCCGTCGGATCTTTTGAGCGTTAAGCGAAAATTGTCTGGCAGGCTTCGTTGTAGAATCTACGCAGAGTTCCCTCAGACACAGACAGCCAGTTCACAGTCCACGGTGCGGTGGTCAGAGTCAGCGTCAGCGTCAGCGAGTGCCTCGTGCGTGGTTTGGTCAAAACTCAAAATAATGCCCACGGCGAAGGGTCATGCGCCATGCATGATGCTCTACTGTACAGTACATTAGGATCGATCTGCAGTAGGAAAAAGCCTTCCATGCCCTCTCGAAAAACCGATCTACCTCCCCGTTTTCTCCCTCGAAGCAGAAGCAGCAGTTCTTCCATTGTTGACCATGACGTGAAACCTACCAGGCCTGCCACCACGAAACAAGCACGCTTTGCCGAGCCACTTAAAAGTCCCGTCAGGGTGGTGGAGGATTGATATCAGAGATCCGCATCTCTCACCGAAGATGATTTCTCCTCTGAAGATGATGAGAAAGAGAGTATTATTTGCTTACCGCTCGCACAGTCTGCAAAAAGAGCAATCAAGTTCCAGGAATTTCCACCACCACCACCGCCCCAAGGCGATATTCTCATGTGGTGGGCTATCGAGGGCTGCAATATCATCCAGCGACGACGATGGCGTCTTGTATGATTCTTCTGATGACGCTGACAATGTCTTGGATAGTGATGATTCCTCCAACGACAACGACGAAGACTCGGCCAACGACGAATCACTACTTGCTGCGCAGATGCACCGCCCATGCTAGTACCCCGGCGCATCGAATCACCAGCCAAGGAACAATACGAGCCACTCAAACTCCACCTTGACATTTTGGACGGCAATCCCATCAGTGGTACTGGTCAATCCTTTGCCGCTGCTTCTTTGAGCACCTAAACCAACATTCCGCTAACGCTACCTGGTAGCTACGTACAGTAAACTAACAGCCCTAGTTTTTTTAACTAGTCTAGAAGTACATAACAAATATGTTCTTGTCGTTATGACACGTATACGACAATATCGATCCAATTAATCCCCAATCCCCACTGTTTCCATCGACGATGGCCACTCCTGCACGTCTGCTCGTTCTCTCTCTTTGCACCCGAGCCTTGTCCTATTGACGATACAGTACGGAAACGCTGAATGGAATCGACAATGCAGCAATCATCGCACGCAGATTTGCCATTGGAGCAACCAGCTGTCGCTGTCGCCGTCGCCGCTTCGGCTCCGGCGGCCGCTTCAGCTGCTCCCCTACAATACGTGAAACCCTTTATAGTCCCCACGGAAAAGGATGTCATTTGCTGCCGTCGCAAGATCAAACATCCTGGCAACCTCTTCTATGTTGACCTCATGAAAAAGTTCAAGGAACGCTTGGCGCCAATGGTGGCCGCTTGTGAACACAGCAACGAATTGCAACTGCGCAAACTCTACCTCGCTGCAGCCAATCGGGCCGTCCAACTCGTGTGCCAGGACCGTGGCGGTCGCTTTCTCAAGGCAGAAGATGGTGACTTGACGAGATGCCATCTCATGAGTCACCAAGACGCCATTTACAAGGCTGTCGTGGCCTTTCGACGACCCTTGCGGGTCGTTAAAAAGCAAGCGACTCAACAGCTGTATCGCATTCAGTTTACGGCCGCGACTCCCGACAGAATTGTGGATCCGTACATGTTTCAAATGATCGCGGCCGTGTGCAATCATCCCGAGGCCAACGATACCAACAAAGTCGAGACGGTCGTGCAAGTCTTGGACACGGTAGTGACGAGTCCAACGGATGCTGTCGCTGCCAGACACGAGACCATGCGACTGCAGTTGCGTCATCGCTACTTGGCCGCCGCACGTGGCAAGCTGTCGCCGATTGTCTTGTCGCAACGCCTGGTGCAGTTTTGGGGAGGTCGCTTGTACTTGTCAACGAAAAAAGCAAAAGCGGCCAAGCAAAAGGCGGTGGCGCAGGTTCCCAAGGATCATTCGTCGGCAGCTGCTGCTGCAGTTCCAACCACAGCAACCACAATCACGACGGGCGGCGCCATCGCCGCAGCCCGCGCCAGCAATCCCGCGCCGTACGTGCCGGTGCACGGAAATGCACCGGTGGTGGAATCAGCATCGCCGTCATCCAGCAAGCACCCTGTGTGGGAGAAATTTGAAACCATCAACTTTTTGATTGGCATTGAAAAGTACGGAGCCAAACGATGGGATCTGATTCAGCCAATGGTTCCAACCAGGTAAAGACACCACACGTGCTGCGTTGTATTGATTTGGGAGGGGGGGGAAATCTGTTTATCTCTATCAGTAGCTCTTTTACTGACTGTTTCTTTTCTATTTCAAGAACTACGCAACAGTTGAGCAATCGCTATTGGAACATGAAGCGAGGCAGGACGAAGGATGATCTCCTCGCGGTACTGAACAAGTATCGTGCCGAACAGCAGGCTGCTCCATTATTTGACCCTGTTCACTTGCCTTCTACATACTAGTGTACCAGTGCCACTACTGCTACTACTACTGCTGCTATTGTATCGACAGGATGCATCGGCCAAAGAAAAGTGTTCGATAGGGGGGGGGCTGAACGTTAGTGTGAATCTATAATGCTATTTTTTAAAACACACGAAAGGTCTTCTTTCCCGCAATGACGCGCTGCGGTTCCAGGGCAATCACATTGAACGTGACCGTCTTGCTAAGAGGACGGCACTGGCCCATGGTGACAATATCACCTTCCTTAACGTTAAAGGCCGGGGAGCAGTGCACCGCAGTGTTGGAGTGACGCTTTTCGTAACGACGGTACTTGACAATGTAATGCAAGTAGTCTCTTCGGACGATAATGGTCCGCTTCATCTTGGTGGAAATGACCTTTCCCTTTAGAATGCGTCCGCGAATATTGACATTGCCGGTAAAGGGGCACTTCTTGTCGACATAGCTGCCTTCAATGGCGGCCGCCGGAGTCTTGATTCCGAGACCGACATTCTTGACGTAACGCATGGCCTTGGGACGAATGTTGCCAATGGCGCGCTTGCGAGCGACAAAGACGGCATCCTGCTTCTGGTAGGCCTTTTCAGATTGGTCGGTCTCGACGTATTCCTTGGAGATGCGGGCGATTTGGTTCTTGAGCGGCATGGTGGAAAATGAAACTGTGTAAAAACTGATAGAGGAGAAGTAAAAAGTGGTAAGATATGAAAAAATGAACAGCTGGGCAACGAATATACTAGCAAGTCGGATGGCTGGCTAGCTAGCTAGCTAGCTAGCTCCTTGAAGGGTCTGCCGTGGGGACAGGAGTAGCAGCATCAAGAGTCTGCACCACAAAAAGAGTGGCCAGGGCGGGCACCTCCCGGAGTACGGGAATCCGATCCACATTTCGAGACTTTCTGCCGTTCCAAGCTATCCAGATCATCCCACTGCAC
>Ga0307978_1002235_pt1 | contig 13752 bp, 16 predicted proteins | sample OrgLakmetage1056_FD_203151 | JGI IMG/M metagenome (GOLD analysis project Ga0307978, IMG submission 203151) | Saline water microbial communities from Organic Lake, Antarctica - #1056 | ecosystem: Environmental > Aquatic > Non-marine Saline and Alkaline > Saline | place: Antarctica: Organic Lake...
GTCCAGGCTCGCGTAGCGGTCTGAAAGATCGAAAAAACCCATCTGTGCCATCGTTGCGCCCCCATGCCGTTTGATCGCTCCGATCATACCAAAACGCTGGTGACAGCGCAATTTTTCGAGGTGCCCATGAGAAAGAACCGGCGGCTAGACTCATCATGATCCAGAATCGCGGATGGCGGACTGACCGAGGTTAGGCTGCGCGCATCACAGAGGCTGTGGATCAGAACGCGAACCGTTCCCGATGCTTCGCTTGAACCTTGCCGCCTGGAACAAACCGCGCCGGGCAACCCTCGCGATCAATTCAGCGGGCTCTGCTGGTGCGCAAGGCGCAACCACTTGCCATCGTCGTTCAGGTAGGTCGAGGTGCAGAGCGCCTCATAGATCGGCTCGTCGCTCCGTTCGGCGGAGACGCGATAGGCCAACACGGCAATGTTGTTCTGGCATGAGAGATAACGCTCACTCATCACCACCGAACGCCATCGCTGGGCTATTTCTTTTTCTCTCCAGAGCGCATCGCCCTGAAGAATGCCGGCAGGAAAGGGCAGGACAAAAACTGCGTTCTTTGCCGTCGCATGGCGGGCACTGTCGGCGCCTTGTGTCCAAAAGCGTTCTTCCACGTCCCAGAGGGCGTCATCTGCGGTCACTCAAGGCTCCTTTCAAGGCTCACGGTTGTGCCGGGTGGTGGCTGTTTCGCGCAGGAGCACATCTCACTGGCCTTGTGCCACCATGGCGACCCAGCCAATGAACAGGGCCGCCGCGATAATCCATCGGAACGGGGATCCCTGCGGTGGGAACACAAGTCCGGCCGACGCACCGTCCGAAGCCGGTTTTGCCGTGCTTGCCTGCCCCGGCAGTAAGGCAACAAGCACCGAGACGATCCTGCTCTGATCCGGAACAGGGGTCGATACGTCATGGAAACGTGCCATCAGCGCCTCAAGTCTTTGCCGCGCGGCCCCCTCGGGCAACTTGGCAAGGTCCGAGGCCTCGCCCCAGGGGTCGACCCCGAGCCGGGCGAGCATCGACAGAACGGTGACGCTGCCTCCGCGTCGATCCTCACCCACGGGCGCGGAAAGAAACCGTTGGTATCGAGGGTCTTGTCCAAGTGGTGTCGGGGTGTGTGCCATTGCGGGATCCTTGCTGACGCCGTTCGCATGGGCCGAATTGGCCGATGTCATGGTGCCGTTCGAACCGAAGCGGGCGGGGTGCCATTGCTTCAGTTGCAACCACCATGACGCAAACCGCGCACGCTTGTGCTGACCCAGATCAGTAGGCGCCCACGAAAGCCCGCGCGCGCTCATCTTGCGCCGCGCGCGGACGCCGTGCCGGTCCCCAGTTCGATGATCTCGGCGGTGATCGCCTCCTGTCGCACCCGCCGCAGGGTCGCCTCGAACTTGCCCAGCTCGCGCGTGATCTGGCTGCCCGCGGCGGACATGGCCTCCATTCTCGCCTCGTTCTCGGCGGCAAAGGCATGGAGCGCCGCCTTGCACACCAGAGCATGGAGGTAGTCCCCGCTGAGACTTTTGATCAGGGCGTCGGTGGGAAGCTGGGTCAGTGGACGTGTCGCCTCGGTCGGTGGCAGATCCGACAGGTCGACCGGCAACAGAGCCTGCCGGACGACTTGAGGTTGCCCGGACGCCCATCCGGCATGGATCATATCCATACGGTCGAATCGACCCTCGTCCAGGGCGCGATAGATCGCCTTGGCGATTCCGTCCGCCAGTTTCGGGATCCCGGGCGTGTGCGAGGACATCGGCGCGGACCAGACCGGATCAACTCCGCGGGCCGCCGCGACCGACAGGCCACGGGTGCCGATCAGAAACAGGCTGGTGGCGGGCAGGTCTCCCTCGATGCTGTCCAGAACGCGTTCACTGAAGGCCCCGGCAAAGCCCTGTTCGGCGCAGAACACCAAAAGGCCGGTGCTGCCGTCGACTTGACCTCCGGATGTCTCGGCCGGTGACGTGGGATCCGCAGGGCCAAGTGCATCCGATATGGCGGCGGCAATTGTCGCAGTATAACTGTCGACGGCCTCCAACTCGGCACGGGCGGTGTTGGCGCGCGCGGCGGCGATGCCCTTCATCGCGTTCACCACGGCGCCCAACTGGCGAATGCCGTCGATCCGGGCGCTGACATCGGCAAGGCGTTCGGTCATGTCGCTGGCTCCGTATCGCCAAGCTGCGTCGCAAGGCGGGTCATCGCGGCCATCAGGGCGTCCCGTGCCTCTTCGTCCAATTCCCCGGTCTCGGAGATGGCACGCAGGGCATCGCCGGCATCCTGATCAAGATTTTCAGGCAGTTTGTCCCGAAAGGCGGTAACGGCATCGAGCGACAGGGGCTCCAGCAGCCCCGACTGTACGTCGAGCAGGAGTCCCGATCGTGCCGGCGCCCGGCACCTACGTTCACCAAACCTGATCCTGCCCCCGCGTTTGACAGTAGCAGGCCCGCACCGAGTGACGGGGATCCTCGACAACAAGCGGTTGATGGCCAACCGCATCTTTTCGAAGTGAAACCCGGCTCGCGGTTAACGCCGATCAGTGCGGCGAAGGTTTATCTGCGGCACACATGCCCTTGTCGTCGGTTCAGACGACTCACTGAGCGGAGAAGCACCATGATCGGATATGTTGCCAATATCGAAAAATTGACGGAAGATAACACCAACTTCCGGCGCGTTCTGTACTCCGGGACCAAGATGCAATTGGTTCTGATGTCTTTGGAGCCGGGGCAGGAAATCGGTGGCGAGATACACCACGACACGGATCAATTCTTTCGCATCGAAGACGGAAAGGGGCGGGTCGTGATCGACGGCTCGGCTCACAAGATCGGGCCGGGCGACGGCTTCGTAGTGCCGGCGGGCACTCATCACAACGTGATCTGTACGGGTCACGAGGCGCTCAAGCTTTACACCATCTACAGCCCGCCGCATCACGAGGACCAACTGGTTCAAAAGACGAAAGCCGAGGCCGATGCGTCCGACGAGGTTTTTTCCGGAGAAACCACCGAGCAGGCGGCAGAGGTGATCCTCGTCTATGCGCAGACTTGATGCCCGACGCATACAGATCACTTCCGGACAGCAGTTCAAACGCCACGACATCCCGATACCCGACAACCAGAGGAAAGCAAAATGTCAGCTGATAACGAGACCAAAGGGAAAACCACCGCGGCAGCCGATATCCAGGAAATAAGCCGGCAACTGGCTGCGCTGCGGGAAGACATGTCGCGTCTCGTAGAGACTGTCAGCGGGATCGCGGGACGGCGCGGTAACCGGATGGCCGCGGACATCGCTGAAGGCTTTGACGAAGCCAGGCATTATGCCGAGAGGAAGGGCCGCTCCGCAGAGGCGCAAGTGGAGGAGTCCGTCACAGCGCACCCTTTCATGACAATCGGCCTCGCAGCAGTCGCAGGTTTTCTGGTCGGCGCGCTGTCGCGGCGTTGATGCGTTTTCTCGATGAAATAGTGCACAGCATTGGCCAGGACGTCCGAATGGACGCTCGAGAAATGCTGTTGCCGGCCCTGCTGGCTCTGGCCGGTGGCCTGACCGGAGCCACAGGTGTGGGGTTCCTTACGGCCTGGGCGTATCTCACGCTCGGCATTGCCGTGGGGCATGGGACTGCGGCACTCTTGATAGGCGTGGTATATACGCTGCTGGCCGGGGGCCTTATATTCCTCGCGCGCAGGCAGCTGTCGAAACATGACCCGGAGGACCCGTCCAGGAAGCAGCCGAGGGCACATGGAAAAGACGCAACCGATGCCGCCTCCCAGTTTGCCTTTACAGCGGCATTTGTACTTGCGCGATACCTTGGAGAGGGCAAGCGGGACTGACACGGATCTCGCCCCGATCCGGTGGGGGGTTACAGGTTTGTGACCGTGCCGGTGCCCAAAACCCGACAAGGCAAGCCAGCCGTCCAGCTGAGGCGGAGCGCCGCCGCCATCAACCGTCGTGGAGCTGATTGACAAGTGATGGGCAAACGCCAGTTCGCCTTCGATTTTTCACGGGATCGGCGTCGCCCACAATAGGAAAATGGCGTCTACGCCTTCAGACGTGTCAGCGTCGGTCCGCTCTTTTTGCCAGAATGCTTTCGAGCGAATGTTTCGTCTTTACCGCCGAGCCCTTGGCCGCTTGGTCGACAGACGCAGCCGACGCTTTTGACCTGCCCCAATGAAATGGTCCGGTCTCAGTCTTATTGCATGACGGGTCTGGGATGTGCCCGCCCGTCGTCGAGTACAGCCCGGAGTTCCAGGCTCGGGCGGTCGAGGACCTGAGAGCATTACCGGATGGCTCGGCCATTGGCGAGATGCTGAGCGACTACGCCGTGATGCGGGAGCAGGCGCGAAGCCGCTGATTTTCTAACATTTGTCACGTCCTGTGCATCGCGTCTCGCACGATGGTGTCCGCAGGATCTGTCGGCAACCTGAGGGAAGCCTGGAAACCCGAAGACGACCCCGGACGCGGCGACTCAAGAATGAGTTGGCTTCCGATCCGGTCCGCGATGGCAACGACGATGGCAAGGCCGAGTCCGCTGCCATCGGTGCTGTCACTTGCCCGCTCGAAACGGGCTGTCAGTCGGTCGAGGGTGTCGCGCGGCAGGACGGGACCGTCGTTGGACACAATCAGTTGCCCATCTCCCGTCAGGGTCACACCGACCGCCGCAGTCTCCGCCCCATGACGGAGCGCATTCTCCAAGAGGTTTCGGCAGAGGATGCCGAAGGCGTCAGGGTCGATATCCGACATGACGGCCGTGTCCGGCAGGGTCAGCGCGATGCGGCCCGGCGCGCTCGCGCGCGCCAGATCGTCCACCACGACACGCGCAACGGCTCTCAGGTCTGCGCTTCGGTCAATCCGCAGGCGCCCACCTTCCGCTCGCGCAAGCTGCATCAGGCGTTCGGAAAGCCGAGTCAGGCGCTTCAGCGTCGCCTCGATCTCGGCAGCCCGCGCGTCAGTGGCCGGGTCGCTTGTCTCCGACCGAAGCCGCTGCGCCTGAGCGATGGCCCCCGCCAGCGGGGTTCGCAGCTCGTGCGCGGCGTTCGCGGCAAAGCTGCGTTCGGCATCGAAGGCGTCGCGCAGTCGGCCCAGAAGGGTGTTAAGGGTGGTCGCCAACGGATCGATTTCCGAGGGAAGGTCGTCTCCGGGAACCGGAGAGAGATCCCGGGCACTGCGCGACTCCAGATTGGTGCGGAAACGGCGCAGCGGGACGAGCGTGGCCCGAACGGTAAGCACGATCGCCAGAAGCGCGACGGGGGTGACGACCAGAAGGGGCAGCAAGAGGCCAAGCTGGATCTCGCGCGAGACGGCCGCGCGCTGATCCAGCGGCTCGGCGACGGTGATGCGGATCGTCCCCTGCAGCGCCTCCTCGTTATAGAGCCTGTGTGTCGCGGTCCGGCGAAAGCCCGGCCCGTCATAGTCGGGAAACATCGCGAGGTCCGCGGCGTGCGACTGCAACAGGATGCGCTCGCCAGCGTCGCGCACGATGTAGGTGAAGAACTCGTCATGTTCTCGGATCGCGCCAAGCCGCTGTGTCACGCCTTCGGTTTCACGTCCGACGATCTCCGTGACGGCCAGCGGCAGGATCCGCTGTGCGGTTTCCTGAAGCGTGGAGTCGAAGACCTCGTCCATCTCGCTTTGCAGGATCACCGCCGTCACGGACGCGGCCGCGATCCACAGAACGGTCAGCAGAACCCCGAGCGACAGCCCCAGCCGGGCCTGCAGGCTGCGTGGCAGCCTCATGGCTTGCCCAGCCGGTAGCCCATGCCGCGCTCGGTCTCGATGACGCCGCTGCCCAGCTTCTTGCGCAGGCGGCTGACATGGACCTCGATGGTGTTGCTCTCGACCTCGGAATCGAAGGCGTAGAGCTTTTCCTCCAGCCGCGCCTTGGACAAAAGCTGACCGGGACGGGACAGGAACGCCTCGAACAGCGCCCATTCGCGGGCGGTCAACTGGATCGGCTTGCCGTCGCGGCGGATGCTGCGTGCGGCGAGATCGACGTCGAGCGGACCATGGGTGACGATCGGATTCGGGTTGCCCGAGTAGCGCCGTGCGACCGATCCGATGCGCGCCGACAGTTCGGTCAGGTCGAACGGCTTTACGAGGTAGTCGTCGGCGCCCGCGTTCAGGCCCTCGATCCGGTCGGACACCTGATCGAGCGCGGTAAGGATGATGACCGGTGTGACGTCGCCCTTGCCCCGCAAATCCTTCAGGAAGCGGATACCACGGCCATCGGGCAGCATCAGGTCGAGCAGCACCAGATCATAGGCGGCCCCCGCTATGGCATCGCCCGCCGCATCCAGCCGCGTGACCCAGTCCAGAGACTGCCCGTCCCCGCTGATCTGATCCCGTACGGCGGCGCCCAGAACGGTGTCGTCCTCGATCAGCAGGATGCGCATGGCTGTCCGTTTCCCCTCGTTGCCCATCCTTTATTACCGCTCAGGCTGACGCGAAGCTGACGTGGATCAGCCCCGATGCTTCAGGAAAATGTCAGGTTGGCTGCGCATGTTGGCGTCAAGATGACCGTAACAGGAGTTTGGCCCATGAAGAAGACACTCGCAATCGTTGGTTTTCTCGCTTTGCTTCCGGCTGGTGTCGCGTTCGCCGACGACAACGACTGTTTCGTACCGATGGCCAACTGGCAACCGCGGGAGGTTGTGGCCGCGCTGGCCGCCGAGAACGGCTGGACGGTGCGCAGGATCAAGATCGATGACGGCTGCTACGAAATCGACGCCCGCGACGCCGACGGGCGCCGCATCGAGGTGACGGTTCACCCGCAGACGCTGCAGGTCATTGAATTTGAATACGAGGATGAGGATGACGACGATGACTGATACAGCGAGAACTGACACCGGGGCAGAAGAAAGCGCCCCGACCACCAGGATCCGCGTCTGGGATCCCTTGATCCGGGTCTTTCACTGGGGGCTCGTTGCAGCCTTTGCCATTGCGTATCTGAGCGCTGAAGAACTCGATACGGTCCACGAGGTCGCAGGCTACGTCGTGGCGGGCCTCATCGCGTTCCGGCTGATCTGGGGGCTGGTGGGCAGCCATTACGCCCGCTTCACCGAGTTCCTTCGGGGACCGTCCGCGACGCTGGGATATACGCGTGACATGGTGCGCGGCCGCGAGCGCCGCTATCTGGGCCACAACCCGGTGGGCGCCGTGATGATCGTGGTGCTGCTCGCCGCGCTGTCCGGCACCGCCTATACCGGCTGGCTGCTGGAAGAGCCGGGCCGCGTCGCGATGCTGCCCGACATGCCGCAGATCGCCGCCCCGGCCTTTGCCGATGAAGACGGCGAGGCCGGCGAATATGGCCGCGAGTCGGGAGGCGACGAAATCGTGGAAGAGCTGCACGAGACACTGGCCAACATCACGCTTTTCCTGATCGCATTGCACATTGTCGGTGTCGTTCTGTCGTCTTTCCGGCATCACGAGAACCTCGCCCGCGCCATGGTCACCGGCGACAAGCGCGCGCCCGGACCAGACGATATCACCTGACCGGAAACGAGAGGGACCGCACGGCCTCTCCCGGCCCTGCGGCCCCACTGGTCTCCACCTCGCCCTGCCTTTTCCGGCAGGGCATTTTTCTTCCTGACGGCAAGCTGAAGCGGGAATCGCCACGCCGTCAGGACGCCCTCAGATTGGACCGTCATATTGATCTCAGCAGATGAAAAGGAGACCCTGCCATGCGAAAGACCCTCACACTTCTTGTCGCCTCCACGGCGCTGACGGCCGCCATCGGCCTGCCGGCATGGAGCATGATGCAAGCGCCCGCCGATGGAGCGCCCCGGCCCTTCGCGACGATCCTCGAAGACGACGCGCAGGCGCCGCCTGTCATCCTCGCCAGCAACGATGACGACGACCGCGGGTATCGCGAGACCTCGCGGCGCGGCCACGATGACGATGATGACGACGACGATCATGATGAAGACGATCATGATGAAGACGATCATGATGAAGACGATGATGACGATCACGACGACGACGATGATGACGATGACCGTAGCGGGGCCCGCGATCCCGCGCCCGCCGGCACCGTCGCACCGCCGCAGAACGGACTCTTCGGGAATGGTGCCGCGCCCAAGGCCAAGGTGAACTGAGCCATGCCGCGGAGCGGCGCAAGCCGCTTCGCCGCGCCTTCCACCCTTATCAATCAGACCCGGAGATATCCCCGATGAAATCGCTTCTCGCAACACTCGCGCTGACCACGGCGCTGACACTTCCCGGCCTCGCCATGGCGCGGCCGGTCACGCTGACCACGACGCTCAACAATTACGGCGGCGACGGCGCCTATCTCGCGTTCTACGTGACCGACGCCTCGGGTGCCCATGTCGGCAGCCTCTGGATGGCCGGCGACAAGTCGAAATACTACGAGCACCTGACGGACTGGTATCGCGCCACCGCCGGCGATACGAGCCAGGTCAACGGTATCACCGGCGCCAGCGTGGGCGCGGGCCGGGAACTCGAGATCACGCTCGATCTGGCCGATGCGCTCTTCGATGCGGGCTACACGCTGCATATCGACGCCGCCGTCGAGGACATGCGCGACAGCCCGGGCGAGGTCGCCGTTCCGCTGACGACGGATGGTGCCGGCGCACCTGTCAAAGGTCGCCGCTACATCGCGAACTTCACCTACGACATGTGAGGAGGCAGGCCATGATCCGCGCACTTCACCGCTGGCCGGGTCTTCTGGCCCTGGCTATTGTCATGGTGCTCGCGCTCAGCGGGGCGGCCCTGTCGGTCTTCCCCGCGGCCGAGCGCATCGCCGCGCTGCAGGCCGGGGGAAGCCTGACCGTCGACATCCTCGCAGCGCGTATCCAGTCCCAATATCCGGGCGTCGAGCAGATCCGCCGCTCACCCTCGGGGCGGATCATGGCCTACTGGTTCGATCAGGGCACGCCCGGCGCCGCCGTGATCGACCCCGCCACGGGTCAGGGTGCGGCCTCCGCCGACCCCAACCAGACCGAACGCTGGCTGACCAACCTGCACCGGTCGCTGTTTCTGGGCGACGGCGGCCGCATCGCCATGGCGGCGGGCGCGGCGGCGATGCTGATCCTGTCGCTTTCGGGCGTGGCGCTGGTCACGCGGCGCGTGGGTGGCTGGCGGCACTGGTTCGCACCGCTGCGCGGGCCGCTTGCCGGGCGTCTGCATGTCGAGATCGCCCGGATCGCGGTGCTGGGCCTTGTCCTGTCGTCGGCCACGGCGTTGTGGATGACGGCCTCCACCTTCGATCTGCTGCCCGATGGCGGCGCCCCACCGGCCTTCCCGGCCGAGGTGAGCGGTGAGACCGGCGTGGCGCTTGGCCGTCTGGCGATGCTCGGCGACACGCCGGTGGCAGAGCTACGCGAGCTGAGCTTCCCCTATCCCGACGACGCCACGGACGTCTTCACCCTGAAGACCGACCGCGGCACCGGCTATCTCGACCAGGGCACGGGCGCTCTGCTGAGTTGGGCCGACCTGACCGGGTGGGAGCGCGTGTCGGAAACCATCTACATGCTGCATACCGGACAGGGCGCCGCGCCGCTGGGGCTCGTGCTCGGCATCATGGCGCTCGGCGTGCCCGCGATGGGCGTCACCGGCGTGATGATCTGGCTGGCCGGGTGGCGTGGGCGACCGCGCATCCGCGACAATCAGCCTGCATCCCGCGCCGACACCATCCTGCTCGTGGGCAGCGAGGGCGGCAGCACCTGGGGCTTTGCAGCCACGCTTCATGCCGCGCTGACCGAAGCGGGGCACAGCGTGCACGCAGCCCCCATGTCGGCCTTCGCGCCGCAGCGCTACGCGCACGCGGACCGGATCATCGTGCTGGCCGCAACGTACGGCGACGGGGATGCCCCGACCTCGGCCAAGGGCTTTGTGGAGCGAATGGAAGCACTGGACGCTGCGCCTGACATACCGCTGGCCGTTCTGGGGTTCGGCGACCGCAGTTTCCCGGCCTATTGCGCTTTTGCCCGGACCGTCTCGGACGCGGCGAAGGCGAAGGACTGGCCCGAACTCATGGCCCTTGAAACGGTCGACCGCCAGTCACCCCAGGATTTCGCGCGCTGGGGTCGGGCGCTGGGGCAGGCCCTGGGGATCGACCTGGAACTGGCCCACCAGCCGGTTCTGCCCGCGACCGAGAGGCTCACGCTGGTCTCGCGCCGCGACTACGGCGCGGACGTGCAGGCGCCAAGCGCGATCCTGCGCTTCGCCCTGCCGCGCAGGACACTGTGGCAGCGGCTGACCGGGGCGAGCTTCGCGCGCTTCAACGCCGGCGACCTGATCGGCATTGTCCCAGACGGATCGCCCGTGCCACGGCTCTATTCGCTGGCCTCCGCGCGCCGCGACGGGTTCATCGAGATCGTGGTGAAGAAGCATCCCGGCGGCCTGAGTTCCGGCCAGCTTGCGGCGCTGGAGCCGGGCGGCACGGTCAGCGCATTCCTGCGCCGCAATCCCGGCTTCCAGCCCGGCCGGGGGCGAACGCCGCTGATCCTGATCGGTGCGGGCACCGGCATCGGGCCGCTGGCGGGCCTCATCCGCGGCAATGCGCGGCGGCGGCCGATCCACCTTTTCTTCGGGATGCGCCACCCCGACAGCGATTTCTTCTATGATGAGGAGATGCCCGTCTGGCAGGATGCGGGCCGCATTGCCCGGCTCGTCACGGCGGCCTCGCGCGAGAGGCAGCCCCGCTACGTGCAGGACGTGCTGCGCAACGATGCGCCAGAGGTCGCCCGGCTCATCCGTGACGGCGCGCGCGTGATGGTCTGCGGCGGGCGCGACATGGCGGCGGGCGTCGCCGACGCGATGGCAGAGATCCTTGCGCCCGCCGGGCTGACGCCCGCAACGCTGAAAGCGGAGGGACGTTATGTCGAAGATGTCTACTGAAGCGGTGCGCCATGCCCTGAACGGCCCGACCATGGGCACGTGCTGGTCGGCGCTGTTCTTCGCAGGGCCGGGCTTCGACGCGGCACCCGTCCGGGCCGCGCTGCAGGCGGCCGTCGACGAGGTCGACGCGCAGATGTCCACCTGGAAGCCCGACAGCGACCTCATGCGCCTCAACGTGGCGCCCGTGGGCGCATGGGTGTCGGTGCCGGATCGGCTGCGGGAGGTTCTCTTGCGCGGGCTCGAGATCGGGCGCGCCTCGAAGGGCGGCTTCGATCTCGGCATGGGCGATGCGGTGACGGCCTGGGGTTTCGGGCCAGAGGCCGCCGCGCCCGACCGTATAAGCGCCGCCATTTCTGCGCACCGCGTGCCCGCGCATGCAGCGCTCGAGATCGACGACCATCATGTCCGCAAGTCCGCGCCCATCGCGCTTGATCTGAACGGTATCGCCAAGGGCTACGGGGTCGACCGGCTGGCCGAGATGCTTCGCGCCCACGCGATTACGGATGCCCTCGTCGGGATCGACGGCGAGATGCGCGCGCTCGGTCTGCGGCCCGACGGGCAGGCCTGGACCATCGCGGTAGAGGCCCCGGACCCTGAGCGCCGCGTGCCCCAGTCCATCCTCGCGCTGCAGGACGCTGCCGTGGCGACTTCGGGCGATTACCGCCATTGGGTCGAGGTGCAGGGCCGCCGACTGTCTCACACCATGGACCCGGACCGTGGCGGGCCGCTGGCACACTCACCCGCCTCGGTCACGGTCGTGGCGGAAACCTGCATGGCCGCGGATGCATGGGCCACGGCCTTGATGGTCAGAGGACGCTTGGAAGGCGCGACATTGGCGCGTACACTTCATCTTAACGCCCTTTTCATCGACCGCGAGGGCGATCATCTTCGCGAAACGCGCGTGGGACGGCTGTTCGAGACCCGTCCGGACCCCGGGTGCGTGATGTGACGCCGGGGATATGCACCAGATGAAAGCATTGTTTGAGGATCGCCTGAACGTCGCCCTGCTGGGCATGGCGCTTCTTGGTCTGGTGTCCGGCGGTGTCCTTTGGCTTTCGGGGCGGCCGGACCTTGCAGAAATTGCGTGGGCGGCGGGCGTCATCCCCGTGCTCGCTGCCCTCTGTATCGAGATCGTCCGGAGCCTGTGGAAAGGCGAGGTCGGGCTCGACATCGTGGCGGCGCTGTCGATGTCGGCGGCACTGCTGTTTGGCGAAACGCTGGCGGCGGCAGTTGTCGCGCTGATGTATTCGGGCGGTACCTTCCTCGAGAGTTTCGCGCAGGGTCGCGCCCGGCGCGAGATGAGCGATCTTCTGTCCCGCGTGCCCCGGACGGCCACGCGCCACTGGAACGGCGCGCTCGATGAGGTGCCCCTGGACGATATCGAACCGGACGACCTGCTGCTGATCCGGCAGGGCGACGTGGCGCCGGTGGATGGAACCGTCGAAAGCGACCGCGCCATGCTCGACCAGTCGGCGCTGACCGGAGAGTCGATGCCCGCCCGGCTGGACCGCGGGCAGGACGTGATGAGCGGCTCGACAAACGCGGGCGAGGCCTTCGATCTTCGGGTCACGCGGCGGGCATCCGACAGCACCTATGCCGGGATCGTCCGGCTGGTCGAAGAGGCGCAGAAGTCCAAGGCGCCGATGGCGCGGATGGCCGACCGCTATTCTTTGCTGTTCCTCGCCATCACGGTCGCGCTGGCAACCGCCGCTTGGTGGTTCACGGGCGATCCGATCCGGGCGGTCGCGGTGCTGGTGGTGGCGACACCGTGCCCGCTGATCCTCGCCGTGCCGGTGGCGCTGGTGGCCGGCCTGTCGCGCGCGGCGCATTTCGGGGTTCTGATCAAGGGCGCCAAACCGCTCGAGGCGCTGGCCCGGATCAGGACGCTGATTCTCGACAAGACCGGCACGCTGACGGACGGGCGGCCGCAGATCGTGTCGATCGACACGAAGGGCGACCTCTCCGAGGACGAAGTCCTGTATTTCGCCGCGGCCCTCGATCAGGCATCGAAACACCCGATCGCACAAGCGATCGTCGCGGCGGCGCGGGCGCGCGGCACCGCCTTGCCGGTACCCGAAGACGTGGTCGAGACGCCGGGCGAAGGCGTTGCGGGCACCGTCGACGGACGACGCGTCGTCGTGGGAGGTGCAGGTTTCGTCGCCGCGCAGGCCGGCGTTGCCGACCCGGAAGGCGCGGTCATCGAGGCGGGATCGGTGGTCGTGTCGCTTGCCGTGGACGAACAGCTGATGGGCCATCTCGTGATGGCCGATGCGCTGCGCGGCGGCACGGCCGACCTGCTGGCCGGACTGCGCAGGTTGGGCCTTGCCCGCATCCTGCTGGCGACTGGCGATCGCCGCGCCGTGGCCGAGGCCGTGACCGAGGGGCTGGGGCTCGACGCCGTCCGGGCCGACCTGACCCCCGACCAGAAGGTGCTGCTGGTCCTGACCGAGCGCAAGAACGGTCCGGTCATGATGGTGGGGGATGGCGTCAACGACGCGCCCGCGCTGGCGGCCGCCGATATCGGGGTCGCCATGGGCGCGCGCGGTGCGGCCGCCTCGGCCGAAGCGGCGGATGTGGTGTTGCTTGTCGATCACCTGGATCGCCTTCTGCCGGGGATCGAGATCGCGCAACGGTCCCGCCGGATCGCACTTGAAAGCGTCGCGGCCGGGATCGGCCTGTCGGTCGCCGGGATGATCGCCGCCGCGCTCGGGTATCTGACCCCCGTCCAGGGCGCATTGTTGCAGGAAGTGATCGACGTGGCGGTCATCCTGAATGCGCTCCGTGCCCTCAGGATCAAACCATACCGCACGGATGTTTCCGCAAACCCGGCAGAAGCGGAAAACAGACCGCCAGACTCGAAAGTCCAGAACGCATGAGCCGCCTCACACATTCCGAAGTCCACATGGTCCATCG
>Ga0307978_1002237_pt1 | contig 13750 bp, 16 predicted proteins | sample OrgLakmetage1056_FD_203151 | JGI IMG/M metagenome (GOLD analysis project Ga0307978, IMG submission 203151) | Saline water microbial communities from Organic Lake, Antarctica - #1056 | ecosystem: Environmental > Aquatic > Non-marine Saline and Alkaline > Saline | place: Antarctica: Organic Lake...
TAGCCCAGTGAGCCAATGGGTTTGCGTATGCGGTCGATCTGGTTGCTCAGCTCTACCGAAACCAGTTTTGATCGCAGGTAAGATGTCAGGCCCATGAGGTCTCCAAAAAACTTAAAGTCGGCCAATCATAACGCCGATGGTGTGACTTTGCCCTGCATTAAGCACCCGGTAATCCGACAGTGCATTGGCCGTTTCCACGCACAGCATTCGCTGCCAGGCAGAGTCGGGAAAATCCGACAGGCGGGCAGCTTTGTCCGGACCTGGATTCCAGACCACCGTAGAGTCACTGCCAACGGCTTGCAATGAACGGCTGTCGGTTGGGGTGATCACCGTCAGCGGCTTGCCGCTTTCGTAAATCCGGTCTGTTTCGCCGCTGAAGCGAACCGGCCCGTGTTGGGTGAAGTCGCTCCAGTTGTCCAGAGCATCGGTGTAGACGCAGCCGTTCAGCCCCTCAACGCGGGTGGCGGCAATGTCGTTGGTTGGCAGGTAAGTGTGCAATGCCTGGGTCAGGGCCAGCGGTGAGTCGCCCAGGTTAGTGGTGGTCAGCGCAACCTGAAAGCCACTGGCGGAAAAGGTGAAGGTGGCCAGGCACAGTGCGCTGCCTTTCCAGGCCTCGGCAAAGTCCGGGTTGGCATGGAGCGACAAGCTGATCTCCACCTCGCTGGCGGTTTCCCGGACATCTTCCAGTTTCCAGAGCGCGGTTCTGGCGAACCCATGGGAAGCGCCGGTGAGGATGCGGCGGCGGACTTGTGGAGGATTCTGGCCCGGCACGCCGAACCAGGGCCAGCAAACAGGAATGCCCCCGCGGATCGCCTGGCCAGGCTTGAAAATGGCGTCGTCGCTGACCCAGAGCCAGTTGGATTCCTCACGGGGTATGAACTGGGTAAGGTGAGCCCCCTGAATAAACAACCTGGCTTTAAACAGGGGGTGGTGTACTTCAACGGCTTCGAGTTGGCCGACGGTTGTCCAGCGGGTGAATGACCATTGACCGGGTTTGATTGGCACGCTTTGCCTCATTGCTGTGATGCTTGATGCCGGGAAATGAATGGGTATCGGCATTTTCGTATCTGCAGGGTAAATTAAATCATCGTGCCGGGCGAGATTCCGGCATATAATTGATGCCATTGACCAGCGCTTGAGGCAGCACTTATGAGCAAGACCGAATGATCAGCGTTGGTACGACTGCTCTGGTGCAAAATTTCGCCACTGTTCCTTCCATGGCAACAATGGCAGACCCAGAGGCAGGCTGGCTTGATGCGATTGCGGGTGGCCTGAGCGAGCGCGGCTGGCTGAGTGTTGATGTCCGGCCGGTGCTTGGCGACGAGCTGCTGTCATCACTTGGCGATGAAGTGCGGATTCTGGACCGCAGTGATGCGTTGCGCGCCGCCAGGATTGGCCGGGGCCCGGATAAAACCCGGGACCAATCGGTCCGGCGGGATAAAATCGCCTGGCTTCAGGGGGAAACCGCTGCGCAGGCTGCCTTGTTCAGGGTATTCGAATCCATTCGTGCCGGGCTGAACCAGCGTTTATTTCTTGGGTTAAGACGGTTCGAGGCGCACTACGCTACCTATCACCCGGGCGACTTCTACCGCAAACACGTCGACAGCTTTCACGGCCGGGCTTCGCGCGTCGTCAGTGTTGTGCTGTATCTGAACGATGATTGGCAAGACACAGACGGCGGCACGCTTCAGGTATTTAACCGTGACAGCGACCTGGAAGTCTGCGGACGGGTTTCGCCGGAACGGGGGCGTATGGCGGTGTTCATGAGTGAAGAAACGCCTCATGAGGTGTTGCCCGCCAACCGCACCCGATACAGCGTGGCCTGCTGGTTCCGGCAGGATGAAATCCCGCTGCCGCTGTAAAATGGCGGTGGCGGCTCGCCGAGTGCCGTTAGATCGTTGTAGTGGCCGGGGCCTTTTGCTACTATGCGCGCCGCTCTGATGGATTCCGTCCTCAGACGTTATGGTGGCTCCATCGGTGCCTCCGCAACGATATACCGTGAACCCGGTCAGGCCCGGAAGGGAGCAGCCGAAGCGGTGGACTTGTGTGCCGGAGTGTTGCTGGTGGAGTCACCCCCAGATTTCCAAATTGGGGTCAGACCCCAAGACATTTCGCCCCGCCAAATGCACTGGGGTCTGACCCCAATTCAGCCCATTCCCATGCTAGACTTCAAGCCACTCAAAAGTGGAAAGTTCCTGCAATGACAACACAAACAGAAAAACCATCGACAGTCAGGCTTCGCGAAGCCCTGGGTGCCTTCCCGTGTATCCGCCTTGCCGTATTGTTCGGCTCTGTGGCTGGCGGAACGGAAACACCCGATAGCGATCTGGACGTGGCTGTTCAGGCCGACAGGCCTTTAACGTTTGATCAGCGTATTTCCATTACAGAAGCATTGGCGCTGGCGTTTGATCGGTCAATAGATTTGATCGATTTGCACACAGTCGGCCAGCCTCTGCTGTATGAGATTATCTCGGGCGGGATTCAGGTGCTGGGCGCCAGGCATCTTTGGGGCGAGCTTGTATATCGAAGCGTCATGGAGAATGAGGACTTTGTTCCTTACCAGAAGCGGATACTTGAGGGGCGTCGTCGCGCATGGATGCACAAGATATCGTGTCACTGAATCTGACGCGTGCCGTTCAGATGTGCGTGGACGTTGCGTCCCATTGGCTTGCAGAGCATTCCGAGGTAACAGCGCCAAGGACAATGGGGCAGGTATTTGACGCGCTGGCTAGTGCAGGCGTTATCAGCAGTAGGCTGGCAGAGCGTATGAGAAAGTCTGTAGGCTTCAGAAACGTCATGGTCCACAACTACGACGAAGTGAATTGGCAAATCGTCTACTCGATATGCCATGACCACCTGGATGACTTCCGCGACTACGCCCGCATTTTTTCCGATCTTATAACCGAATGACCCGAATGTCTTGGGGTCAGACCCCAAGACATTTCGCCCCGCCAAATGCACTGGGGTCTGACCCCGGATTCTGATCGCATTCCCTGTTGCATAAAGCGCCAAAAGCTGCCCATTATTGGTTCTCATTTTAAAAGTGACAATAAGATCCTTTAGGCAGGACAGCGTATGAAAACATGGCTGATGCGGATGACCGCGCTTTCTCTGTGTGTTCTCGCGCCGCTGGTTTATGCCCAGCAGCAGGAACCGATGCCTTCCCCGGTATTACGCGCTGCGTACGTCAACTTCCCTCCGCTGACCTATACCGATGTGAACGGGCAACCCGCTGGCTATTATATTTCGCTTACCGAGCAGGCCGCCTTTCAGGCAGGGTATCGGCTTAAATGGAAGGAGTTGCCGATCGGGCGGATTTTCCTGCAACTGAAGCTTGGTGAGCTTGACCTGTGGCCCGGGGTCGGGGATATGTCCCGGCTTCAGCCTTTGGCTGTTGAAACCACTGCCAGCATTGGTGATCTGACGCTGGCCGCCTTTGGTTTCCGGGATATGCCTGAAAAATGTAAGTTTACGGACTTGGCCGGCAACCGGCTGATTCTGATGGCCGGGTATACCTATTTTGGCGCTCTGGATTTTCTGATGGACGATGGCCGGACTAAAGTCGGCTATGCCCCTCATCACCGTGCCGGGCTTGGAATGCTGACACGAGGGCGGGGAGATTATTTTCTGGATTACGTTGAGCCTTTATCCGTTGTGCTGGCGGACAGCCCTGTTAAAGATCTGAAATGGTGTGAGCTGAGGAAATCCCGGTTGGCGCTTCTGGTATCCCGCAAGACCCTGAATCACCGGGCAATAATCGATCAGCTGAACGCTGTGATTGAAGACAACCGGCTTCTTATCAACCCATGACCATGCTAAGGTTAAGCCCGTTTTTCAGCGGCAGTTGATGGAATATGAGCTATCAGGTTCTCGCCCGAAAATGGCGCCCTAATACCTTTCAGGACATGGTTGGCCAGGAGCACGTTCTTCAGGCCCTGATACACGCGTTGGACAATCAGCGCCTGCACCATGCCTACCTGTTTACCGGCACCCGGGGCGTGGGCAAAACCACCATCGGACGTCTGCTTGCCCGCTGCCTGAACTGTGAATCCGGTGTAACCTCCAAGCCCTGTGGTACCTGCTCAAGCTGCCGGGAAATCCAGGAAGGGCGATTTGTTGATCTGATTGAGATCGATGCGGCCTCCCGCACCGGCGTGGATGACATGCGCGAGCTGACGGACAATGTCCAGTACGCGCCGTCTCGAGGCCGTTTCAAGGTGTACCTGATTGACGAGGTGCACATGTTGTCCAATCAGTCCTTTAACGCCTTCCTCAAGACCCTTGAAGAGCCACCGGAACACGTAAAGTTCCTGCTGGCGACCACTGACCCCCAGAAGCTTCCGGTGACGGTTCTGTCCCGGTGCCTGCAGTTCAATCTTAAACGCATGACGCCGGAGCATATTGCCGGCCATTTGCGTCATGTACTGACCCAGGAAAGTATTCCGTTTGAGGAGCCAGTGCTCTGGTTATTGGCCAGGGCCGCCGACGGCAGCATGAGGGATGCACTCAGCCTGACCGATCAGGCCATCGCCTTCGGCAATCAGACCCTGAACAGCAGTGACGTTAGTAATATGCTGGGCACCATCGACCAGGGGGATATTGCCCGGCTGGTGGATGCGCTGGTGGCTGAAGACGGCCCGGCGTTGCTGTCGGAAATTCAGCGTATTTCGGAGTTTGCACCGGATTACAGCATTATCCTGGCGGACCTGTTATCGCTGTTCCACAGGGTTACGATGGAGCAGGTTGTACCCGGCAGCGCCGATAATGCCCTCGGGGATGCGGCTATGGTTCAGAGCCTTGCCCGCCAGGTGAGCGCAGAAGATGCCCAGCTGTTTTATCAGGCGGCGCTGATGGGCCGCAAAGATCTGACGGTCACGCCGGACGCCCGCATGGGTTTCGAGATGACTCTGCTGCGCATGCTGGCCTTCCGGCCCGGATCAGACCGGCGCCAGCCGCCGTCGGGCGGCAGTGCTAAGAGCCAGACCGAAGGGGAAAGCCGGGACGAACCTGAGCCGGTCGCGCCGCCACAGCCTGAACCTGCGCCCGAGCCCGAGCCGCCGGTAGCATCTGAGCCAGAGCCACCGATAGCGCCTGAGCTGCCTGCGGAACCCGAACCTTCACCAGAGCCTGAGCGCTCGTGGGAATCTGTACCTCCCTGGGAAGATGAGCCTCCTCTGGATACCGAGACTGCCGATCACCAGGCTCAGCCAGAGCGAGAGCCAGAGCCAGAGCCAGAGCCAGAGCCAACGGAGTTCTTTTGGGAACGGGATTTCCGCAGTCTGAATATCGTGGGTATGCCGGGCAACCTCGCCAGTAACGCAGCGATGGAGCGCTCAGCCGACGATATTGTGCTGATTATGGACGAGGGCCATGCCCGTCTTCTGAACGCCCGCCACGAAGAAAAAATCGTTGAGGCGTTGAGGAATCGTTTTGGTGATGCCATAAACGTTAAAATAACGGAAGGCGAGACCAACGGAAAAACACCGGCGGCGTGGGAAGAAAACCATCGCCAGGAACGCCAGGCAGCCGCTGAGGCCGCCATTCACGGCGACCCGCTGGTAAAATCCATTGTGGAGCGTTTCGAGGCGCGGGTGATAGAAGGCAGTATCCGGCCTGGAAAGCAGGTTTGATCAGAAGCGTTAACAAAGAGGGCAGCAACGATGGAAAATATGGGCGATTTGATGCAGAAGGCCCAGAAGATGCAGGAAGAAATGAAGAAGGCTCAGGACGAGGCGGCCAAAGCAGAAATTACCGGCGAATCCGGTGCCGGGCTGGTCAAGGTGACCATGAACGGGCGGCATGATGTGCGTAAGGTTGATATTGACCCTTCCTTGATGAGCGAAGAAAAGGAAGTGCTTGAAGACCTTCTTGCAGCTGCGGTCAACGATGCGGTGCGGCGCGTGGAAGAGAATCAGAAAGAAAAGATGTCCGGCATGATGTCAGGCATGGGTCTGCCGCCCGGTTTCAAGATGCCGTTCTGACTGAGGAAGCTTCATGGCGTTTAGCCCACTGGTAGATGAACTGGTTGAATCCTTGCGCTGCCTTCCTGGTGTGGGCCAGAAAACGGCCCAGCGCATGGCGTTTCACCTTCTTGAAAGAGGCCGCTCCGGCGGGGCGCGTTTGGCTGAAGCGCTGGATCAGGCGATGACCGGCGTCCGTCGCTGCGATAGCTGCCAGAATTTTTCCGATACGGCTGTCTGTGGCATTTGTGAAACCCCGGAACGCCGAATCGGCACACTCTGTGTGGTGGAAAGCCCGTCTGATCTTCTGGCTATCGAGCAGGCCGGGGATTACCGGGGAAGCTATTTCGTGCTGATGGGGCACCTGTCACCCATTGATGGGGTGGGGCCGGAAGAAATCGGCATCGAGCGTTTGCTTGCGCGTGTTGCGGAGGAGGGCGTGACCGAGCTGATTCTGGCAACCAATCCGACCGTGGAGGGTGAGGCGACGGCTCATTACATTGCGGACCGTCTGGATGACCGGGAGATACTGATCACCCGGCTCGCCCATGGCATTCCGGTTGGCGGCGAACTGGGATACGTCGATGGTTTTACGCTGACCCACGCTTTCCGCGGCCGCAAACCGCTGATGGATTAAATTTCCACAAGTTTTTATGGACGTCTCTTTTTATGGGTGTTACCTGGATCACCGGATCGGCTGAGCTGGACGACTGGCTTATTGCTAACAGGAACGAGCCTCTGGCGCTGGATACCGAGTTCGAGCGGGTCAGCACGTTTTATCCCATACCCGGTCTGGTTCAGCTCGGGCTTGGTGACGAATTCCGCCTGGTTGATCCGTCTGTGGCCGAGGCTAGCAACGAATTCCGGCGTGTGCTGGCAGATCCGGATCGCAAAAAACTGTTGTACGCCATGAGCGAAGATCTGGAGCTGTTCCGGCACTGGCTGGCGCTGGAACCGGCCGGCGTGATTGACCTGCAGATCGGCGCTGCCATGGCCGGGGCCGGGTTTTCCATGGGTTATGCGCGGCTGGTAGAACAGTTGTTCGGCGACACCCTTGATAAATCGGCGACTCGATCAGACTGGATTTCACGGCCGCTGTCTGCGGCTCAGGAGCAATACGCCACGGACGATATCCGGTTCCTGAAGCCCATCTATGAATGGGTCTGGAATGCGCTTGGTGATAAAGGCCTGGTTGAGGCGGTGATCGAAGAGTCCGCCCGCTTTGCCGAAGACCTTGCCGGGCAGGATGACCCTGCCAGCCACTATCGCAAACTGCGTGGCGGCTGGACCCTGAGCCCTCAGCAACAGGGCGTACTGAAAGCGCTGGTTTACTGGCGTGAAACCGAAGCCCGCAACCGGGACCGGCCTCGCAACCGGGTAGTGGCGGATGCGCTGCTGATCAGCATTGCCGACAAACTGCCCGGTTCGGTCAGAGAGCTTTCTTCTGTACAGGGGCTGCCTTCGGTGGTTGTGCGCCGTTATGGCGAGCAACTGATTGATCTGATTGGCACGGCGGCCAGTGAGGATAACTCTGCGCTGGCGTTGATTGCGCCGCCCCTGACCCGGCAGGATCAGATGCTCTACAAACAGCTTAAACGGCAGATGGTTGAAGCGGCGGAGGCCCGGGACATTCCGGTGGAACTGCTCGCGCCGCGCAAGAGACTGGAAGCGGTGGTTCACACCCGCGACCTGAGTGCAGGCCTTTTCAGCGATGGCTGGCGCCAGCAGGTGATTGCACCGGTACACCGCAAACTTGAGGAAGTATTAACGCTATGACGAAAAAGACCTTTGTGTCCGTGTTTCGCAGCAGTAAAAAGCCGGACACCTACCTGTTCGTCAAGCGGGGCCAGGTGTGGAAAGAACTGCCGGAAAGTCTCCGGGGCATTTTTGGTAGTCCTGTGCATTCCATGGACCTGATTATGACGCCGGAGCGCAAGCTGGCAAGAACCAGTGGCAAACAGGTTCTCGAGGCCATCGACGATAAAGGATTCCTTCTGCAGATGCCGGAAGAGCAGAGCGGTTATGTGGTCGACTTCCGCCGAAAGCCTGAGCAACAAAGTGGCATCAATGAAAAGAGCGGTGAGAGTGAGAGTGAGAGTGAGAGTGAGAGTGAGAGTGAGAGCCGCCAATGATTGCCGAGATCCCCTTCTGGCAGCGCAAACGTCTGGATGAGATGACTGCTTCGGAATGGGAATCGTTGTGCGATGGTTGCGGCAAATGCTGCCTTGCAAAGCTGGAGGATGAGGATACAGGCGAGGTTTACTACACCGATCTGGTCTGCCGGTATATGGACCAGGCGACCTGCGGTTGCACGGTCTATCCTGAAAGACTGGAAAAAGTCCCGGCCTGTTCGGTGCTGACACCTGACACGCTTGGTGATATTCACTGGCTGCCTCATAGCTGTGCCTATCGCCGGCTGGCAGAGGGGCGGCCGCTGGCGGACTGGCACCCGCTGCGTTCGGGCGACCCGGATTCGGTCCACCGGGCAGGCATTTCGGTGCAGCACCGGGTGCAGTCAGAGGCAAACGTGCCCGAAGAAGACTGGGAAGAACATATTATTCACTGGGTTATATAAATCATGATGGACGCTGACACCAACTTCGCTTACGGCCTGTTCTGGGTCCTTTACGCGGTCGCTTTTGTGGTCTTCTTTTATTCTATTTCGCGGTTGTTCCGCCTGATTCCGGTGTATGGCATTCGTACCCTGCTGCAGGCGGCGCTTGTGGTTGTTCTGCTGACGCCCGTGGAGTCCAGTGAGGTAGCAAGCTGGTGGATGCCCGCCTGGCTCCATGGCGGCTACGAAAGCATTCTGGGACAACCGGATGAGGCGGGCAGGGCATTTTTAAACCTCGGCATCGCCGCCATCATCATGCTGCTGGTCTGGGTGCTGGATATGGTCCGCTACCGCCTGGTCAAGCGCTGAACCTTTACTGACCGAATCCTTAAACTCTGTGGAGTGAACATGCGAACACTGCCGGCTTTCCTGCTGATGATTTTTGTTGTTTTCACGCCACAACTTCACGGCCAGGAAGCGGAATCTCTGCAGTTACCCGGGCAGGGGGACGTTCGCATCATTGTCGATATTTCCGGTTCGATGAAAGCCAACGATCCGGAAAACCTGCGCCAGCCCGCCGTTCGCCTGCTTGCCAGAATGCTGCCCACAGGCGCCGAAGCCGGAGTCTGGACCTTTGGCCAATGGGTCAACATGCTGGTGCCCCATGGCACCGTGGATGACAGCTGGCGTCAGAATGCAGTGAGTCAGTCCGGGAAAATCAATTCCGTCGCCCTGAGGACAAACCTGGGCGAAGCCATTGAGAAAGCCAGTGATACCTATCTCAGCGGTGAAGATCTCAGCAACACGGATTTCATTCTGCTGACCGATGGCAAAGTTGATCTTTCGGGTGACCCGGCGGTAAATGCCAAAGAGCGGGAGCGGATTCTCGGGCCTTTGCTCAAACGCCTGAAGCAGCGCGGTGCCACCTTGCATACGGTGGCGCTGTCGGAAGAAGCGGATCTTGAGATGCTTGAAGCTCTGGCGGCAGAATCCGGCGGGCACTTTTCCCTCGCGTCATCGGCAGAGGGCCTGAACCGCGCATTCCTCAAGGCGTTGAATGCCGCGGTGCCCCAGGAACAGATTCCGCTGGACGAAGAAGGCTTTGTGGTAGACGGCGGTGTTGAAGAGTTCACTGCGCTGATTTTCTGGGGCGAGGATGAAACCTCTGCCACACGCTCCCTGGAACTGGTCAATCCTGCCGGCGAGCGTTTTTCGAAAGACTCCGTCGCCGGCAATAGGCGTTGGGCCGCAGAAACCGGTTACGACCTGATGACGGTGACCGAACCCGCTGCCGGGCAGTGGCAGGTTAATGGTGAGCTGGGCGAGGGCAGCCGGGTCACGGTGGTCAGCGATCTGCGCATGGTAGTCAGCCCCGTGCCCCCCAGCTTTACGGCAGATGAACCGATTTCCCTGAAGATTGCGTTCTTTGAGGAAGATTCAAGAGTTCAGAATGCCGATTTTTTGAAAGTCATCGACGTTATTGTTCGCCTGACGGCCACTGACGGGCGCAGTGGCTCCAAAATCCTGAGCGAAGATCAACCGCCTGAAAACGGTGTGTACGTGGACGAGATTGAAAGCCTCCCGGCGGCCGGAGATTACGATATTGAAGTGATTGCCGACGGCACGACATTCTCCCGCCGGTTTTCAGGGGTCACCCGATTCATCGCACCGGAATCCGCTGTGCCTGCGGAAGCGCCAGTCCCAGCACCAACTGATGAGCCCGATCCGGTTACGGAACAGCCGCTCCCTGAGCCTGCCCTGAATTCCCCCATAGACATCAGTAATGCCGAGGCGCCGCCTGCTGAAGATGTGCCGCCAGCTGACGATATGCCCGCGATTGATCCGGAACCTGCTTCCGAGGGTATTCCTCTGTGGATCTGGGGTTTGGCAGGTGGCGCTGGCTTAATAGTTATTGCTGGCGGTGTCTGGTTCTGGTTGCGACGCAGAAATGCCGACCCGGATGACTCTGCGCAGGAAATCGACGAAGAGGAGGTGCCCGAGGCTGTGGAAGAGGTCGCTCCTGAGCCTGAAGAGGACGTTCCAGAGCTAGAGCCTGAACCGGAGCCAGAACCAGAACCAGAACCAGAACCAGAACCAGAACCAGAGCCAGAGCCAGAGCCAGAACCGGAACCAGAGCCTGAGACCGAGGAAACAGCCCCGGAAGAGGACGATGAAGACGAATTCGGTCTGGAAGATTTCGACCTTTCCGAATTCGATGATCTCCCTGAAAGCGACGAAGCGGACTCTGAAAAAGCAAACCCCGAATCAGATGAAGAGCCGAAGCCTGAAGAAGATCCAAAGCCCGAAGAAGATTCAGAGCCTGAAGAAGAGCCAAAGCCTGAAGAAGATTCAGAGTCTGAAGAAAACCCGAAACCTGAAGACGACCCGAAAAAGGGGGAGTGAATGGCTTCCCCTCTTATCAGCAAGTCGACTCTTCTCTATAATCGGTGGCTGATTCAAACAGTTGTTTAATCCGATTACCCGATAGGAATAACGCGCCATGAAGTTTACCGGTACTGAAAAATACGTCGCGACGGATGACCTGCAAATGGCGGTCAACGCCGCGATCACCCTTCAACGCCCGCTGCTGATCAAGGGTGAGCCGGGTACCGGCAAGACGCTGCTGGCCGAGGAAATGGCTTCAGCGCTGGGCATGAGGCTGATTCCCTGGCACATCAAGTCGACCACCAAGGCTCAGCAGGGGCTGTACGAGTACGATGCGGTGTCCCGGCTCCGGGATTCCCAGCTTGGTGATAAGAAGGTCAATGACATCAGTAATTACATCATCAAGGGTAAGCTCTGGGACGCATTCGACGCCGACGAGCAGGTTGTCCTGCTGATTGACGAAATCGACAAGGCCGACATCGAGTTTCCCAATGACCTTTTGCTGGAACTCGATCGCATGGAGTTCTACGTTTACGAAACCCAGCAGTTTGTCCGCGCTAAAAAGCGCCCGGTTATCGTTATTACCAGTAACAACGAAAAAGAACTGCCGGATGCGTTTCTCCGTCGCTGCTTTTTCCATTACATCAGCTTCCCGGATCACGACACCATGAAGCACATCGTCGATGTTCACTTTCCGGGTATTCAGCAGCAAGTGGTGCGGGATGCGCTGGAAGTTTTCTTCGATGTGCGGAAAGTGCCCGGCCTGAAGAAAAAGCCGTCCACCTCTGAACTGATTGACTGGCTGAAGCTGCTGATGGCGGATGAACTGTCGGCCAAGATGCTGCAGGAAAAAGACACCAGCTCTGCTTTGCCGCCACTTTATGGCGCGCTTGTGAAGAATGAGCAGGATGTGCACCTGCTGCAGAAGTTGGCGTTTATGGCGCGCCGCCGCAGCTGAAATTCAGCAAGAGCGACAACCTATGTTGATTAATTTTTTTCTGGAAGTCAGACGGGCAAAAGTACCGGCAAGCCTGCGCGAGTTTCTGGATCTTCTTGAAGCTCTCCAGAATCGTCTGGCGTTTGCCAACATGGAAGAGTTCTATTATCTGGCCCGGTTGTGCCTGGTGAAGGACGAACGCCACTTCGACAAGTTCGACCGGGCGTTCGAGGCCTATTTTGAAGGCATTCAAAACCTGGACGACCTGATGGAAGCACTGATCCCGGACGACTGGCTCAGAGCCGAGTTCGAGAAGCAGCTATCGGAGGAAGAAAAAGCCAAGATCGACTCGCTTGGCGGTCTTGAAGAGCTGATTGAAACCTTCAAGAAGCGCATGGAAGAGCAGGACGAGCGTCACGCGGGTGGCAACAAATGGGTCGGTACCGGTGGTACATCCCCGTTTGGTGCTGATGGTTATAACCCGGAAGGTTTCCGTATCGGCCAGAAAAAAGGCCGACACGGGCGTGCCGTGAAGGTGTGGGAAAAGCGCGAGTTCCGGGATCTTGATGACAGCCTGACTCTGGGCATTCGCAACATCAAGGTGGCCATGCGGCGGCTGCGGAAATTCGCCCGCCAGGGCGCCGCGGATCAGTTGGACATGGACGACACCATCCGCTCAACCGCCCGTAATGCCGGTTATCTGGACCTGAAGATGGTTCCGGAACGGCATAATGCGGTCAAGGTGCTGATCTTTTTTGATGTGGGCGGTTCCATGGACCCGCACGTGCGGGTCTGCGAAGAATTGTTCTCCGCGGCACGGATGGAATTCAAACACATGGAGTATTTCTACTTTCATAATTTTGTGTATGAAAGTGTGTGGAAGAACAACATCCGCCGGATGAACGAGACCACAAGTACCTGGGACATCCTTAACAAGTATACGTCGGATTACAAAGTGATTTTTGTCGGTGACGCCAGCATGGCGCCCTATGAGATATCACACCCGGGCGGGTCCATTGAACACTGGAACGAGGAAGCCGGTGCCGCATGGTTTCAGCGTATTACCGATCATTTCCGTAAGGTGGTGTGGCTGAACCCGTTGCCTGAGAGCTATTGGGGATCCGGTGGGTCGATGGGTATGACGCGCCAGCTGGTCAACGATCGTATGTATCCGCTGTCCCTGGAAGGCCTTGAATCCGCGATGAAGCAGTTGACCAAATAAAAAAAGCCGACGCGTTGAGGGCATCGGCTAAGCTCGGCATATTGAGCGGGACTGGTAAACCGGCCCCGCCCGCCAAACTAATAAGCAAATCCGGGGCCAGTTAAAAAAATAGCCATAAAAACAGTAATATGGACATTTTTAGGTGGTCTCAGCATTACAATGTTGCGTTACCAATTGGCCCTGTTGTCAAAAAATTCGACACTGTCGGATGTTGATTTGGTGATCTGGATACCGTTCTTGGCTGTTACCAAGTGTTACTCTCCTTGCGAATTCCGTTACAGAAGTTTGCAAGAGGCGTTTCGCTCATGGTTGGCATTCACCCCGCAGTCAGACAGGTAGAACCATACATCGCAGCCTTGCAGGGCATTGGTAAGCTAATGTGTGTGCTCGCTCTGGGGTTTGTTCTCGCGGCTAGTATTACTCAGGTAGAAAATGCTCAGGCCGATACTGCTCAGGCAGAAGAGCTGGCTTCCCTGGATCGGGAAATAGAAGCCATCAAGTCTGACCTGGCCTCCCTGAGCCAGACCCTGTTTGAGCTTGAAGAGTCCGTTCTTTATCCCGCAGACACCCAAGTCGCTGTTTTTCTTGCCTTGAAAGATAAAAACGGGCTGGCTCTCGACTCTGTGGAGCTCTATCTCAACGGCAGCCCGGTATCGTCTCACCTCTATACGGACCGGGAGCGGGAGTCGCTC
>Ga0307978_1002248_pt1 | contig 13714 bp, 18 predicted proteins | sample OrgLakmetage1056_FD_203151 | JGI IMG/M metagenome (GOLD analysis project Ga0307978, IMG submission 203151) | Saline water microbial communities from Organic Lake, Antarctica - #1056 | ecosystem: Environmental > Aquatic > Non-marine Saline and Alkaline > Saline | place: Antarctica: Organic Lake...
TCAATGATTCGAATTTTAACTATCTTTGTCGCGGCCACCCTTGCCACATCGTCACTCGCGCAGGGTTTGATCTTAGTAGACCCAGAAAACGGTCATTATCTTGGCAATCTAAATTCTAACAAATATGATCCTAACAGCGTTGCAAACCCTTATGGGCGCTATGGCAGTCAGTACAGCCCAGATAGTATAAATAATTCGTATGGCAAATATGGATCACCTTACAGCCCGAACAGCGCGAACAATCCATATGCCACACAAAGCCCAATTATTGTTGCCCCCAATGGTAGCGGATCAAGCTACCAAAATCTTTATGACAACTAGGAAAATGGACGCGGGCTGTAAGTAATTATGTGCGGTTGCCTAGCCCGATCACCATCAACGCGGCTTGTATGCGGGCTTCGGGTGTGAACTGGTCAAAGGCTTCATTCAGGGCCGCGCGGGGGTTATCTGTGGCGCTGTCCAAGTCGTTGCAAAGCGCATCTGCCCGCTGCACCGATATATTTATCATTGAGTAGATAGCGTTGTGCCGGGGCGATCCGTCCGCCACTTCACCTTGCAGGATTTCCAGCCCTTGCAGCATCCCGTGCAAAGTCATGGCGTCTGTCTGGATTTCTTCGCGTGTTTTTAGGTAGGTCATATGTGGTTCCTTTCAGGCTGTATGACTATTAGCAGGTAGGCCGCTAGCAATTATTGACAGATTAAGATGCATTGCGCAGAGCGGCGCGCAAAACACCGATGCGGGCATAGTCCGCCTGCGTCCAACGGTCCTTACCTTCCAGCGCGCTGATAGCGTCACGGGTGCGCTGTGCGTCTGTCTTTGCAGCGTTGCGCGTCTCAATCATCAAGCGGCGTTTGATTTCGCCCCAAAGGTGGGTGAGTTGGCCCGCAAAAAGGCTGGCATAGCTGCGGCCCTTGTAGAATGAGCTTTCAAAGCAAGCCTTGGCGGCGGCGTGTGCCTCGATCATCAGGGCGCGGCGGTCATATGTAGCTGTGGCTGTCATGGTCTAAACTCCGTGGGTTGCCTTGCTGTGTAACTTGCATTATATTTAGGTTATATCCCCTTACAGGTCAACAACTAACTTGCATTATTTTGAGGTTAATATGATAACAGGCATACAATGTGCTGCGGCGCGGGCGCTCTTGCGGTGGAAGCAAGGCGACTTATCAAAGGCCATCACGGCAAGCGGGGGCAAATTGAGTGTAACCGCGATCACAACCTTTGAGCGGGGGGGGGCCATAAGGGAAAGCAACGCGGCCTTGATCGAGACGGCATTAATGCAGGCGGGTGTCGTTTTGATCCCTCAGAACGGCGGAGGGGGGGGCGTCCGGCTGCGCAATCCCGACGCAAGCGACGCTGTGATCGAGAATGATTGACCACGGGGATACGCCACCACGGCGCAAGCCTCAGCTCATAGCCGCCCCCAAGCCACGGCGCGTCTATTGGTGCGACTTCCCCCAAGACGCGCTCTTGCCTGAGTTTTGGAAAATGCGGCCTGTCGTGATCTTGTCTGCAAAGGCAACGCTTTTTGGTGTGGTGACTATCGTGCCACTATCCACAAAGGCACAACCTGATAACAAGCTGGCCCATGCCTTCCCGTCTGTGCTGCCTGAGGGCGGCATGTCATGGGCAATCTGTAGCCACGTCACAACGCTATCTGTGGCCCGCCTGTCGCTTGTAAGAGGCAAGGCACCTGCTATCCCTGAGGAAGATTTCAGAACCATTCTGCACCTTGTGAGGGCGCAAATCCCAACGCCATCGCACTAGCTGTTATTGACTCCGCAACCTCTCATCTTTATATCATCTTGCATATGCGGCCCCTAACGGGTGTCCGTCGCCCCGCAAGGGGAGATAGCTGCAAGGGTGCCGGGAAACCGCGCCCTTGTTTGTTTTCCAACCCATGAAAATCTGCCTTTGATCCTGCGCACCGCTGCGCCCCTGAGACTCGATATGCAGGGCGTGTGGCGAGGTCTGTGGCCTATGCCTACCTTACGCCATGAAAGGCGGAAAAGTGCCGTGAGGGGCAAATTCTCTGAATTGTGAATGCGATAAAAGAGCTTCCCACTCCGGTCCCTCGATTGCGCCGCCTGAACTTTCAAGCGCCCCCCGCCCTATGCCTTGCCCATCGCCTGCGCTGTGCCTCTGCTATGCGGTCTTTGCCCTCTGGCGTCTTTGGTCCTGTGGATAGCCCGCCATGAAACTGGCACCGCCTGCGCCCCGCCTCTGATTTCATCCGGCACGGCTGGCCCTTGCGGGTCATAGCTTGGCACGGCTGGCGATACTGCGCGGCGCTAGCCTCTGCCTTGTCGAGCTGCCTTGCGCACTCTCGATCAAGGGCGGCTTGCAGGGCATCATCTAACACCCCATCCCCCCGCGCGTGCGTACTGGTGTAGTAATTCGGCAAAACCTCGATCCCCAACACCTTGCACATACGGGCAGGCACGCCCCATCTGAGGCGCTTGTGGCTCATAGGTCCGGCCTGCGTTTCCCAATAGGATACGGCATGGCGGCTGCACTCGATAAGCTGGCCCATCTGCGTTTGATTGATCCCATGCGCGCAGCGGCGGGCTTTCAGCTCTGTCCCTGTTAGGCTGTACACTTTCAGGCTATCCATAATAAACAATACTTTCCCGTCTATGCCGTGCAGCGCGCTTGCGGCAACCTTCCCTGCAAAACTGTGCATCCGCCCGCTTGTCTTGGCTCAGATCATCCCCGCACCATTTGCAGCGCCATGTGCCTTGCATGATACGCTTGCCTATGGCCTTCACACGTTCAAAGCGGTTGCCCGCGTTTCCTGTCCAGAAATACCGCTCAAATTCTGCATGGTATCCACCTGAGGCGGTGCTCTCTATCCATATTGTATTGGGGTATGGTCCTGCCATGCTCGATCCTCTTTGAATAAATCCGCACCCATAGGCGGGCTATCGTGTTGCTCTGAAAGGCTTTGGCAAACCGCCCCCGCGCGCGCTGCGGTCGCCACTCTGCAAAGCCTCTTGCCCGTGTCACTGCTGCCCCCCTAGCTATCTCTGCCTTGCGCTCGATCATGGCATGGCCCCCGCTGTTCTACGGGGCGGCGGTTCTGTGACTAGGACCATGCGGCGGGGCCACGGGCAGTAAGGCACGGCCACGTAATCAGGAAAAATGCAATCCAGCCATGCAAGCGGGTCTGTCTTAATAAGCGGTGGCTCAATGTATGAGCGATCCGCACGGGCTATCGCTTCGTCTTCCTCGAAACCATCACGGCGGGCCAGAATATCCGCCATGTATGCCATGCTTTCAGGCTTCACAGTCCAGCTTATGCCGCTCTCTGATTTTGTCCCAAAACTCTCTCCCTTAGTATCTATAGAGGACGGTTTTGGGACAGAACGGCCTTTTTTGCGGCTGAGAAGCAGCCCGCACCGTTTCAGAAATTCAGTGATTTCACGGCCCGCTTGCTTGGGGCGCTTTACTGCTGTCGCCTTGCCGCCTTTGCCTCGAAACTGAGCCCTATATTTGCTGCCAACAATACCCGCTGCAACATAGACGGCGGGGCGTTCCATAACGCGGTCTATGATCGTTTCTGCGTCTGCCTGTGTGATTGTGCCGTTCAGGTTGATCCCGTCAAAGAGGATCGAAAAGAGGCGGCGGCGGGCTATCCGAAACTTACGGGCGCTCAATACATCCCCTTCGTCGGGCAGGTTTACCTCTGCGTCTATCAAAGCCTCATAGCGCTCTATCTTGCTACGGCCCTGCCCTTCATTCCAAAACGCAACATCTGCGGCGGTTAAGTCTAGCTTGCCCAAATCTGTGCGGATTGCATGGGCTATGCGGCGCGTCTCTTGATCACTGTCGCGGGCCATGGTTTCCAAAAGCCCCGCTTGGTGGCTATCCAATATAGGGGCGGCAAGAATAGCTGCACAGCGTTTCTCTTTAGCTGCTGCGGTCACGTCCTTAACGAGCTTTCGCCCCGATTGATCCTCAGGGCTTTCAGGGCGTTCTAGCGTCCATCCTGCGGCCTCCAAAAGCCACCACAAGCCTGCGGCAAAGTCTGCCTTGGCGTTCTCTGCCTCTGCTTTTATGTCTGTGCAGTAGGTGTCGAAGTCGGTCCAGCTTAGGGCTAGCTTTTCAATCTGCGCTGCACCCTCTACCCCTTCACGGTATCCGGCAACGGTCTGCCCCCCGCTTAGGTTCGAGTAGTCCAGCCCGATCACAAAGCGGGTGAGATACCGGACCCGGCCTAGCTGCTGTTTTGCATCCTCTGGGCGGGTTGCTGTCCCTGCCCCGATGTATGCCCCCAAGGTAAAATGGGTCTGGCCTTTGTGTTCAATGCTTAGGCCAGATGAAATGGCGGGGGATGAAATTACCAGATCATATTCCCGCGATGCTGCCTCAGGGCTTTTCAGAAACGCGCGGGGCGCGGGGTCCATCTTTGTGTCTGCTGTAATGCAGGTTACCTTATGGCCCATCGCTTCAAAGTGTCCTGCAAACGCCCTGGCCTTTGCCTTGCCTTCACACGCCAGCCAAACCTTTCCGCCCGCCTCTAATTCAATGGCAATAGTGTCTAAAACCTTCCCCGTGTCGCCTGTCACAAGGGCAGTTTTCCCTGTAGGTTTTGCGGCAACCTCTACAATGGTAAAGCGCTCATTTGGGCGGGCCTTTTCGAGAAAGGCGATTGTGCGGGCGTCTAGGTCGGCATCTGCTACCACTACGGCCTGTGCGTCTCGCACAAGCTGTAGAAGTCGCTCATATACCCCGCGATTGCTTTTCATTCCTGAGCTGCAAATCGGTTCTGCCAAAAACTGCAAAACCTGCGCTATTTCATCAATGAAAAGGCACTCAGGCGAGGGCATAGCCTCTGCAATATCGCCCCGCGTGGTAGAGGGCAGGCACACGGCACAGCCCCGTTTTTCTGCAAGCTCATTTGGGGCCAGGTCGCGGTAGTCTGGCAATCCCAAGCGCTGAGATAGCTCACCTATGAGCGTTGTGCGGTGTGCAATCGCCATGACAGTTTTACCATTTGCTTGTGCGTCTTGCACAAAGGGCCGACCGATCAGTTGGGTTTTGCCAGCGGCCATCGGGGCCTTTACAGCCATGACGCCCCACCATCCTGTCACGTCTATTTCTGCCAAACTCTCAATCTGCCTCACATCATGGGCGGCAAAGCTGTTTGGCGATATTTGGGTGCGCAACATCACATCGGCGCGGCGCTTCCTCTGTAGCCACATCACGCGGGCTTGCAGGGCGTCTATTTCGTGCGCTGTGAGTGCATTGGCGGGCAAGTTGTCTGTGACTGTCTGTACCACGTTCTGAGGTGTATAGATCAAAGGCGCGCGGGCTTGCAGCTTATGTGCCACGGCTACGGCAAGGGGCAGGGCGTCCTCTGCTGTGCTTTCTTGCAGCATCGCCAGCATATCCACCTTGCGCCCGTTGGGTAGGCCTGCGGCGGTGGGGAGGGTCACACGCTCAGGTGCGGGTGCAGGCTCATAGCGTGCGAATTTGTAAACTGTCGTGACGCCGTGTGCATGTGAGATTAGGCGCGGCTTTTCGTCTGGATAGTTGGGGCGCGGCTTTATCATCAGCGTTGCCTTGTCGCGCCCGTACTCGATCCCCTCGATAGGGTCTGGCATAGACAAGCGGTCGTGAATTTCGCCTGCGTCCAGCAACGCGGCAACACTAATCCATGCCCCGCCCTTCATCTGCAAAAGATGATCTTCGGCAAGGGTTGCGCCCTGCATCATCTGCACAATCGCGCGGCGGGCATCTGTCCAGCTCTTGCCCGTCTTTTTGGCTGCTATTGTGGCGCGGGTGTCTATGTAGGCAGTCTGCACCTTTGCGGCTTCAGGCTTGATAGCATCGCGGGCGGCATCGCGGGTCTGTGCCGCCCTTTCCAATGGTGACGCGGGGCAGGCCAGCGCCACGCCTTCGGATACGATAGCCGGACGGGGCAGGCGGATAACGGGGGCTTCTAGGATAGGCGGCGCTTCAAAGACAAGGCGCTCAGGCGATCCTACGGCGGTGTCTACTATCGAGCGTTCAAGCAATGCGCCGGACGCGCTCAGGGCAAACCATGCAAGCCCCGCTTCCCATGCGCGGGCTTCTAGTGTTGCAAGTATCGCTTTCGATTGCGCCACGTCTTGCACAAGAAAGAACCCATGCAAGCCCGCGCTTTTCAGCTCTGCCCGATTAGGTGCTGTGATCCCGTCTGAGGACGAAGGGCGGATAACATGGGCGGCGTCTTTGGCTTCGGGCCAGATATGCAACAACGCGGCAAACGGTCCGCCTAGTGAGGCAACACGGGCTTGCACATCGGCGGGCATGGTCTTGTCGTCATAATCCCACAAAAGCCATCCTTGACCCTTTGGGAACGTGAAGTATTGCAGGCTTCGGGCTGCTGCCCCGTCCGTCACCTTTGCTGCGGTCGTGATCGAGCTGGCCTGCCCCCGCTTTAGGACGCCTGTGGCAATCGCTTGGCGGTGATCGAGCTGGTCTAAGGTTGCGCTAAGTTCAGCGGCGGTCGCGGCGGGTGCTGTCTCTGCTTTGCCTGCGTAGAATTGCGCCAGGGTGTCCTTGGCAATGGTGTCACCTTTCAGGGTGAAACGCTTGCAAAGGGGTGCGCTGTCTGAGGTGAAAACGGTAATGCGGGCTGTGAGGGTCATAGTGCCACCCTCAGGTGGTCACCATTTGCATCAAATGCACGATAGCTTACCTGCCCCGCAAACGGGGTCGAGCTATTACCGTCTTTCTGATTTTGTGGCGTGGCTTTTAGTCTGGATTTCGCGCTGTCGCTGCTATATCCTAAACGAGCCGTACCGCTTGCAATGCCCTGCAAGTTTTAGCCCCGTTGCGCCCTGCGAAGGCGTGGCGGGGTTTTCCTTTAAACCGCATGTGCGGGGGTAAGGCGCATTGCATCGGCAATCGCGGGCAGATCATTAGCGCGAAACGTCCAGCGGCCCCCTGCGTCCTTATCGGCGGGGATGCGAGCATCTGTTGCGGCGTTGTAGATGCTGCGATATTTCGGCGCAGAATAGCCCGCCTCGATTAGTGTGCGGGGTAGGGCTGTGAGGGGAAGGCGCTCGGCCATGTCGTATCCTTCTCTGAGAAAGTGATACGCTTTTGCCATCCTGTTCGCTTCTGTGGATATTTTGAGCTTGCTAATCGGCAGGGGCAAGTTCTATCCTTGAGGGGACGAGAAGGACGCGAAAGCGTTTTGTGGAGAAAGAACACATCGGGATTTTTAGCTGGTCCCGTGACACTATTCAAAAGGGTCTGACGTTGGTGCGTCAGGCCCTTTTCATTTGTCGGTGCAGTATGTCCGACTGAATCATGTCTATGTGCGCTCATACTTCGTAGTATGCGGCGTGTGTGTACTCTACGTCTACCGCTTAATTGAATATAACGTGCCATTTAGAAGGTTGACGAGCGTTGTTTCCCTCATGATTTTGGGGTGCGTGTGATTTGAAACCACAAAACATGGTATTGTTGGGTATAAAATGAACATTTTGCAATCTGGCTATCCATAATTAAGGCCTGCCTGCCCCCTAACTATTACTTGCTCTTTATCCTTGCGCAGTTATACATGACCGATAATTACAGTTATCAGACGCAAGGGGGATTTAGCCCATGTCCAACGCCATCGCCACAATCGCGCCTGCCTCTGAGGTCGCGGCGCTGTCTCAGAATCAGGTCGTCCTGCGCCTGGAAGAATATGCGCGCATGTCTGAGGGCGCTTTCTCTGAAAACACAAAACGGGCTGTTGCATCTGATACGCGGATATTCACGGCATGGTGTGCAGATCACGGCTATCATGCGGGGCCACCCTCTACGCCTGAGGCTGTTGCGGCCTTTGTCGATGCTCAGGCGGCAATCAAAGCCCCCGCCACTGTCGGGCGTTATGTGTCCTCGATAGATCACCTGCACCGCGCAATCGGGGCGCTGCCTGTCGGGCCATCTAATCCGGTGAAAATGGCATTGCGCCGGATGCGGCGCGCAAACGGCACAGCACAGGCACAAGCGGCCCCTATGCGGCGCTCTGAAATTGAAACGGCTTTGGCGGGCATGGGGTCCAGCTTGATTGAGCTGCGCGATGCTGCCTTGCTGTCGCTGGCCTATGATAGCCTTGCCCGCGCCTCTGAGTTGGTGGCGCTGAATGTGGGTGACGTGCAACACGGCGGCAACGGGGCCACGGTCTACATCGCTCGATCAAAGACAGATCAGGAAGGCGCGGGGCAATATCGCTTTGTGGCCCCTGATACCTTTGCGCGGGTCGCAGCATGGGTCGCGGCGGCGCGTCTCGATCCTGCGGCCCCGCTGTTTATCTCCATGTCGCACGCGGGGGCAGGTGAACGCATAACGCCCCGCGATGTATCCCGCATATATCAGCGCCGTGTGGATAAGGGCTTCTCTGCACACTCTACGCGGGTCGGTAACGCGGTCGAGCAACGTGAGGCGGGGATTCCTACGGGGGCAATCGCTCAATCCGGCGGGTGGAAAGGTGAGGCTATGCCCGCGCGCTACACCCGCAAGGCGGCGGCTCAGGAAAGCGGCGCGGCTCGCCTTGCTCGATCACAGGGGCGGGCTTGAAACCGTTGATTGTTTATCAACGGGTGTGATTTATTCGGATGGGTCAATATCCGACACTGGAGACTTCCAAGGGGTGCAGGAAACGCGTGGCGTCCCGATTTTATATCCCTCATCGGTTTCGATCATGTTTATCAAGCCAGATTGGCAAAAGGCGACCTGCCCACTCTCGGTGTCTAGCAGCCATATCCCGGGGTCTTCAGTTCCTTCAGTTTTGTCCCGTATTTCACTTCCCGGGATTGCTTGGTATCGGCCATTGTCTTGTGAATGTGCCTGACCGGCCATTAGGCTACACAGGATAATGCAGGCACTTTTGCACATTTTTTTCATGTTGCTTCATTCCCACGCCCGAACCCTCGAAGCGCCCAGACAAGGCAAGCCCCGATTATAAAGGCCAAGATTATAGGCAGAAATATAAACCCGATTTCTTCCTTCAATGTTCTTAGACGAGCTTCAAAAATCTTTCTCTCTTCGGTTTTGTATTTGTTCCACGGGCTTCGTTTCGCAACTTCTGCCATTGCTAGAAGTCTATTTGCTGCGGCATCATCATTGGCAGCAAAAGCCCGGTCTGCGGCTTCGGTGAGGGCGGCAATTGGAATAATGCCACCATTCTCACCTAGGTACATCTGAGCGGCGCTATACTCTTGATAAGTCTGATCTGGGCGCATGGCCAAGAACATTCCTACAACCCAAAAGAGTGAAAGAACCAACCACAACCTAAAGAATCCGCGCGCCCAACTCACAGGTTAAGCCCTCAACTCAGATAATTCTTTGCGCACTTTATCTGCGTAAGCTTCCATCGCTTCCCTCACTAGCGCGCTTGCAGACTGTCGCGCCTGCGGCGGGGCTTCCATCGGGGGCGGCATTCCTGCCCGCTTGGCGTCTTTGATACGGCGGCGCAAATCCCGCTTGTGTGCTTGGTCGATCCGGTGCCGCTCTGTGGCTAGGTCGCGGTAAAGGTCTATGAGGTCTAGGGGCAGGTTGTAGCTTACTGTCTCATATTCGGGGGCGTCAGGCGCTTGCTTGGGTGGGGGCATGTCGCCCTGCCCTGCTGTTAGCTTCTTTGCCACCTCAGTAGCCTTGCCAATGTCGGGTTTTGTCAGGTTCGCCTTTAGTGATTTACGCGCCATCTGTGGCCTCTTTTCCGTTCTTAGGGTCAACATTCTTCAACAGGCTGGCACCAACATTTACCAACATTTCGGGCAGTGTTGCCCGTGTCTGTACCTTAGCAAAGGTTAACATCAGCCCCGCCCTGCTAGGCGCTTCACAACGCTTGCCAGTGCTTTGATTTCTGAGTGCGCCGCGCTGCCCTTGGCGTAGTCGCCAATCCACTGCCCCGCCGTGAAGCTGTCGGCATGGGCCACCCGCTGCGATATGGCGGGGGCTACTGGTTCGCCATAATCGTGCAGCACGGCGGCAATCTCTGCGCCTGCGGCGGTGCGTAGGTCCACCTTGCTAGGCACCATGAGGCAGGCAGGCTGGCCATCCCCCCGGCTGGCCCGTGCGGCGTGTATCAGTTCGATTGCCTTACTTGTGGCCCTGAGGTCTGCCCCTGAGGGCGTCACGGGGATTACGGCGAGGTCTGCGATTGCCAGCGCGGCGGCTGTGGCATCACCCAACATCGGGGGCAGGTCGATCACAAGGAAAGGCGCGTCTATATCCAGCGCGGCGGCAATCCATGCCTCTACGTTTTGGCCCGTTAGCGCGGCCTCGATCACTGGAAAGGGAAGGTTGCCCGCCTCTGCCCATGCTGTCGCTGTGGCTTGCGGGTCTGCGTCTAGCAGGGCTGATTTAGGGGCCAGCGCGCCCGCGATATTCACCGCCAACGTACTTTTTCCAACGCCCCCTTTCAGGTTCGCGAGTGCGATAATCGCCATTCTAACCGCCTATCTCTGCGGCGGGGCTGTTGCCCGCCTGTTTATCCACTTAGGGACAAATAGACGGGCTGTCAGTAATTATGTGCGGGGTTGGTACATGCCTTGAGCCTTGGGAAGCGAGTTATGCTCGGATATGCTATTCAAAACATCGCATGGAAATACATCAATGATTCGAATTTTAACTATCTTTGTCGCGGCCACCCTTGCCACATCGTCACTCGCGCAGGGTTTGATCTTAGTAGACCCAGAAAACGGTCATTATCTTGGCAATCTAAATTCTAACAAATATGGTAACTGCCCAGCATGTTTGGCTGCGCTGGTGGCAGAGTTCAGTATTCAGCCGAGGCGCATTTCTGCGATCAACTGATCTGACGGTTTCATCAGGGTTTCGATGACAGACCAACCCTGCTTGCGCGCGGTGCATGTCACAGTGCGTAAGCTGCAGAAAATCTCGGCGCCCCTCACAACACGGAAACAGCCTGATACCTTTTGCCTGACTTTGCCCATACGCAAATCCCGTTCAGCCTCATTGTTGGTGAAGGGCACCTTGGGGTCGGTCAGAAAGCGGATGGCCTCAGCTTTGCGCTTTTGCAGACGCAGCGCAAGGTTGTGGCCGGTTCTGCGTTTCGGGCGACCCCGGCGTTTTCCAGCCTTGGAAATGGTTTGCAGGGGTGGTTGAGCTTCATGGAAATCCACCGCCTGGGTGAGTATTTCATCGTAGCGCTGCAGGAGCTCACCCATCACGCCGGCCCCAACTGTGCAATCATCGGTCCGGGTGTCTGCCATGGCTTTAGCTTCCAGCAAAAAGGTCTTCATGTCGGTGGCCCACGGCTCTTTCTCAATCACGATCAGGGCCTGGAGTTCGCGAAGATGATGGGCATTGCACAAGGCGTGTTGGACGCCTTCCATCTTGAAATACGGGGCCCAGTGATCGTGCACGACAAGCCCGCAGACCCCCGTCAGAAGATCGCCTCTGCGGGACGAGACGCGGAAATGGCTCAGGAGGGGCGAACAAATCACATGTAGCCACTGTGTTTTGCCAGCCACGCGAAAGCCGGTCTCATCCAGATGCTTGACCGCCACTTGCGGCCCGCTCAGCTTTTTACATACAGCCTTCGCGAAGGGTTGAAGGCGATCAGCTGTGCGGCCGATAAGCCGGGCCAAGGTGGCTGGAACGGCTGAAAGGCCAAACAGATCAGACAACACCAGAGAAAGACGTTCCTCCGGGATGCAATGATAGGTTTGCAAGTAGCTGGCGATACCGGCGATCCGAGGGCCGTATTGAACTGGCCCCGCAACACCCTCAGGGAAGCCCCCGCGCGTGACAGCATCACACTGGCCACACCGACACAGATGTACCCGGTGCTCGGTTACTTCTGGCGGCGGCGGAGCTGGCAAATCAACCACCTGACGCACCACACTATTCTCTGTCGTGCTGGCTGAGAGTGCCGCGCCGCAAGCGTCACAAACCTGTGGGTAGTGATGGATGATATGGTCAGGCGTCGACGACTGTCGCAACGTCTTCCCCTTATGGCCGGGCTGACCGCCGGTTTTGCGGTCGGATTTACCCCTCAAGCTTTGCGTCCGCTTCTGGGCAGGTGGCTTCTTCAAGCCGTCACTCGACGGGGGCTGGCTGCTGGTCTTACTGTTGAGAGCCGCTTGCCGTTCCAGCGCGATGATCCGCTGCTCAAGCGCCTTGTTCACTTCGAGCTGCTTCAAATACGCAGCCTCAAAGTAGGCGGCGCGGCCTGCAGCGTCCGCAAAGGGTAGAAATGGGAGATTTGAACCTTCAGACATGTATCCGTTGATTCACGCTTGAGCCGTTCAGTCAACAATATTCCTCAACACAACATGCTGGGCAGTTACGCAAGCTGTTCTCTGACAAGATCAGCGGATCGAAGCGCGAACGGCCAGAGCTGGACAGGATGTTGGACCAGCTCCGTAACGGCGATGTTGTGACCGTCACCAAATACGACCGCCTCGCCCGGTCTCTCAAAGACCTTCTGGAGATCGTAGAGATCATCGGCGAGCGCGGTGCCGGCTTCCGGTCCCTGGCCGAGGACATCGACACCACCACGCCGGCAGGCCGTCTTGTGTTCCATGTTTTCGCATCCATCGCCCAATTTGAGCGGGAGCGGATTTCCGAGCGGACCAAGGAAGGGCTGGCATCAGCTCGCAAGCGGGGGCGCATCGGTGGCAGGCCCCCTGCCCTGTCACCCGCCCAGAAGATCGAAGTGCAGCGCATGAGGGACCAGGATCACCGGGCCGTCCCGGAGATCGCGCGGCTGTTCAAGGTCAGCGAGAGGACTGTACGACGGGCTTAGGCGATGATTTCTGCAAAGCTCGGCAGATACTTATAGTATCGTTGAAACGATTGAACTTGCCTTTCGTGGAGGTCGAAGCCGAGCTCTTGAATGCGCGCACGAGTCAGTGCGGCAACAGCGGGAAGCTCAGACTGCAATGTCGCGATCTCTCGCAAAGTCATCGGAGGAGCTTCAATAACCTCCTCCACAGCACCCTTCCAGCTCGCGTCTGCTACCAAAGCACGCGCTGCGGCAGCTGCGCCCCGCGCTGGAAGAATACCTCCCACGGTCACCATCGCTACGCTATCGAGATATGGCAACTTGAATGCTTCAACAAAACCACCAGGGCGGGCGGCATCGGCAACCTCGGACTTCAAGAAATCTATCATGAGCCGCGCAAGTGTGATTGGAAGAGTTTCTTTTGTGCAGTCTTCCCGTGATAGATCGTCAGGAACAATGTCACCCAAAAGCGCACGAATCCGATCAGGCCTTTGTATCGGTTTGGCACCATAGGCGTTTTGCGTCGCACTCAGAGTGAACAACACCACGCTGTTCGGCGGGGCGTTAGACACGACCCACTGCATATCCTCGACAACCTCTTCGTCGAGCGCGCTGTCGTAGTCCAACCAAATGATCCAAGGACGAGCATTATATCCTTCAATTTCAAGTATATCAGGAAGTTTAGCACTTGCGCGACCTTCTACTACAGAGATCGTTCGGTACGCCTTGTTGAAGGTCGCACGTCGAAAACCAATTTCGTTTGCCTCGATCGATACCATGTCATCGATGTTCAAGACTTTGTGGGCTTGCACAAAGTCGGTGAACCAAATCGATCCGAACCCGACGTAGATGGCATTACTGAGCTCCATAACGTTCGAAGCCCGGCGTAATCCCTCAAAAACAATTCCTCGCTGAACGCTCTTACTGGGTCGGATACTGTAGTTAATCGAATCAAAAGATGCCATTACTCGTCACCAACA
>Ga0307978_1002250_pt1 | contig 13708 bp, 16 predicted proteins | sample OrgLakmetage1056_FD_203151 | JGI IMG/M metagenome (GOLD analysis project Ga0307978, IMG submission 203151) | Saline water microbial communities from Organic Lake, Antarctica - #1056 | ecosystem: Environmental > Aquatic > Non-marine Saline and Alkaline > Saline | place: Antarctica: Organic Lake...
CCTTTATAGGTTGCTTCGTTGCTCCCCGGTAGTTTCCATGACTTTTCGACGAGCTTTGCTCGACTTTGTATAAGATCAAGCAGCTACAGTAGACGATGAAAGAGCGTCCAGCCAGCTTATCGACAACATTCAGCTCAAGCCGACTTCGTTATTCCACCAACCCCTCAAGTTCTTGGACGAAAGCGACCGTGCTGTTCGCCCGCCTAGTATTTCTCCTGTCCGCTGAAGCATACTAGAGAGTAGATCTCCTCGTCACGAGCTCGCCGTACTACGAATGTAACGATGTTCTATCACACGTGGACCTCTTACCACGATGTGGACACCACGTACATTTCAATCGATCATTACAAGGTGAAGGCGCGTCTGCGGCAGCCTGGTATTATTCTCAGACTCTTGCAAGAGAGGATGCGATACGATCGACGAAAAATAGACGATTCCGAGGCAAATGTATCCAGATACCACGTACACTCTAGGCGTTGGCAGAAAGCAGCCCCCAAGAAATGCAGAAAGACGTGTCTTCGATTGTCGATCTCAATGAGTTCAACTTATTGCGATTTCGTCACAATACTATCATCTTAAATACGAGAAGATCGGTTACGCCAAGTCGCATGTAAAGTGCACCGGGTCCTAGCCGACCAATGTGGAAGCGGTGCACTTCACATAAGAAGAGTCGTTCTTTGCTCTCCATCACTAGATAAGCGACTGGGAGCTTTTTCCTTCAAAGAGGACGCTCGAAGTGGAAGGCCGCCACGAAATCGGTAGAGAATGATGTTACGATTCGCCCGAGGATCCGAGGCTTTGTTGATTGGATGGGCGAGCTTCTGGCGGAGAGTCTCCTACTGGTTCTAGATGTGGATCGTCCTACCAAATTTAGCAATGACAAGGTGCGGAACGCGTAATTAGAGGTCTTATTTCACGACATTCGTTAGTAGATAGAATGGACAAGGGATGTGCTACAATTTAGATTGTGATGCTATTGTACTTTCGCCATAGATATTCCCCGCAGTAATGGAGTCAGTGATGAAGGCTCTTCCTTTTTCGACGGCCGCAGCGTCGTTACGCGTTCGACATACTCCCCTTTAAATTCGAGCAGTGCTTCAGAAGACAACGGTTCTAGGTTGATGGCGGCCGCCATAGCGGCGTCAACAGTAAGGTTGGACGGCCATTCGCAGACGGTAGACGCTAGCTCGACAGTCAACGGCGAGTGAGGTGGCGTCAGTAGCGCCACAGGGGTGTTTTGTCTACTCCCCTCATCTTCCGATTGTTGGTCAAGCTCTTCCCCTAGCTGTCGATCGAGATCATCTTCGTCGCAAGAAGATATGATTGGACTGGACCTTCGCGGTTGTAGCATACTCTGCATGGGTAGGATCTCGGACAGAGCGGCAGGACCAAGACTCAAAGACGGCAGGAGCCGAGGTTCCCCAAACTGGAATTCGGGCGAGTACTTAAAGCGCTTGGGTGATTCGGCATGGGTAGCCGTATTGAGTACCGCGAGAGTATTGAAAGATAAAACTCGCTTGGGCTTTGGGATCGTCACGAGATCATTTCGATCCTCCATCACACCGATATAGCTCTCCATGAGGTCAGGGTCACCTCTTTCCAACTGCTTACCCTGCTCGTCCAAAGTCTCCATGATGCTAGAAAGTTCTTCGTCGGCATCCGACACGTGGTTATCGTCTTCAGGCTCCTCGACAGACGATTCACTTTCGGAGTCCGAGTCGCCATTCGCATCTTCGGGGACGTCCGATTCTTCCGAGTCTGCCATCTGGTCATCGCTGTCGACTCCAAATTCTTCGTCCGAGACGTCACTGAAAGCGCTGGGCGTTCCAAGCGAGAATGCAACGCCTCGGGCTCCGACAGATGCAGTCGAAGCCTCGCTTCCACTGTCGTCACCTTCTTGCTCTTCCTTGTGAGGGGATAGTCTTCGTGGTGGAGTAGAGGGTGTCGGTCGGACCAACGGAAGCCCGCTTGCTTTCAAACGATCCTTGACGAAATTCACAACGTGACTGGGAGAGAGACATACGGTGAGTAACAAGAATCGGTAGTCGGTGGCATTGCAATATCACGACGACGGTCAATGTTCGTACCTGTCGCTTTTCTTCCCGTTGTTGTCGTCATCCGAAATGTCGTCTTCACCGTCAGAGCTGTCGGAAGTGTTCATGTCGGAGTCAGCCAGTCCCTGAACGCCACCGATGCAATTTAGCTTGACCTCTTCGTCTTCGGTCTCGCTTTCGAGAGCTCTTTCATTTTGAAGCTTGGGTTCGTAGGACTCGCCGTAGCGAATCGGAATGGTATCTTTGTTTGGTAGTTCAAATGCGGTTGTCATAGTATTATTGTTTCACAATGTTTGCTTGTTGTTGTTTGATTAGACTGTTGTCTGTTCATGTTTTTCTGTAAAATGGAAGCAAAGAAAAGCAAATCGTGGGTGAGCAATGGTTATTCGTGTGGTTCCATGGAATGGAAAGGTTTCTCATGGATTCAATGGAAGACCTAACCCAGACCGGTGAGACTTTCCGATCGATCGGAGTCTGCGGCTAGAGGCGTTGTTGACAACACGATAGCACAAGGGCATAAGTATTCACGCGATTGCTCGGAACTCGGAACGCGAAGCAACCAGTGCCAATAACCCGATGCGGCTGACGCGGGGGCGTCAGGAGTGTCGCAGTATCGACAAAGTTAGCCATACAACCGGTATCTCGCAAATTCGAGAACATGATGTTGTTGTTGTTCATACGAGATGACGAGATCGGAAGCGACCATGAGGACACCGACGGCAAGGATGCTGTGGGTGAGAGGATGCTCCCTAGCGTTTTGAGGCCAACAATAAACGAGAGTGCCCACAACGAGAATCAACAGTCTGATACGATTGTCTACTGTGGTCGTTTTGGGATCAATCAAAAGATTCCGACGGAACAAATATGCACCGGTATCCCAAGCCAGTTTCTCACAACCATGAACAACAGAAGATCGTAAGATGAACACACTAACGCAACCATTCAAAGGGGAAGAAAACAGGGCCTCAAATGATTTCTGTGGTCCCACAGATTGATTCGTATGGTTGCAGGATACGATAGCAAAGACAAGTAGTGTTTGGCTTACCACGGCCGGTGATTTTGTGAGACTTCTATTCAAAAATCGCGGCTTGACGGAAACGGCTCGAATGACTACTACTCTGTTCGAAAGGATTTTGGGGCCACGGGGGAACCAGTAGAACTTGTACTGCTCGTGAAAAGTACTTTCCCAAGGATAGTAATGAAGTGAAAGTGTTGTGATTGTGGCCAAGGCTTTCGAAAAACCGAAGTCGGGTGCGGTGCTGAAGCCTTGTTCTTTGTTCCTTGTTCCCTGCCGGCTGCCAGTAACCCGGAATTTCCTTATACCTAAACGTTGTGAAGAAAGTATACAGAGGAATATTTATAGATTCCAAATCTCAAACGCCAAAAATATCCCTTCTGGAATCTGGAAACGGTTTTGGTTTTTGTCGGCGATCCACAAAAAGATTCGCATTTCACATCGTTGCGAACTCTGAACAATTGCTTACTGCTCACTGGACACTCACCTGCGACCATGGCGGGATCTGTGGCGTCCGAAGATACCTCCAAGGCCTCTCCAGACCTGGCCATGAAGAATCCAGCCAGTGCACTCGTTTCGGCGCGAGTTTGGGAGATTTATTCACCTCCACCGGTGAATTCCTTCAAGGTGAGAGAAACGTTCCGTGCAGCACGAATCGATCGATACGTACGCTTCCCATCGCTTACCCTGCTCTTTACGTAACTTATGTACTACTATTACAGGGAGCATTTACTCCCCGATACATTCAAAAGCGAGGACGACGTCGCAAGGTTTCGGTGGAAGTACACCGCGTCACGGTGACTTCCGGCAATTCTGCCAAGGAAACTGCCACCTTTGAAGAGTGCATCGCTCGTGTGCTGGACCCTGCCAACAAGGAAGAGCTACAAGCGGCCAAGAAACGCGGTAAAGAAAGATACCGTGCTCATGATAGCACCAATGCAAGCGTTACCGTTGGAACGTCTTCGATTGCTGCTTCGAATGTAGTACACGCGTCTGTTGTGGACGACGATGATGTGTCGGTCGCTTCGTCTGTCATGCCAGCCAACTTTCTCGACGCTGATTCGGCACACTTTGCTTTGCCTGCTTACGACAAGGGCTGGAAAGCTAAATACAGGTTCCCAATCAGTGCTCTGCTGGTCAAAGGAACTCACAAGACTGCCGTCTTGGTCCATTTGAACCTTGGAAAGGTGACGCAGCTACGTGAACTTATCTTTGACAATCACGAGGAGGCAGACGACTTTCGATCGGTAATCGAGCAAGAGCTCAACTTAGAGGAACAACGCCGCCAGGCAAAGTTGAATGCCACACTTGGTGGACTCAAGCTCAAGTCAAACGAGACGGTCACCTTTTTGATTGAAATTGTTTCGGCCTGGGATATTCTTGCCGGTGACTTTTTCACGTCGGATCCGTACGTCGTCTGCCTCTTTGGCGGAAAGGAACTTCATCGAACCAAGTATATTTCAAAGACGTGAGTAGACTACAGTATTGAAAGGAAGGGTTGCCCTTGTTTTTGATCCGTCGCATGCCTAACCGACGCGTTATCTCTTATCTACTTGCAGCCTCGACCCGATTTGGACCTTGAAAACGGACGCCTTCTTCCTCATGGAAATTGATGCGACAGAGCTCTTCTTGAGCGAAGGGCTGCTTTGTTTAATCTACGATTATGATAAGATTGGAGGAAATGAAAAGCTCGGCTCTGCTACGATCCCGCCCAGGACATTGTACGAAGCGAAAGGTCAAAGAATGGAGTTCAAGCTTGGGCCTGCACCCGGACACACCAAGGAAGTTCCAGGATTCCTCGCTATTCGCTGCAGAAGGGCTACGGACTACGACGTCAACTTCTTGAAGAGTTTCCAGGCTGGTAAAACGGGGATGGGGCACTTTCTGGGTTTGACGGCCAAAGAAGCAAAAACGGCAACACATTCCAAGGGTGGATCAGGTAACATCAAATCCATGCTGACTAGGACCACGAAAGTCGAAAAGGAAGGCAAGAATGCTGGCATCAGACAGGTACGAATCCGCATCATTCATTTTGCAACGTCGTAGCTATGTTTGCTGCAGTCTTTGGTCTCACGACGTGTTCCGTTCCCTCTCTAGTATAAAATTCGACCCGAGCCTGACCCGAAACGCCCCGAGGAAACCACATGGATGACGCAGGACGCCATTGATATGGCCACCTTAGAAGACTCATACAACTGGTTGGACACTGGAAGCGGAAAGCTAGGCCGCCTCTTCGTCGAGATTCTGGGATGCGACGATCTTCCCAACCTGGATACAGGTAAGTCAGTTAACAGTTCCCATTTATGATCTGCAGAGCGTCACGTCTAACCACTTATCTCTCAACACACCTGTAGGTGGATTTGCTGGAAACAAGACTGACACGTTTGTTTCGCTTGTGTATGAAGACGCTGCGGTCAGGACAGATATTATAGATGATACGCTCAAGCCGCGTTGGCTTCCTTGGAGCAAGAGAGCTTTCATCTTTCACATGCTTCATAGCAGTAGCGAACTCTTTCTGGGTGTGTTTGACTACGACGCTGGATTCAATCCAGCGGATGATCACGACCTTGTAGGACGTGTTTCTGTCGATCTCTCCAATTTACGCAAGGATACCATCTATACATTGAAGTACAACATTTACGACACTGCTCGGATGAACCAACGCAAGCGTAGAGGCTCGATCACGTTGCGACTTCGACTGGAGATCGAAGACGACCGCAAGTTGCTCCTTTCCAATCTTGAGCCACCACCGCAGGTGTACGTGAATGTAAAAACGAGAAGGGACTTTCGTGTGATTCGATACACTTGCACGGGCAAGTACGACATGGAAAAGTACAGCATGAAGGTCATCAATTCGTAAGTCACTTGCTGTCTTCTTGTTGCCTGGATGCTCCCCAAGAAGCCGCACTCTAACTCTTCCTTTACTACAACGAACAGGTACATTGAGGAACTGCTAGCCCTTCAACACGCGCTTTTCTATTTAACGGACGCTGCGATGGTACTAATGTTGTGGAGGGGTACCTTTCAGATTGCAGTGTTTGGCAGGACGATCAAGCTCCCTGTGCACTCGCTATCCGCTTTTATGTCGGCCATTTGGATGGTCGAGCGCCCCCAAATGATTCCGTCGTTCTCTTTTGCAATGCTGGCGTGGGTGCTGTTGGCAACGATGGACTATCGACGAGCCTTACCCGATGTATGGAGTCGTTGTAAGCCGTACAGAGAGTATTTGGAAACCCTTGTATTTGGCCAATCGTCGGCGCCGCCTGCCTCGATCAAAAGTCGAGAGAACTACGAAGAAGCTCAGGCGTTTCTGCAGGCCTATCAGAAACGAATCGAAGACTCTGAAAAGGACGCCATGAAATCCTACGAAGAGTCGATGAAGGCCCAAGAGGAGTATGACAAGGAGATGGAGGAGATTGGTGACGACAAGACCGACATTTCCACGAAACGAGGCGGAGTGTCGATGGATCCTTTCAAACCTATTCTCTTTCCGGTGCAGCAAAACTTGGCCATGGTGTGCCGCTACGTCCGCCACGCCAAGTACGTCTTATTCTGGGAGGAGTGCTACATTTCTTTTTGGATCGCCACCGCATGCCTATTAGTCGCGTTTATCTGTCTGTTTGTGCCGTGGTTCTTTCTTATCAAATGGGGTGCAAGGCTGTTGGTGTGGGGACTCTTTGGTCCATGGATGAAGCTCGTCGACATTTACTACGTAAGAGAGATCGAGTCTCGAACCGAAGAAGAAATCGAGAATCAAAAGCTGAAGGAGCGGGCTCAACGCCGGTTGGCAACTACCGTTGCGGTATCAGAAGCTAGGGTCAAACGAGAAGATGCAGCCAAGTTGAAGGCGATGAAGAAACACATGTTTGGCAAATACATTACGCGGGTCCCCATTCTCAAGGAAGATCGGTATCGTGACATGCCATTACCCGAGTCAACTGCAACTCCTTTCCGACCCACTCCGATTTCGCTATCCGAGCTTGCGATGCAGGAAGCTGGTTACCATCGGACCCGTCTACCAGGTCAGCATCTCATTGGCAACATGATCCCAAAGGTAAGTCGTTCACTCGTTCGCTGTCTTTTTTCAAACAAGGCCCAATTCAAGGTTCTTAGTCTAACTCGTGTATCATTCCCCCGTGGAACTCATAGGGAGAATCCCAGGGGTTCACAGTAGCGCCGATTGGGCAGGCGACTGCATACCCTAAGTTGGTGGATAAGGACGGCCCTGGAGGATCTTTTAAGAGGGCCTCAGAATCGACTACTGGAGCCTATGCCAAAATTGGGTCGTTGGTAGTCGTTGCAGCCACCGTGACGTGGTTTGGTGTCCCTTTGATGGCCGCGGCTACAGAAAAGGTGCTTCATTGGTATTAGAGTAGGCGATTAGTAGTGTACCTACATGTAAGGTATGAGTATGTTTCAGTTTCGTCATTCTACAATTAGGTGCGTGGCTCATCTTTGTGCGTACGGTACCGTACGGAGCGCTCTGGGTGCCAATGACGTCAGGTGCGAAACAAGGTCGACTTTCTTTCTATCATTAGATGAACAAGAAGTGCCGGAGGATATCATTCGATTGGCTCACGCAAGCAGAAATTGTGGCTCTCGCAATAATAGTCTAGCTTTGCTTGTTTGCTTGCTCCGACTTTGTTCTGGCAACCATAACAGCTTCAAGAGACACGTATAGTAAATATACAAAAATAGAATTTCAATGCCGCTATTCAGAATTTGGGTATTTTTAGAATACGTTTCGGAAGTGCCGTGGAAATTTTCGGCTTTTTGACTTTTGCTGCCGGAGGCGTAGTATACGACGTAGGTTGAAGCTGTATTAGTAGGATTCTACGTACCCTGGTACTGGGAAGGCCATGACGGAGCAAGTGACGAACGAGAAGTGCCGACGAAGCTCGGCACTTTGTCGCCTTCGGCACTTTGTATTCGCGAACGGGCTCTGCTAACCGAGCATTCTCTTTTTCTCATATTCAAGAACTTCACACTTCTCGAAACAGCAACATGTCGGAAACCGAACAAGATATCCCCACGGGAGAGCCCGTAAGTACTAACAATGGCGTACGAAGTGTGTGGAAGGCGAGAGCGATGCTGATGCTTTCATCCGACAGTTTGAGAAAGATGAGGCCGTCGTAATGATGTCGAAACATTTCTTTCTTTCCACCTTCTCACGGTATCTTCTCTACCTCTATTGACTTACAGCAAGAATGGAAGAAGTACAGTGAGTACAGCGTCGTTATCGATCCTGACCAGGATGATAAGTCCACCGAGATCAAGCTCTGTAGCTTTGCCCGCCCGCACATGCGTGCCTTCCACTGTTCGTGGTGGGGTTTCTTCATTGCCTTTTTCATCTGGTTCGCCATTTCCCCTCTCCTTTCCGAGATCCGTGATGATATCAATATCTCCAAGAAAGAAGTGTGGACTTCTAACATTGTCGGTGTTGGAGGAACCATCATGATGCGTTTCATCCTCGGACCCCTGTGCGACAAGTACGGACCCCGTATTCTCATGGGCGTTGTTCTCTGCTTGGCGTCCATCCCTACCGCTTGTGTCGGTTTCGTCAACACTGCTACCGGACTTGCCGTTATTCGTCTTTTCATTGGTCTTGCCGGTGGAACCTTCGTCATGTGCCAGTACTGGACGAGCCAAATGTTTACCAAGGATGTCGTCGGAACCGCCAACGCACTCGTCGGAGGATGGGGTAACCTCGGTGGAGGTGTTACCCAGCTCGTCATGGGATCCCTCTTGTTCCCCCTCTTCAAGGTCTTTTTCGACGGTGACTCCGAGATGGCTTGGCGTACGGTATGTGTTGTCCCTGCTGTTGTTGCCTTTGCCACTGGTATCATCATCTACAAAATCAGTGACGACTCCCCCAAGGGTGACTACGGTGAATTGAAGAAGCACGGAACCATGGTCGAGGTCTCGGCCGCCGCCTCGTTCCGTGACGGTGCCATCAACTTCAACACTTGGATTCTCTTTTTCCAGTACGCTTGCTGCTTTGGAGTCGAACTCACTATGAACAATGCCGCCGCCCTTTACTTTAAGGACGAGTTCGGTCAGTCCACCGAGTCCGCTGCTGCCATTGCCTCCATTTTTGGATGGATGAACCTTTTTGCCCGTGGAGTGGGTGGATTTATGAGTGATAAGGCGAACGCCCGCATGGGAATGCGTGGTCGTATCATTGTCCAGACTTTCTTGCTCCTTGTCGAGGGTGGCTTGGTCTTGGTATTTGCCAACACTTCTTCTTTGGGAGGCGCTATTGCCGTCATGATTGTCTTTTCGGCATTTGTTCAGGCCGCCGAGGGATCCAGCTACGGTATCGTCCCGTACATCAACCCTCCCGCTACCGGATCTATTGCTGGTATCGTTGGTGCCGGTGGAAATACTGGTGCTGTCGGATTCGGATTTGGTTTCCGTCAGTTAGCCTACGAAGATGCCTTCATCATTATGGGCTTTACCATTATGGGATCTGCCGTTCTCTCTCTCTTTATCAACATTAAGGGCCACCGTGGTCTCCTCTGCGGTACTGATGATATTGTTCAGAGGGAAAAGGCCACTCTTGTTGTGCCTGAAGCCGAGGAAGTCGCCGACGACGCTTAAACTTTTTGTGGTCCATTTTCTCATTTCATGTTGCGATGTTCATGTTCATACTTTTTGTGGAGATAAACTGCTATTTCCTAGTTGAGTCAATTTTGCCTTACAATCAACTCATAACTGCTTCTAGTCTAGTAGCAAGCAGATCTACTACACGGTACACTATTAGGCTTATACTCGACCACTCTATACAAAGTGCCTGGAAGTAGAGACTGCTGCTGCAGTGGTTAAATGAATGAATCGACTGCCATCAAGAGACGGCGCAGCTCTGTTCAACTAAAGTTCCCTTCTTGTGTCACCAGTATCCATGGTCCCGACTGATTCGTTACAGACTCGCTCGGGTTTCGATACTACTAGACTGGTAGACAACCGGTGCGGTACTCTGGTATTGCTCGACCTGGACCCCAAACTACGTACATATGCAGCTCTAAACGGCGTATCCTCTTTTTCGCTTTCGCTCGATCATCGCGCTCTATCATATCACCTAATCACCGCTCACGTCTTATAGAGTCGATCATAGTCGTTCCATTGTTGCTGATCTGCGACTTACTTTCCTTCCCTTGCTACCCTCTTGTCAGATATACAAGCACGAGAGTATGAGCAGTACGACGCCAGAAAAGGATGCGACCCGAGGAGGCTCGAAAGACCCGTTTCTCAAGAGTCTCGACGCGCTCAAGCAGGTTTTGCTCATTGATACGCCCACCAAGCGACTAATGGATCGTGACGTGCAGCAGCGCGTGTACGAGCAGCGAGAGACCTATCAAAAGACGACCAGCAGTCAGAGATCGCTCATCGAAGAGCTCCGAAAAGATTTGGCCGAGTTTACTGCAAAAGCAGACAAGGAGAGATCTCTGCGCTTGTCGTTGGAAAAGGCTTTTGAACAGTTGTCAGAGAATCGAAAGGAACTGAATGGGCGATTAGACGAAGCCGAACTTGCGAACAAACCACTTAAGGATAAGATAGAAGCGCTGGATGCCGAGGTGGAGAAGCAGAAGACCACCATTCGAGAAGAAAAGGCAGCAGCTGATAAGCAACTGAATGATCTGGCTACCGAGAAGGAGGGTGTCCTAAAGAAACAAGACGAGGTTGAAGCCCGTCTATTGGGCGCCCGGAAGTCGAACCAAGAGCTTCAAGGCAAGCTAACGGCGTGTGAAATGGCTCACGTGGAAGAAAAGGCTAGTGCGGAAGAAAAGATGAAGGGTTTAAAAAGTGGAACCCATTTGATGGGAATTGGTATCGAAGGCTTCAAGGCAGCCAACGAAACGCTATCGAAACAGGTGAGTTACTTGTGACATCGACACGTCTTGTGTTTTGATCCATGTCATCTTTCCTATTGACTGACCCAAACTCACTTTCTAAATCGTTCTCTATAACAGTTGGCTGCAACCAAACAGAAACTCGCAGAGACGCAAGAGCTTTTGAACGAAGCCAAACGCGAAAGTAAGAGTAGCAAGAATACCGCCGAGGAACTCGAAACGGCCAAGAGTGAAATCAACAATCTTGGGAGTGCACTGGATGAAGCCAGAAAGGAACGAGACGCGTTGGAGACCGAGCTCTCGGCCGTGAGAAGCAAAAAGGTAGCAGTTGCGGAAGAGACAAAACTGGACGAACCGTCCGAGCATCGGAAATCGCAAGTTTTGGCGAAAGACGCGGTGATCGAGGGTCAGAAAAAGCTCGCCAAGCTGATGCAAAGTAAGGTCTCCCGTTTGGAAGAAATGGAAGCGTCCTTGCGAAAGAAGCTTGAAGAAGCGCAGAGCAAGCCAGCAGAATGGAAGGACAGCGCAGCGTTGCAAGAGGAGCTGGACGAAGCAAAGGACGAGCTTCAGTTGGCAGTAAAAGAAGTCCAGCGCAGCCGCTCACAAATCCAGCAGCTAGAGGCACAAGTCAAGTCAGCAAGATGTGGCGAGAAAGTGTTGCAGCAAGCTCTCGAGAAGATTGAGTCTCTCAAGAGCGAACTCGAGACGAAAAAGAGAGACCGAGAGCCCGAGCTTGAATCGCCGCACGCACCAGTTGGCAGTGCCTCCGCCGACACAGGTGTGCAAGACAGTGAACCAGAGGCCAAGAAACCAAAAGCAAACGACACTAACGACGCTCCTACCACAAGTGCTGACTAGAGCTTCTTTCAAGGGGGGTACATTGTATTAGTCTCTTAGTTAAAATAACGCAGTTTACTATTTACTCGTCGTAACTCACAAAGTAAGAGTCGTCTTCACCAAAGTCTAAATAATTCAAGCAACCATGGGTCAATAGTTCTTGAATGTTGTCGTCCAGCTCGTCGGTTACGCCGCCCCACCACATGCGTCCGTTCTCCGCCTTCATGAACCAAGCCTCTCCGTCGGGGCCAAGTGTGACTGCCGATAGATCGGGCGAATCCTCTCGATCCAAAAGTTTGCGTTCGAGGCCCGCCGGAATGCCACGGCCTTGAAAAGTCCAAGAACCGTCGGCCAGCACGATAAAGAATGTCTCCCACGTACTTCCGAAAGCTACCGATCGGGGTGCTTTCTCAAGCTTTTTCAACTCCTTTTCTAAACCCTTGGGGCCCTTGAAGACGTGTGCTCCATCTTGAAAGGAGACAAAGTATCGATCGCGAGTTCCCAAGGAAACATATGAAGGCCGAGCGTGCGCTGGACTGGAGCGTAGTTTGGAGAGTTTGTGGTACAGTGGGCGGGGTATGTGGGGTGTGTAAGCGACTCCGCCGTTTCCGTAAAGAAACACAGTACCCTTGCCGTTGGTGGCAACGCCTCGAATGTACTTGCCCATGCTATTAATATCCGACAAACATTGATCGACGTGTTTCATACTACTGGCGGGTAAACTAAACTGAAATTCCATGCCTGCAGTCATGGTATGTTGCGAGGCTTCGGCGGTCGTTTCGGATCGATCGGAAGGAGAAGGAGGTACGTCGTCGTCATCGTTCGGGTCTTCGAGCGCCCGCAAGTGTCGCACGAGTTTTTCCTTTTCGTTTTGTAATATGGCATGGCCAACCTCGGCTAGTTCAAGTCTCGCTTTGTGGGGTCGCTCGGCGTTTCTCTCGTGTGTATCATCTGTAAAGCTGACGAGTGCATCGTCAATCAGAGTGAGGCTCGGGGGATACCGAAGTAGGCGCTCAACTACGTCCAAGGACGTGACATCTCGTCGGAATGTTTGTCTTACGGATCCCTGTAGTAGACGACAGGTTACCACCGTCCCCGTGTCCCAAAAAACATTGACTCGGGCCATCTTTTCAACGTCAATGGTGGCTTTATTCTGACTGTCGTCCTTTAAGCACGCCACGAGAAAGCTACAGACCGTGGAGCAATCACTCGGTATGCCATAACAACCAGGAATACTCTTGGCACGTTCTCGAACTGCATCTGGGTTGAGCTTGACCACCATCCTGATGATGTTGAGAATAATACGTTGCTTCTTATTTTGTTTACAGTAGTCGTACGACGTAGCTCGGTGTTCGTCGCGTCGCGTCGTCGTCGTAGCGAGACCGGGAAAAGTCGCAGTGACATCGTCGTGATCTTCAACGGAAGAAACGGAAAGGTTATGGGTCAAATTATCCAACTCAAGGCGATCCATCATCATGGTAGCGGCGTTCAATCTTTACTGTGCCCGCCCTTGTGTATACCGGTACACTTAACAATGGAGGAACCACTTGATCTTATCCGACTATCCATCGATGAACGGGTTTACGTAAAGTGCAGAGGGGACCGAGAACTGCGAGGGAAGCTACACGTACGTATCATGGCACATGGTGCTCGATCGGAGCTCGATCTTGGGAGCACTCATGTACTAATACCCCATTACAGCTTGCTTACTTACACGCCCTGTTCACTCCTGTCCATTTGTAACATTTACAGGCATATGATCAACACTTGAATATGATCCTGGGAGAAGTCGAAGAGACTGTCACGAGTACCGAAGTGGACGCCGAAACCGAAGAGGAAATTGTCAAGAAGCAAACGCGCAAAGTAGGCATGCTCTTTGTTCGCGGGGACATTGTGGTTCTAGTCAGTCCTCCTCTTCGAACAACATAAAATCTCTCAAGTTAGACTACCTA
>Ga0307978_1002255_pt1 | contig 13692 bp, 15 predicted proteins | sample OrgLakmetage1056_FD_203151 | JGI IMG/M metagenome (GOLD analysis project Ga0307978, IMG submission 203151) | Saline water microbial communities from Organic Lake, Antarctica - #1056 | ecosystem: Environmental > Aquatic > Non-marine Saline and Alkaline > Saline | place: Antarctica: Organic Lake...
CCTGCTTGGACCTATCGGAAACATCCCGCCGGCCGAGGCCGAACAGAACTTCTATGCACAGCGCAACGTGCTCGATATGGTCGCGTGAAATGAAGCTATAGGTCTCCGGTAAAACCGGGGCGATTCATCCAGCCTCATCGCGCGGCAGATACCGATCATATCCCGTTGACCGGCAGTCGATTGCAAAGCAATCGATGAGAAGGGGCGGTAGAACGTCGTCGGGGGGATTACCAAGCTTGGCCAGTGTCAGGCGGGCTGACAGGTGGCTTTCCTCAACCAGCCGGAGGATCTCAAGCTTCTCGGATGCGGCATATCTCATTCGTGGTCGCCCCCGCCCATTGCCCGACAGGCGATTGCAAAGCAATCTGCCGAGAGAGGCCTGTCATGCTTTTTTAGAGAAGACGCAGTTCCAGCGTCTGCTCTGCGACTACCTCCTTGAGATCCTTTTGCCTCCCGACGAAGTTCTTTGACCTCATCAGTGTTCGCAGCGCGCGCGGTATCCCCAGCCAGCCGCTTCTTTCCGGCCTCCATGAAGTCCTTGGACCACTTGTAATAGATGCCCTGCGAGATCCCCTCACCCCTCTCGGGATCATGCTTTGCATGACCCTGCCGGGCAGTGGGCGGCACAGCTCCGCGATGCTGTCTTCGCCACGCAGGCCATCCAATACGACCCTGATCTTCTCTTCAGATGAATAATGCTTGCGCGTGGCGCGCTTAATATCTTTGACGATCCTCTCCCCAGGGCTCTTCGTTGTCTTTCTCATCGTCCACTCCCCAGTGGTTAAGATGAGCGACAAACACTCTCGTAGAAAATGACCCTATTTGGACCCATAGGCGCTGACGTCAGACAGCTTGCCCATGCCGTGCGACCCAGATGTTGCTTCGCCTTCAAGTTACAGCCTTTTGAACAGAAGTTGCTGCGGTAACACTGAAAACCGCCCACCAGTCAAGTGAGCGAGCTGATCAGATGAAGATCGGCCACAAGAGTGCCGCGGCGCCGATGCAGGCGCTTGCAACGCGCTCGAGCAGGCCGAGCGGGCGGCGAAACCAGCCGGCCATCGCGGCTGTTACGCAGACCACGCCTATGATGGCGAGGGTGAGCGACACGGCTACCATCGCGGGCGTCCCTTTCAGGATGAGCGCAGGATTGTAGGCAAAGGCGAAGGGCAGGATGAATGCAGGCCACCCGAACCGCATGGCTTTGAGGGAGGTGGCAATCGGTCCCGCGCCTGCCAGAGTTGCCGCAGCGAAGGCCGCAATGGCGACTGGGGGTGTGATCATGCTCATCATCCCGAAATATAGAACGAAAAGATGCGCGGCTGTAGGATCAACGCCCAGACGGATTATGGCAGGTGCGACAAGTGCCGCAAGCAGAACATAGACTGCGACCGTGGGCATTCCCATGCCCAGCACGATTGAAATCGCGGCCCCCAGCACAAGCAGTATCAGGATTTGATCGGCGGCAAAGCTTACCAGATAGGTCGTCAGGCCAAACCCCAGCCCGGTCTGGTTGAGCACCCCGATCACGATACCGGCGGCCGCAGTGATAACGAGAATTTGCGCAAGGGCTGTTCCCGCGCCCGCCAGCGCATTCAGCAGGCGCAACGGCGCCAGATCTGCGCGGACAGAGCGCATGAAGGCGGCCACCACCAACAGCACACCGCATGCTGCCAGACCTGCTTTGTCAGGTTGCCAGTTGAGTGCGAACAAGCCCCAGAGCAGCGCTACAAACGGTAAGAAATAGGCCCATCCAGCGCGCAAAACCTGGCCGGTATCTGGCCGCTCGGCCCGCTCGACACCACTAATTCCATCCCGCCCTGCGACCAGATCAATCTGCAAAAACAGCGCAATGTAGAACAGCAGTGCAGGCAGCAGTGCGGCCATGACCACATTGGCGTAGGAAATGTCCAGAAATTCGGCCATCAGAAAGGCGGCGGCCCCCATGACCGGTGGCGTGAGTTGCCCGCCGGTGGAGGCCATCGCCTCGATCCCGCCGGCTGTGCTTGGGCGAAATCCGGCCTTTCGCATCAAAGGGATCGTGATCACGCCTGTGGTCGCGACATTGGAGACAGCGCTGCCCGAGATCGATCCGAAAAGCGCGGAGGCGATGAGGGCGATCTTTGCGGCACCGCCGCGATACCCGCCCATTGCGGCGGTGGCCAGTTGGGTAAAGAACTTCGCGCCGCCCAAATGCTCCAGCAGCCGACCGAACGCCACGAACATCACCACGATCCTCGCTGCGATTTTGAGCGGCGTACCCAATATCCCACCCGTATCCAGCGCTAGCTGGGCCGCGAGCCGCTCGGGTGCGATGGGCAGTGATTGAAACCTGCCCGGCAGCGCCGAACCCCAGAGCCCGTAAGCCCCGAAAGCCAGCACGACAAGCGTGATGGGCCAGCCTGCAGCGCGCACAAGCGCCAGCATGACGGTAATCAAAAGTACAAGTGCGACAGGCAGCGCCTCTACGGGATTAATCGCGGAGGCAAGAGACAGATCGGCATATCTCAGCGCCAGCCAGACCCCGCCGACCAAAGCCAAACCGGCCAACGAGATGTCGACGATCTGGCCCGCCCGCCCGGCGCTGTGCCAGGGTTTCGTCAGGAAAATGTGCGCCACCGCAAGTGCCAAAGACAGCGCGAGAAACTGCTCCGTATAGACCGCAAGCCGCAACTCGCGATGCAGGCCAAGGGCCCAGGCGATTGCAAGGGCGATGAGGGCAAGCCCGATGCACCGAGCGACCACATCCCGGACGCCGCCAAGAGAGGGCGGGCCGGGAGAGGCAATTGCGTCCTGCATCGGGGTTTCAGTCACAAGGGCGTCCTTTCAGATGATGCAGAGTGGCCCGGACGTTTCACTCCGTCCAGAGGCCCGCTTCGCGGTAAAACCGCACTGCGCCGGGATGAAAAGTGGCACCATCGACCTGATTGGCCATGGCTGCGGGATCGAAACGACGGAAAGAGCCATGCCCCTCGATCAGCGCTGCCTTATTGGCGTGCAGGGCTTTGACCAATTCATAGACGACATCCTCAGAGGCGTTTGCATGGGTCAGCAAAGCGTATTGATAGCCGATCAGATCGACAGCTTGGTTGATTTCCGGCATGCGGTCGGAGGGTTCGACCCGGCCGACGTAGGATCCCGGCAGGCTTTTGGCGACGGCGGCTGCGGCCTGAGGTTCAATGACCGTGATGAAGCGCACGGGGAGCTGGCTCATGGTTTGCTTCACCACACCTGATCCCGGTGCAAGCATCACGCCCGCCACCGTCCCTTCCGCAAGCAGTTTGGCGCCTTCGACAAAGTTGGGCACCGGCACGCCGTCAAGATCATCAGGTGACATGCCAGCGGCCTCGAACACCGCTTCCTGCATCACGCCCACCAGCCGCTGGCGCACATATCCCACGGGGAAGGGCTGCCCCTTTAGATCCGCGAGCGACTGGATGTCGCTATCGGCAGCGACCATGATGCCCACCTCGAAGGGCTGCAGCATCGCGGCGATCCGCACATCTGTATTGGGGGTACCGTCGAAATTTCCACTGCCTTGCGTGGCGAATACGGCCTCAAAGGCGTTTGAGGTGGCGAAATCAATCGCGCCTTGATTGAGGGCGGGGATGTAGACGGACGATCCGCCCTGACCGACGGCCCGTACCTCTGTTTGTGTGTGTTCAGTGGCCACCTGCGCAATCGCGGCGGCGATGGAAAAGCCGAGCGACCCTTGTGGCAATGTTCCGATGGCGACAGGTCCGCTTTGCGCGGTTGCGATTGTCCCGGTGAGGGCGAATGCGGCGGCGAGGAGCAGTTTCATCTGGTGTCCTTTACGTAGGGGAGGGTGACGTGTTGAGGGTAGGCGTCGTGCGTTCGGGAATCAAAAGCCGCTTCAGGTAGCGCCCCGTATCTGTGCCCGGATCGGCCAGATCATCGGCGATCTCGAAGTGGTTGCGCGCGGGCATCCTGCGGTATCCGGCAAGCATGCCTTCGGCCTTGAGCTTTTTGGCAAATGCCTGCGACTGGCGGCAAAATTCAGGAGACTCGTTCTGCGCATACAAAAGATGCACCGGAGCGGTCATTTCGGCTGTCCGCTCGATCGGGCTCAGCCGGAACGCCTGCTCTGGGCTCAGATCAATGTAGCGGCTGCGCGCACTCAGCATCACTGGTGCAAGATCATAGGCCCCGCTGATGCACAGGACGGTCCTTAGGCAGGATGGGGGAAGGGCGCCTGCGAAATCATATGACGTCAGAAGTGCCGCCATATGCGCGCCTGACGAATGACCCGACACGACCAGATCGCGGGCGCGCCCCGTGCGGACATATGTCTCGAAGGTCCAGACCAGGGCGCGCGCGATCTGGTCGAGCACGTCCGGCATGGAGGTGTCGGGCAACCGCCCGAACTCCGGGACGACGAAGGGGATGCCGATGGCCTGCATCGCCGGTGCGATGAAGCTGCAATCTTCCTTCGTTTGCCGCTGCCACGCGCCGCCGTGGATGTGGAAATGCACGGTCGCGCCGTCCGCGTCAAATACATCCAATAGCTCGGAGGGGCCGGGGCCATAGGCGTGCTCGGAATACCTCGGGTGAGTGTCCCGGCACTCCGACGAGCGGCGCAACCAGCCTGCAAGTAGGGTATCTATGTTGTCCGCCCATTCCGTTTGGGTATAGGCACGGTCAAGCGCCGACTGATCGTAGTCAAGATATACTGTCTCGTCAGTCTGACTGGGCGATCTGTGCATCTGAATCGGACCTTTTAAATGTTTGTCAAGGAAACAATAGGCCGGACGGGTTTGGCCATTGCAAACTACACCATTTGATATAACATTTTGTAATGCAGCTGAACCATCGAGAACTGCGCGCATTCCTCGCCATCGCCCGTTGTGGGACGATCAACGCCGCAGCCAATGCGATCGGAATGACCCAGCCCGCCCTCAGCCGCTCCCTCAAGCGGCTCGAGGCAACGCTCGAGGCGCGGCTGTTCGACAGGCACCCGGGCGGCATGGCGCTTACTGAATTCGGGCGTCTTGTGCAGCAGCATGCAGAGCTGATCGAGTTCGAAAGTGCGCGTCTGACCGAAAAGATCCGGATGATGAATGGTGCCGCCGCTGGGTTTGTTCGCATCGGTCTGGTGCCCAGTGCGATCTCGAGCCTGCTGAGCCGCGCGGTGCAGCAGATGTTCAGCGCCGCATCCCATGTGCAGGTGCAGGTGATCGAGGGTGCGGGCAACCAGATGCTCGAACTGGTTGCAAACGGGAGCGTGGATTTCGCAGTCATCGGTCAGGTCCAGTCCGATATCCCGGACGGCGTTCTCACCACGCCCATCGGTCGCGAGGAGGTCTGTGTTGCGGCCAGCCCTGAGCACAGTGTTTTCTCTGATCCCGATCTTTGCCTGAAAGACCTCAAGGCGCATCCTTGGATACTTCCTGAAAAAGGCAATGCAATCTGGCTGGGCTTCAATGATTTGTTTCGCCGCGCCGGGCTGGAGCCGCCGGTGCCGCATATTACCACCAATTCGGTGCACACCCTCAGGACACTTGTGGCGGAGGGTCGCTATCTTACGATGATGAGCCGGGTGATCTTCTCACTTGAAGAGAGCAATGGCCTGATTGTGCCGATCCCGCTGGCAGCTGCGCATTGGGAGCGTGAGATCGTGCTTGCGCGCAGAAGCCAGCGAAGCCTGCTTCCCGCGACCCGCTTGCTTTTGCTGGAGTTCGAAAAACAGGCAAGCATCGCAGAGTAAAGCGTGGCACAAGTGATCTGAGGCATGCTTACCACCGCTGCCCGCAGACAAGCTATGGCGCGACAGGGGATCGGCAGTTCAGGTTCAGAGGGGCAGGGTGCTGCAATATGGGTTTCTAAATATTGAATACAGATTGATTTAAATTCACTATTTAGAACTTCTGATTGCACATAGAGGAGAGAGTGCAAGGCATCTGACAGATCGCTACGCGCAGGCGTTTTGCCGCAACAATGGGAGTTTGAGTCAATGGATGCCATAGCCTATCTCCCATATGGATGCTGGTGGTCCACGCCTTTCGCGCGGTGGCAGGGTGGTTTGGCGGAGTTGCACAGTTTGAGGTTTGCCGCCCGCGTTGCACAAGACGCGCTGAGTGCGCGCGAGATAGAGCCGGCAGTGTTGGACTTTGGCGTTCTGGGCACGACCGTTCCTCAACAAAACTGTTTTTACGGGACGCCCTGGGTGATGGCCATGCTGGGGAATGCGGATGTGGCGGGGCCAACCATCGCGCAGGCCTGTGCCACCGGCGCGCGGATCCTCGCCGTCGCTTGCGACGAGATTGCGCGAGGCGATGCTTCTGTCGCACTTGCGATTGCTGCGGACCGTGTCTCCAATGGTCCCACGTTGGTCTACCCCTCGCCCGCCAATGCAGGGGGGGCTGCGCAGTCGGAGCGCTGGGTCTTGGACAATTTCGCCTGCGATCCGTACGCCGGTGTTGCGATGATCCGGACCGCTGAAAATGTCGCCGCGCAATTCGGCGTCACGACTGCGGAACAGAACGCGGTGACATTGCAGCGCTACGCTCAATACGGTGATGCACTCGCGAAAGACCGCGCCTTCCAGCGCCGGTTCATGCAGTTGCCCCTCGATGTGCCCGATGCTCAGTTTTGCAAGGTCTTGCGCAGAATGGAGGGCGACGAGGGCGTTCACGAGACGACCGCCGAAGGGCTCGCCGCGCGGTCGCCGGTTCTGGAGGGTGGGACCGTCACCAGCGGGGGGCAGACCCATCCCGCGGATGGCAATGCTGCGATCATCGTGACCTCTGCAGACCGTGTGGCCGACCTCACGCGCGATCCCGCGATAAGTGTGCGGATCATTTCTTTTGGGCAGGCGCGCGAGAAGGTTGCCCATATGCCCGCAGCACCGATCCCAGCCGCGCGCCGCGCTCTGGCGCAAGCGGGCTTGGGTATTGATGACATGGCGGCGATAAAGACGCACAACCCCTTCGTGGTGAACGACATCGTCTTTGCCCGCGCCTTCGGCGTTGATGTGGCGCAGATGAACAACTTTGGCTCCTCGCTGGTCTGGGGGCATCCGCAGGGGCCGACCGGCGTGCGATCACTCATTGAGTTGATCGAGGAGCTGGCCTTGCGCGGCGGCGGCTACGGATTGTTTGCTGGATGTGCGGCGGGAGATAGCGCGATGGCGGTCGTCCTGCACGTCGGTGACCCCACATGAACGCAGCGCAGATGCCCCCAACATGGCCGATGGTATGGCCAAAACGATGGTCAAGCGTGGTCCATATGCTGGAGCAGACGGCCGAGCGCGTCCCAGAACAGACTGCCCTCATCTGCGGCGACACACAGCTCAGCTATGCGCAATACCGCAGCTGTGTGGCGGCGCTTGCTGTGGAATTCAGGCAGATGGGGATCGGGGCTGGGGACCGCGTCGCGCTGCTGATGTGCAACTCTGCCGATCTTGCGATCGCGATGTTTGCGGTGCAGGCCGCGGGGGCGCAGGTGGTTCCGCTCAACCCGGCCTATACGCAGGCCGAGCTGGCGCCGGTACTGGTTGATGCGGATGTGGCGCTGCTGGTCCATGATAGCGAGCTTGCGATGATCTGTGCCGCGGTGCTGCCGCCGCGTACCCCGACCCTGGCCGTGGGTGCGGGTGCGCGCGATCTGACCGAGGCGCAGGTGCCCGCAGCACTTCCGCTGCCTGATCCGCAGTCTTTGTCGACCTTGCAATATACCGGTGGCACCACGGGCGTGGCAAAAGGCGTGGAGCTGTCCCATGCTGCGATAGCGACCAACATTGCGCAGCGTGAGGCCCTGCTGCCGACGATTTCGGGCGAACGGATACTTGCGATCACGCCCCTGTTTCACGTCTATGCCGTGTCCATGGGTCTCTATCTGGCGGTCAATTGCGCGGGCACGCTGGTGATCGTGCCCAAATTCACTGCGGCGGGCGTTTTGCAAGACATAGCACGGCACCGGATCACGTTTCTTTCCGCCAGCCCAGCGATTTTTCAGGCGGTGATGCGCGATGATGGGTTCAACCGCGCGGATCTGTCCTCTCTCAGAGTATGCTCGTCGGGGTCCGCTGCTTTGGCGGCGGATGTGCTGCAGCGTTGGGAGAGGGCGACGGGGGCGGTGATCTGCGAAGGCTATGGGCAGACCGAAGCAGGGCCGGTCCTGACCTATAATCCATTGAATGGCGCGCGCCTGCCCGGCACCGTTGGCACAGCCGTGCCGCAGACGGAGATATCCATCGTCGATGTGCAAACGGGTCTGACCGAAATGCCAGTAGGGCAGTAAGGCGAAATCCGTGCGCGCGGGCCGCAGATGATGTCAGGCTACAGAAACCGCCCCGCCGAGACCGCGCAGGCGCTGCGCGAGGGCTGGCTCTATACCGGTGACATCGGGCGGATCACACAAACCGCTCATCTGGTGATCTGTGACCGCAAGAAGGATATGGTGGTCACATCTGGCTACAATGTCTTTCCGCGCGAGGTCGAAGAGGTTGTGTTCGCCATGCCTGCTGTAGAGGATGTGGCTGTCGTGGGGGTGCCTGATGCCTCCCGTGGCGAAATGCTCTGTGCCTTTGTGGTGTGCGGGGAGCGCGATCTGAGCGAGGATGACATTCGGGATCATATCGCCACGCGGCTCACCAAATACAAATGGCCCCGCGACATCCGTTTTGTTGCCGCGCTGCCCAAGACGGCTGTGGGAAAGACCGACAAGAAAGAATTGCGAAAGATGGCGACAGCCAACCCTTCGCACACCTATCTTGCCTGACACGGGCAGGGGACAATCGGGCAATCGCCCGGACATCGACACATGGGAGAGACAAACAAATGGGAGAGACAGAATGAACAGAAGATCCATCTTTATCGCCACCGCAGCAGCGACGATGCTCATCGCGAGCAGTGTCGCATCGGAAACCGTGCTGCGGGTCGGCACGTTTCTGCAACCAACCGGTACATGGCATCGCCCCATCGAGCGCTTCATGGAACAGGTCAATGCCCGCGACAGCGATCTGCGCGTCGAACTGGTCGCCGATCCGTCAGCGATCAATCCATTCCAGCTGGGCGCCGCGGTGCAAAGCGGTGTGATCGACATCGCCTATATTTCCGGCTCGTTTTATACCAATCTGGTGCCAGAGGCGGATGCCCTGAAAAACTTTAATCTATCGGTGCAGGAAGTCCGCGCAAACGGGGCGCTGGACCTGATGGACAAGATCCACCGCGAAAAGATGGGCGCCGTCTTTTTGGGCAAGATCGTGGATGGCATCCCGTTGCATATCTACACAGCCCGCAAGCCTGACAGCCTCGATATGAACGACTTTACCCTGCGCGGCACGCCGCTCTATCGTCCCATGATGGAGACGCTGGGCGCGGATGTGGCGCAAATGCCCGGTGGTGAGATCTATGGCGCGTTGCAAAGCGGTGTGATCGACGGATATGGCTGGCCCTTGTGGGGTATCGGTGATCTGGGCCTGCTCGAAGTCACCAAATACCGCCTCGAGCCCGGCTTTTTCCGCTCCGAGATCGGTCTTGTCATGAACGAGCGGCGCTGGGACAGCCTGACCGATGCGCAGCGTGTGATCCTTCAGGAAGAGAGTATTGCAGCTGAAAACTGGTTCAGCAGCTTTCTGGAGGAGGTTAACGCCCAGGAAATTGCGAAACAGGACGCGGCAGGCATCGAGGCCGTTCGTTTTGGTGACGCAGAAACTGCGGCCCTCCTGCGCACGGCCGATGATGCTGCATGGGAAGAGGTCATCCGCAAATCGCCCGAATACGGCGCACAGCTTCGTGAGCTGACCTATAAAGCGAATTAAGGTCGGTATGCGCCGCATCGCACAACAGGCCGATAGGATGTTCGGCCTCATGATCGACGGCCTCGGATGGGTTTCCGGGGCTGTTATCGCCATGATGACGCTTGCGATCAGTGCGGATGTTCTCCTTCGGGCTGCAGGATACCGGACGTTGGGCTGGACCCTTGAGGTATCGGAATACGGCCTTTTAATCGTCTGCTTTTTAGGGGCGCCCGCCGTGCTGCGCCACGGGGATCATATTCGCGTCGATGTGGTCCTGCGCAGTGTCGGGCCCGTCTGGAAGGGGCGGCTTTTGATTTTTTCCAACACGGTCGCGGGGCTGACCTGCCTTTTTCTGACATGGTTCGCGGCACATGAAGCCTTGGTCGCTTTTCAACGCGGGGCGATTTTGTTCAAGGAAATTGAAATGCCGCAATGGATCGTGCTGTCGGTCATGCCCCTTGGCATGTTGCTTTTGACCTGGGAGTTTTTCAGCCGGATCATGCGCCGCTTGTGGGGTATTGAAGTTCCGGGCGAAGGTTCTGCCGGGGTCGCACTATGAGCCCCATCGGCTGGGAATTACTGCTGAGCCTGATGGGCGGCGCGCTGGTACTCCTGATGGCACTGGGCGTGCCTGTGGCTTTTGCCTTTCTGGCGATTAATCTTGTGGGGGCGTGGTTCATCTTCGGGGGCTTGCCGGGGATCAACCTGCTGGTTCTGAATGCAACCGAATCCATCGGCACCTTCGTTCTCGTGCCGATCCCGCTGTTTGTTCTGATGGGCGAGATCCTGCTGGCCACCGGGCTTGCGACCCGCGCCATTCGCGCCATCGAGAAGTCGATCACCGGTGTGCCGGGAAGGCTGTCGCTGGTTGCCATCGCGTCGGGTACTGTCTTTGCCTCGCTCTCGGGATCAAGCATCGCCAATACGGCGGTTCTGGGCCGTGTCCTGCTGCCGGACATGCTGCGCCTGGGCTACCATCCGACCGTGAGCATCGGGCCCATTTTGGGGATTGGCGGGGTTGCGATGCTGATCCCGCCCTCCGCCCTTGCGGTTCTGCTTGGCTCACTTGCCGGGATGCCCATCAGCAATCTGCTGCTTGCAGGCATTATCCCGGGGCTTTTGATGGCGTCCCTCTATGTTGGCTATGTTGTGGTCGCCTGCAGTATCCGGCCTGATCTGGCCCCCGCCACCGCGGTCGAGGATATGTCGCTGCGCGAGCGCATGATGCCGCTGGTGCGCGACGTGCTTCCCTTGATGGGCATCGTGATCGTGGTTGTGGGCTCGATCCTGGGCGGCTACGCGACCCCGTCGGAATCCGCCGCCTTGGGGTGCCTGGCCACGCTGGCTGCGGCGGCAGGCTACCGCGCCCTAAGCCTTAAGATTATCAAGGAGGCCCTGTCAGGCACCGTGCGCACCTCCGCGATGATCCTGATCATCATCTCGGGCTCCATCACCTTCTCGCAGATCCTGTCTTTTTCGGGGGCCAGCCGGGAATTCGTCGATGCGATCCTGGGTGTGGGCCTTGGTCCGATGGTGCTTGTGGCGCTGATGCTGCTAGTGGCCTTGATGTTGGGCACGCTGATGGATCAGATCAGCATCATGATGATCACCTTGCCCATCTTCATGCCGCTGATCCATGCGGCGGAAATTGATCAGATCTGGTTCGGCGTGATGATGTTGATCGCGCTGGAGATCGGGCTGATCACGCCGCCTTTCGGACTTTTGTTGTTCATCATGCAATCTGTGGCGCCCGATAGCGTCACGATGCGCCATATCATCGTCTCCATCATGCCGTTCATCGTGCTGGAACTGGTAGCCCTTGCCCTGATTTTTGCCTTCCCGGTGATCGCCCTCTGGCTTCCCGGCTTTCTTTGAGGGGCGGGCGGATGGCAGGGTTCACCACGCTGGTCGGCAGGCTGCGGATGCGGCATTTCGATTTTCTGGACCGGCTTGGCCGGGATCCCAATTTGGCGCGTGTGGCTGAGGACATGAACATGGCCCACTCCACCGCGACCAAGATGCTACAGGACATAGAGGAAATCCTTGGTGCCCGTCTGTTCACACGCAACCGGCGGGGCATCAAGGCGACGCAGGCTGGAGACGCGATGATCAAGCGTGCGGGCCTCATGCTGTCGGATCTGCAGGCGGGTCACGACGAGCTTGAAGTGGTGCACAAGGGCGGTATGGGGACGCTTCGGTTGGGTGTTTTTCCCGTTGCAACCACGCAGCTGCTGCCGGATCTTTACCGGGAGTTGCATAGCGGTCTGCCGGGCCTGAACATTTACATCGAAGAAGGGGATGAACTCCGGCTGACGGCGCGTTTGTCCACAGGCAAGATCGACGTTATTCTGGGACGGATAGACCCTTTGCGATTGACACCTGATCTGCGGCACAAAGCGCTTTTTCACGAAGAGACCGTGGTTATCTGTGGTGCGCAAAACCCGATTTTAAACTGCTCACCAGAGCAGTTACCTGCCATGATGGCCAAGGCGGATTGGATATTACCGACGCGCACGACAGGGGCCAGTCATCTTATTGCGACATGGATGGTCAATCGTGGCCACGGCCCACCACGCATCACCGTCGAGAGCATTTCGCCGCTGGCGACAGCTGGGCTGTTGTGCAAAACAGAACTTCTTGGCATCCTGCCTGCGGGCATTGCGCAGTCTTTTTACCAGCTTGGTAAGTTGCGCATTCTGCCCGTCAGCTTACCGCAGGTCGATTATCCGGTAGGGTTGATTTATCGGGTTCAGCTGGAACAGTCCCGACTTGTCCGCATGGTGATCGAGACATGCGAGGTCTTGGCTCAGCGGCACGTTGAAGAGCAGAGCTTGTGAAGCATCCAGATCGTTTATTCCTCTGTTTATAAAAAGAAAAAATCTCATGAGGTCTCATTAGGTTGTTCTGGGGTGTGTAGACCCTCTGCGTCAGAGGAAATCTGAGCTGCGCCCCGAAAATCGGACACTGACGTGATCTGCGATTTGTAGTCTGCTGATCTTCAACACGAAGGAGATCAGATATGTCGAAACGGAAGCACCATCACCCAGAGTTTAAGGCCAAGGTCGCGTTAGAGGCGCTGAAGGGCGAGGAGACGATCAGCGAGCTTGCCAGCCGGTTCGGGGTTCACCTATTACCGGCAACACATGCAATGCATGTGTGAGAGGCGGGGATGATCCATCAATGGAAGCGGGCACTGCTTGAAGGCGCATCAGGCGTCTTCGATCGGGGCAGCCGGAAAGCACCGGAAGTCGATGAAGAGCAGGCAAAGACCTGCATGCCAAGATCGGGGAGTTGGCCGTCGCCAACGATTTTTTGGCCAGAAAGCTCAAACCTTGGACTGGCAAGTGAGGCGCGGGATGATTGAGCCGAAGCTCCCGGGCCTGTCTGTGGGCAAGCAGTGTGCGCTACTGTCGATCTCGCGATCGTCGTTTTACGATGAGCTCAAGGGCGAGACGGAGATGAACCTCGATCTGATGCGGCTGGTCCTCTGCCCGGCAGGGTTATGCGCAGCATGATCCCGAGAGGGGACAAGCAGTTTCTTAAAACACCGCTCTATGGCCTTCGCCAAATGACGTGGCATCTGCGCAATGAAGACCATCCAGTGAATGAGAAGCGCATCCGACGTCTAATGCGCTTGATGGGCCTTATGCCGATCGACCAGAAACCCAAGCCGCCAAGCCATCGTGACCCTTGCGAAAGTCTACTGGTTTGGTGGCGATCACGATCCGAACCGCCTGACTGGGACCGGCGCATCAGCTCATTCAGCTCCGCTTGCTTGAGGCGGGTGAAGGCTGCCGCTTCGCGCAATGTCTAACAGGCTGCTGAAATAGTCCCGCCTCGACGGTAAATTGAGAACATGATTCACTCTCCGTACGGCAATGTCGGGGGTGAAGATGCGCGGGACGGATGAAAAGAGCGGGTCGCTGTTTAGCTAT
>Ga0307978_1002256_pt1 | contig 13692 bp, 6 predicted proteins | sample OrgLakmetage1056_FD_203151 | JGI IMG/M metagenome (GOLD analysis project Ga0307978, IMG submission 203151) | Saline water microbial communities from Organic Lake, Antarctica - #1056 | ecosystem: Environmental > Aquatic > Non-marine Saline and Alkaline > Saline | place: Antarctica: Organic Lake...
CTGACAGAAATGGATCAACGACACATGCTGCGATGCGTGCACTTTCCACCGGGTGGTAAAACGATCATTATTGGTGGGGTTAATCCAACGACGGAAGATCCGAGACGGAGAACGCGCGGAGGTATTGGCGGTGGTGGAGGTATGAGCTTTTACTTGAGACTGTGGGATTTTGATGCAGAGACTGCAATACAGTCGAATACTGAAGCTGGGGCTGTGGGATCGTTCATGGCGCGGCGCGCTATAAGTAACGTAAGTTGACCTGTGACTTGTTGCTGTTCTCTTGTTGCCGTGAAAAGATAACTTGTACTCACGTTCCAATTGCTTGTCGTGTTACAGCCACGAACCTTTGTCCCTCGTGCACTATTGTATAATGATGGTGGCTTTGATGTTTCACCAGACGGAAAGACGCTGTGCGCGTGTGCGGAATATTGGCTTCCGGATGGAGTGGATAACGCCATGGAGCTGTTGCATCGTGAAGAGCAAGCGTATAGCAGAGAGATTGAAAAGGCCGAAGAGGCGGCTCGGGCTCTTGAAAATGGAGCCGTGCAGGCATCTGCCGAGGCGCAGTTTGCTAGTCTAGATAACCTCAAGGGAAGTCCAGAAGGACTTGATTTTGAGGCTCGGTCGCCTCGTGTCCGTCCAACTCACCCGCAAATGCCGAGAACACCTACTGCGCAGTCCTCTTCAGATGGACTGAACGTTGACTACGTTCCAAGCACTCCTCCCAATCCTCGGCCCCAATCATTTCGTCTGTCTCCCCCGTCCCCGCCCGGGCGTCGTTTCCCGGGAGGGTTGCGGCAGGAACGCGAGACAGTCAGTACAACTCGTGGGGAGCCAGTTCCAGATAGTGGCAGCGAAAGACAAATTTCTACTCCACCACCCCCGCCACCTCCTCCTCCGCCACCCGCTCCTGGAGGTATTGCTAGCCGTCCTCCGCATCCGCTATCCATGATATCCAGCTCTACCGATGCCCATTCGCAAAAGGGTCGATATGTACCGCACGTTGTGACTATCAGTCTCGACACGTCGCCTCTTCCCGAAGGTCTGGACTATGGTATTAAGCGCGTAAAGCTACCTGGAGCAGTAGCTAGAGGACACCAGCCGCGACTCGGGCAATTACTCGAAGCTTGCCCTCTCGACGGTATGAAGGCGTCTGCAGTCACATGTGTCAAGTTTTCTCGATCAACCGACTTTTGTCTGATTGGATACGGAGTTCGTGAACCTGTTGTGGAAGGCGGCAGTCAGTTCCATCCCGTTACGGCGATATACCGCGTTCGCGGCGGCATGACTCACATATCTACCATGCTTTCTGGAGACGACGACGTGAACATTGCCCGGTTTCATCCCGAGTCAGGGCACGGTTTTGTCTACGGAACCAAACAGGGACGTGTTCGTGTACTGAGCCCGCAACCTTGGAATTATTACAATTGCTGGCAGCTAGCTCAGAAATGAATTATCTCCTCTAGACTAGTCTGCTGCGAAGGATAATATAAAGAGAAAAAGAATAGCACTTTACAATATATGTACAATTCTTTGTAACATGCGCCGTCTTCTCTATTATGTCGATCGCATCATCAAACTCCATTCAATGCGAGTGTATCATCTCTCGTCTAGGACTGCCGCATCTTCCAAATCGTCAATAACAGCACCAGTCCCGACCCCAGTGGTCATTTCGAAGCTACCATCGGCTGTGAGTGGTACTACTGGCGCCATTTCTATCGCAGCAGCAGAAACCGTCTCACTCTGTCGAGGAAACATGACAAGGAGCGCAATTTGCAAGCCACCCAAGGCAGCTCCCAGTCCATTGGGACCCGCAATGAGATAGTCGGACACTGCTATACCATATGCACACCAGAGCGTTCCATTGGCAGCATTCGTAATAGCAGTGGGCACGTGAATGGTATCAGAACAGCGTGTTTTCACAACCGCCGCAATCGTTGACAGGGGAGCGCCGTAAAAGAAAACAAGGTTCCCAATCACCACACCACCGACTATGTTTTCCCTGACTGACGATGAAAATGAATCGGCAAAGACGATGAGTGAAATAGTTCCAATCCAAAGGACGACCATAAAGAGAACAGCTTTTTCGTGGGGAGCTGGAGAAAGGCGCTTTTGTGCCGCCACTTCCCAGACAATCTTGGCGTAATCGGCAGCCGACGAGAGCGCTGGAAAATCGGTTGTTGCTGGTGAAGTGTTTCGTATCTTGACGTTGCCGTCAGGCTCTTCCTTGGTAAGGGAATTGGCTTGGGTGGATGTTAGTGGATCCATCAAGAACGCCTTGGATTGCTGCTCCTGATCGTGCTGGAGCGCGGTAACGATGGAACGGCGGAGATTGACCGATCGATCGCCATGAAACTGAAGCTTTACCGCCGCAAGGTTGTAATAGACAGAAAGAATCAAGCCAAAAATATTTGCAAAAAAGATGAAGAAGTCTCTTTTCAATATGGAATAGGTAACCCAACCACAGCAGTTGCCCAGCATGAACGCCCACGGCAAGGGATTCAAGGTGCCCAAGCGACCGGCTTCGACAGCCTGCTGAATACTCCGCAAGGGTGCCAGCCACATTAAATGACCAGTAACGGTTCCGCAAGCTACAAATCAAGCAAGAGGCGAGGTGAGGTGTGAGGTTTTAAGTTCGGGGTTTACTGGCAGGTTGCTTCCATGCATTGTACCATCGTTTCAGGGCCATCGTTACTTACCCGGGCACACATACTCGAGGATGATTTCGGAAGTTGATAGCATGCTTTCTTATGTTTGTTCGTTCTTTGTTGTAGAGGCGTGAGTGATAATCTCTCGGCCCCATCTGTGTAAGCAACAAAGCAACAAGGCATCGTCGTCGTCGTCGTTTGTCGTTTCGTTTTCTTCTTTGAAAAATGTGGCGACCAGGGTCAGTCATGAGTCTTAGTCACGCTGCGCTACGACAAAGAATGCGACATGACCCATTTTTATTGTACTCCGGAAAATTCAATTTTTTGCCTGCTAGCTCGTTCTCCACCGTCACACAATTTAATTGACTAACAACATCATCGATCGAGAGTGGAGAAGGCATGAAGGGATCGTCCATTCGTCTACTACAGTACAGCCGACCATGACTCTTTCAACTCAACGACATTCAATCCGAACCCTCTACGCACTGCTAGTTATACTTTGGTCCATAGAATGTGGGAGAGCGTTTTCTCCTACCAGTTCGTCTCCAAGATGTCAGCACAGTCAGGACAGAATCTTGGAGAGCCACCGCCGACGCACCTCTACCACCTCGTTACACGCTAGACCCTCCAAGCCGACGGCTTCGTCGGTAACAGTCAACGCCACGAGTCCAACTGTAGATTCCAGAAATGCCCCGACTACTTCGGCAGAACCAACAAAGATTTTAATGGATCCGTCTCCTCCAACAACCGCCAACGCTAACGCTACTACCCAGAACAACAACAACAACAACAACAACAGTCAGCACTACAACCCTTTGGCTCGCTTACAAGAGTTTCGCGCTCGCCACACGGACGATAAAAATCTGTCGCAGGAACCATGCGACAGCATGCTCGCTTGGTGCGTCGCTCATGACGAATGGGACCAAGTCTTGGACGTGTTGGACATTATGAAAGCCCGAGGCTTGTCGCAGGTCCGGTCCACGTACCGATCCTGTCTGCAAGCCTGTTTCGAACGACCCAACGCTGCGTCGGCCGAGGAGATACTGACAGCCATGGATCAAGCGGGATTTCCGCCCAACGCTACCGATGTGGCGCTCGCGGTGGCCACCATGTGTCGTCAGGAAAAGAGGGAAAAGGGATGGTGGCAACGAGCCTTGCATCTGATACAAGCGACTCCGGATAATTTGCCCGTTCCAGCCTACAACGCGGTACTATCGTGCATGACAGACGATCGACAATGGAAAGAAGCTGTTAGATTATTGCGCAGCATGGAACAACGCTCGGTCCAACCAGCGCTGTCGACCTACCGATACGTGATTGAATGCTGTGCGGCATCGAATCAAGCTGAACAAGCCGTGCAAACGCTGCAATCCTGTGTCCGGCAGGGTTTGACGCCGACCGTGTATTCGTTTGAACTGGTGATTGGAGCACTGTCGCGCCAAATGCAGTGGCGACGGGCCGTGCAACTGATGGATCTCATGGACGAATTAAAGATTCAAAAGACCATTGTAATTTACAATACCGTCTTGTCGGCGTTGTCCAAGGCCCGAGAAGTTGTCCAGGCCAAGAATCTGCTGGTTCAGATGCGCAAGAATGGTATTCAACCCAATGTGATATCTTACAATGCTGTCTTGTCGGCGTGTGCCTCCACCAGTCGATGGAAGGATGCCATGTCGGTGCTGGATCAGTTACACCGTGCACCAGGAGTCTCCCCGGATATTTACTCGTACACCAATGTTATTAGAGCATGTACCAAAGGTACTGTACGCCTGTGATAGGATGTATTCTGTCGTGCTATGCATGAGTCTTTCGATCGTACATCGCCCATGGATGGAGTCGTCGTCTGTCTTACTCTTGTTTGTATCGTTGTCGTTATTTGCACCTCGCAGGCGGAAAAACAAGTAAGGCTCTCACTTTATTTCAAGTTGCCAAAGATAAGGGGCTTCCAGTTGACGCCTACTGCTACACTGCAGCTATCGATGCCTGCTCCAAAGCCAAATTGTGGAAGAGAGCGCTTGAATTGCTCAACGAAATGGAGGCAAGGGGTGTCCCACCGTCGGACGTGACTTTCAGCGTGACAATATCAGCCCTTGGAAACGGCGGACAGTGGAGCAAGGCGCTCGATCTCTTGGATCTCATGCGCCGTAAAGGCATGACGATCAATCTCATCACTTACAATTCAGCCATTACAGCGCTGTCAAAAGCGGCCAAGCAGTCTTCCCGGTCTCAATTCGGAAAAGGGGAACTTTGGACAAAAGTCATGGAATTGTTAGGTCAGATGAAAGCCGATGGTATTGAACCCGATGGTTTCAGCTTTTCGTCAGCGATAAGTTGTTGTGGTGCCGAAGGTCGTTGGGAGGAGGCCTTGCAGCTAGTTGAAATCATGCAAAAAGGTGGACCGCGGATGCGACCAAACAAGATTGCGTACACTGCAGCAATTGCGAGCTGTGGGAGGTCTGGTGAAGTCGAACACGCCCTTGGCCTCTTTCGCCAGATGAAAGATCAAGGTCTCGCGGCAGATCGAGTGGCTTATAACGCCGTCTTTTCTGCTTTGCGAGTGGCAGGTAAAGCAGATTTGGCCGAAGAACTGTGGGCAGAAATGTGTGGAACGAAACAGACCAATACAGCCGCGATCGCTACAGCCAGGTTCGACAAGTCCACAACGCCGGACATTATCACTGTGTCTGACGCTGTTGCAGCCATGTCATCAGATGACAGCACGAAGGGCCGTGCACGAGTTGATAGGGTTTTTGCCGAAGCAGTCATGCGGGGTATCTGCTTACGGAAAGACACTCTAGACTCCCAGTCCGAATTTGACCTGTCAGGGATGGCATTTCCGGTGGCTAGAGCTGCGTGCCGCTACATTGTGAATCAAGTTCTTGCAAGTAGGGACATCGATCGTGGTTTCACGGACTTGACTTTTATCACAGGCATCGGGGCTTCCAGGTCACATCGTCAGACACCAAACGGAAAAGTGGATGATGGTACATCTGCAGAGAGTAACCACACTACTTCGCTTCGCGAGTATGTCCAAGAGATTCTCTCGAGCGATTACGACCCTCCTATAATGTCTTGTGTTCCACAGAGAGCGCAAGGGGTGGTTCAGATCAAAGGCACGACGCTTGAAGAATGTTCTCAGCTCAAGAAATCCTAGCTTGGAGTCATCACAAGCAAGACGAATATCACTCGTGTCGCAAGTGTGTGCGCACTCTCGATTCATCACGCCGGTCAGCAGAGCTGCACGATGTAGAGCTCACATGTCTTGACTTGACCTCACCGTTAGTGCCTACCGGTCATGATAGTTTCCGCTAAGATCTCCAGGTAGCACTTGAATATCCAAGCAATAGGTTCGTCTACAATGAGATATCTCAGTCGTTACCCTTCTTGGCCCTTCTTGTCCTGTGGAATAATGCAGCAGTAGCCATTTGTTTTAAGGCAGACACCATACAAAGTAAAGAGCGATTGAGTGTGCGTACTGTAGTCTCTACTACATAGGTAGAGAGGAGCAGTAGACATCGAGAGGTGAGGTCGCTATGTCGCGAAATTGTGCAAAAACAACGAATTAACAAATTGCACTTTCCTGTTCCGTATGCGAGCTAGTAGAGACTCGTCTCTGTTTGGTCTCCTGCGACTGGGAGTCTCGAGTGGACTTCTAGTTCATTAATCCAGCACCTTTAGAAGTCACATTAACAACAACAAATATTAACTTTAATACATTACTCTCATAACTGTCCACATATTATAGCTGTCTAGATTTCACCCTCGTCCAAGTGCGAACTAGAGAGAGCTGCCATCATGGCCTCGACTCTGGCAGCAGCGAGGTCCTCTGCAGCTAGAATTGAATGCGCCTTGTTTTGCTTGGTCTGCTTCTCTCCGTACTGTAGAGAATCGCCACTGGTATTGATGGATGGCCAGTCCGTTTGTACTACTTCTTCCCTTCCACTTTTCGAAGCCGATTGTGATCGAGTGGCCATCTGAGCCATCATTTCCTCAACCTTTTCGGCGGCATACCTCTCAGCAGCCTTGGAAACCTCGGTTGAGCTGCTTGCTCTAGACTTGGCTGGGCTTGCGCCAGACGCCTTCTTGCGGTCCAAAAAAGCCCTCCATTTTTCCGAATGCTGCGAAGACGAGCTAGATACCACACTCGATCCCGCCGACGATCGATTGCGCCGCCTGCTGTCACTTCGTCTAGGTTTGGAAACTGCAGCCTTCATCGCAATTGCTTCAAAATATGCAGTTTTCGAGCCCACATCGTCGGAGACGACACTGCTGGTTGATGGTCTCACTTCGCTAGCGTACGCTCTTGGGCCATTTCTGGGCGTTGACTTTGACCGAGGCTTTTGTTCAAGCTCCTTGCGTTCGTCCATTTCCATCGAGTGAACAGACTCCTCCGCATCTTCATCTTCTTCGATGATATCTGGACGCCCGCAAAGATTTGCAGGGATGAATCTGGAGGAGCTCTGCTTCGATGGGGAACCTTGTGGGTTCGATCGCAGAAATGCAAGGTGAGCCGTCGGCATCGCATCCGTGCCACCTTCCTTCTTTGTGCTTGTTGACATCAGTGGAGCTGCACACTCTGTGAGGCGCTTCAAGAAAGACATCTTTTCGGGTTCCGCAGCTCCATACTCAGACGTTGCGATGTCATCTTCAGAGTCGCTCTCGTCTCCGTTGTCTCCGTTCGCACGAATCGGTGATAGGTCTGAACGCTCCAGAGAAGAGTCTAGGCCCATCGATGTTGCTCGAGATGAACGCTGGTTCTTGAGCTGACTGTTAAACTCAAAGAGAGAATCCTCGTCTTCTTTGGTCGTTTCTACGATGTGCCGACCACCACCCGCAGGAATGTTCGCACGGGCCGCGCGATTCCACTTATCTCCCTCTGGCTCCTTTCTTTCCTTGTATTCGTCACGGGACGTGTCAGCCCCTTGTTGCCTGGCTGCTGCTGCGCTTTCGGCCCGTACTTTTTTGCCGAGAAAGGATTTCCATTCTGCTGTAGCACCGGATTTGGCAGGCTCTTCTATCGCCCGAGACTCCCATTGCTGGCGAATCGCATTAACGTTTGGTGACTCGGGAGACGTTTCAGGCCCTCTGGGAGACTCTCCATCCCCCTCCTGAGTAGAGTGAGTTGCACGATTCTTACTTTTCTTCTGCCGATCCGCTGTCGGTCCCCGCTGTGGAGCTTGATCGCCGGGACTCTCTCCTCGCATAAGTGCAGGACCGTCGTTCGGTCCGCGTACACGGATCGGAGACGTGTCTTTCCTACTACGTTGTAGCTTGGGCACTGGTTTTGTTGGCAGCGAGACGTTGGATGGTGAATCCTCCGACTTTGCCGGCTCAATCATCGGGTACGAGTCAGCGTCCCAGCCTGTGCTCTGACGCTCCTCGTCGTCGCTTTCCCATTCTTCATCCACTTCGTCGATGTCGACCGGTCCTGCACCCCGCCGGGACGGACTTTGGGAAATTTCATCAGCGTAGCTCGGAGGTTTCTGCTTCGAATGGACACTTGATTGAGCAAAGTAGTCCACATCTTCCTGGCCGACCTTCTCGCGTACGATACCCATGGTAGGAGAGATGTGATCAGTAATGCTGGGGAACGATCCGGCCGACTGCAATAGTGGAGCTTCATCATCTTCACTCTCCGAAGGTTCGTGAGGTTCTATCTTGGGAGGAGCTACCACGGGCATTCGAAAGGGGCCGCCATTGATTTTGTGACCGCCAGATTTCGCTTCTTGGTGAACAGATCCATTATCTCCGAGCTGCATGTACCTCTCGGTAGGTGTGCCAGCGGATGCGACTGCTTTGTCCGAGCTTTCGGTAGATAGCTCAGACTGCTTCTTTGGGGCCTTCTCGGACTTTTCCATCCACTGGTTCAGCTTTCGGTCGGCGTCCCGGGGTGGCATAGGAATGGGGATGGCTAGTGCCCGTGGTTCCCGGTCTGCTTCTTGTGCAGATGAAGCGTGGTAGGCTTCAGAGTCTCTCGTCGGTTCGTGCGAGTCATTCACAGACTGAGATACTGGCTGCGAGGTAGGGGTATCAAAATCAACAACATCAGGGGTTTCACTGGCTCCTTCTTGGTCGGGACTAGTCCATCCGTACTCAGGGTCCCACTTCTGTCCCCCTTTTCCGAGAGCTTGGCTTGCAGCACGCATAGACTCGACCCAACCTTTAGGCTTTGAAGCCAACAGCGCTTGGTTAGATTTTGAAGAAGATTCGGTGGCTTGAGTTCCAGCACTGGAGAACGTGGTATTCGCGCCTTGCATTTCACTCGATGGAGCATCAGGAGCCCGTGAAGAGTTTTCACCAGCAGCAGACTGTAGCATCTCTAGTCTTTCTTTCTCCCATTCTTGCGGAAAGGGCACCGGAACGCTCGAGCCTCCTGTAGTGGGCACATTGCCTTCATCTTTCTTTGGTTTCCTCAAGGCATTCCTGTCCAGGTCAAGGTAAATCTTTTCTTTGGTAGAGTCAAGAGCATCGCTTTCAGGCTCTTCGTAGTCAATCCAGCCCTTCGATGGATCCCAAACGCGATTTGTCGATGCAGCAACAGCTTGGATAGAATCGTGCCACCCTTTTTTCTTCCCTAGCTCAGCCTGTTTGGCCTTCGCCAGTCGCGCTTGTGCCGCTCCGGGACGACGAACTCTTGAAGACTGAGTAATACCAGTTCCAGCCGTGTACACCGACATGGAATCGTGCTGTCCATTATGAACAGAGTACGAATCTGTGGAATTCAAATAGTTGTAGATATCAACGTCCAAACCATCGACTTCCACGCGCTGCTTACTCTTCGGACTGGAAGCGGGCTTCACGACATCAACTGCAATTGGGGCTGCACTCGGTGCCACCGGATTTGAAGACAGTGACACACTCTTGACCTTCCGACTTGCTACATCTTTGCTTTCGACAGCAGGCGCACCAACGAAACCAATCGAGCTTTCCGCAACCCTGCTACTGGGAGAGCGGCTATTCTGCGAGGTGTTGGGTGCGACGACGGCACCTGCAACAACGGCACCCGTTACAGCCACACCAGCTGCAATGGCGCCAGAGCGATCTTGTTGCGAGGATTGCGCAACTTTTTTGCTAGACACGGGAGTATCCTTCGTGCTTTGGTCGATCTTGTTGGGCGAGGGGACAGCAGTACGAGGGCTTGCTGCTGGAGGAATAGCTGCCGCAGTGGATCTCGCGGGGCGGAGAAGCTCTTGCTCGATTCTATCGAGAGCATCTGCGTCTTCTTGCTGGATAAGTGACTCCCTATCGACAGCAACAAGGCCCCTGACATTCTTGGACGAAGATATGGCACTTGCAGACGTTTTGGGGGGCAGCATGTACTCGTCTCTTGCGGGCGGAGCACTTGTGAAAGTGCTATCAGGCCGCTTGCCACTGTGCCCACGGGGAGGAGCAGACCTAGGCGGCCGAGAAGGTGACTCGTTCGGTTCAGGACCCCGTGGACGAGGATTGCTCTTTGACCGACTCTCACGGAGTGCCGAAAACTTCATGGCTCTAGGGGTAGCAGCCTTTTTGCCGGCGCTCTTTGGTGAGAGCGGGGCTTCATTTTGCACAGACTCGTCTTCCACAGGATTCCTACGGACTGCGTCGTAGTAGTTAATTCCACTTTTGGGGAGCTCACCCTTTGTCGAAGAATCCAACTCGGCAAGCGTGTAATCGTGGGTCGAATCCTCGGCCGTCTTGATTGGCGTCAACGCCTTTGCGACCTCCTCAGTTGGGGCGAGCATCACTATGGCACCATTTGATGGGCTCTTTGATGGACTCGGCGTTATTCGAGACACAATGTTAGGGCTACTTGGCGTTTCCTGCTGCTTAATCGGTGCCGCTGAGTAGACTTGGGCAGGAGCCTTCTTCTCGGCCAGCTTTTCAGAAGGTGGAACCGACTTGGAGCGAGGCTCCTTTTTCCAGAAAGCCAAACCACGGCGCCTACTCTTTCGGTCGGGAGAGGTAGCCGATTCCTTTTCTTTTTCCTTCTCTTTCAATTTGCGCTCGTTCAATATTCGCTGCGACGCATCGGGGGCCGTTACACCAGTGTTGATGAGCTTCAAAAACATGCGCTTTTCAGCGGCGTTGAATGTGTTGTAGATATTTTCTTGCGGCGCATCTTCGCCAAGCCCTTCCACATAGCCTGTTTCTTTCTTCTTTTCAAAATCGTCCTTGGCCTTCTTTGCCATGGCCGTCAGATAGGCATTCTTGCGCTGAGGAGTAATGGCTCCAGAGGGCTCAACAAATTCGACTTCGATAGCTGTATGCTCCTCCAGAGTCTCGCCATCAAACGCGCGCGACTTTTTCTTGGGCAACGACTTACTTCGAATTCGTTTTGGTGGCGAATCGGATGGGTTGTACTCCGCACCACCACCACACATTTCGCCCAAAGCAGTCAAAGTATGGCCGCAAAAAGTTGCGTCTTGTTCTTCGGCAGAATGGGCAGTTGAAAAGGTATAGCCACCCATGGTAGACTCATCGCCTTGTCTGGAAGCGTTATCCATCTCGCGACGGCGACTGGCGTTGCGCGCAGCCATTTCATCGTCAGGTCCGTCTTCTTCCTTTTCGCGTTCTTCTGGTTCCTCATCGAGCTGGCCCCAGAACGCACGTTGCTGCTCGTTCACGGGTCCTTTTTGAACCAGACCAGCGTTACTGGGAGGACGAAGAGGTTTTGAAGTAGTTTGCTTGCCGTTAACCAAGCGTCCGCCTACGGCTTTAGGCGTAAGGGACGGCAATTCGCCATCCTCAAGGTCTTCGTCCTTATCGTCGTAAGGTCTCATCGTGCCTTCCTTTCCACTGTTATTGGCAGGACGCTGATCCCAAGGTTCTTCTTCGGAGGAGAAGCTACGCTGAGCTATTCCCGGGACGGAAGGAGAAGCATCGCGGTGTTCAGACGATTTGACGGGATTGCGGCTCCGCACCGAAGTCTTGCCGGCCATTGATGGAGTGTTATGTCGTGTTACACACGCAAAAAGTCGACGGAGTGTATTGAAATTATGGAGACTTCAGCCACAAAATCAAACCAAAGGCTAAATAGGAGAATAATCGCTGCTCGACAGTCTACGAGGGTATGTTTGTAACAACAACAATGGCAACGTCAACAACACCAAAAGATCTGTGGGTGCCGGTGGGGGTCGGTGAAGCGGTGTAGATACGGTGGAGATGCGTTGCCTTGTGGTCGTCGTTTGCTTCCCACACGAGTGATGGGGCGCGGCCCACTTTGTCCTTGCTTGGGACAACCAGCGACGCGTTCCCTATGTATTTGCCGTTGGAGAATTGCGAGCGATATAATATTGCCGTTGAAGAAGAATTGCGCGGTTCTGTTCGGCAAGTGCAGTCACAAAAGCAGACGCACGGGAGCCAAAAAAAGACTGAATGACGTGTTAAGTGTTTCGCGCCACCAAACATTAGACTGCATTAGCATTCCAAATGTCTATAGTAGTAAGCGCCGTCGTACTGTAGCTATCGTACGTACAGTATGAGCGGAGTCATCCAGTATCGTACATCTTGGGTACCAGTACCGTACAGCACACATGGCCCATAGAAAATAGTCCTAGTTTCTTAGTAGTATAGATAGAGTATCTGAGAATGGCAAACCACTGACCATCCGATGCGTTTGTCAAAGTACCATGTTAGATCATCAACAGGAACCGAGAGAGGATGCATCCCGTAGATCGGCCGTAAGCTTTCCTTTCTTGCAGACGCTGCAGGTGAAACAGCATATAAAAGGTGTCTGCCTTTTTTGCATGAGTTCTTTGCGCGCCACGCGAACGCCGCCAACACGGATAACGTATATTCATTCAACCTTTATGCTTCATCATGACTGCTGCTGCTGGGACGGCGCTTCTCGATTATTGTTCTTGCCTCCTCTCTTGGGAGTTCCCCTGCCACCACCGCCAGCACCACGACCTCCCATTCGTCCACGGTTGTTGTTGCGTCTGCTCGGTGACGGAGCCGTAGTAGTGCTAGTGCTACCAGCGGTAGCCACCGCGTCCGTGGAAACTTGCATTGTTGCAGCAGCAGCAGCAGTTGTAGCTAGAGTCGCGCCACTTGCGCTACTACCACCGATACCATTGTCGTCCTTCCACTTTTGCAGCATGGCCACGGCCGCTTGCACTTGTTCGACATTCGAGCCCGTAAAGGTCAATTGCCATTCGTGATCCATTTTCTTCTTTTTAATGGCACAGTCCGTCTTGCGACCCACATTGCGAATCTTGGTTTGCGAAGGCAAGACCGACACTTTCATGTGCGCCGACACTGCTGCTGCTGGTGCAGCATCACTATTGTTATTGTCGGTCGCTGTTGCGGCTCCCCCACTATTGCTGTTGTTTTTATTGGAAGGCTTGGCCTTGGAAGCAATCTGCAAGACCCGCGCCAAACACCGCTTGACATTATCCAAGTCGCCTTCGAGCTGCAAGACATCGTGTCGCAAGTTCTTGTTGGGCAGCATGATGCGCACGTTGCAGTCAGCACTCAGATTAGCCACCGTGATTCCGCGCTTGCCGACAATGGCCGCGTGTTTGGTGCGACTAATGGGCACATCCATGACGACTTGATCAACCGCTTGCTGCACCATGTCTTGCAGTTTGTACGCGGCCGCCAGTGCCGCCGTGGGATCAGCGCGAATGACCACGGGCGTCCAGGCGGCATTGGACCAGTCTAGTTCGGAATACGTGTAGGGCACGCTGTCGGTGGCCGCGGCGGCCTCTGGTCCGACAATGGAGACGCGCACGGCTTGGGCCGTGTGAGCCGCGGCCGCGGCAGTTTTCTGCAGCGAGCAAATATTTTGGCCGCGGCGTCCAATCACTGCACCCACGGCTGTACTGCGAATGTAGACAGTCAGCGTGACGGTGGGTTGCACCATGGCTGTAGCGGCGCCCTTGGCAATGGCATGCATGAGGGCATTGTCGCGAGACGGCGCTGTCGTGGTGTTTATGGATTCAGTGGTAGGACTGGAGGCGTCTGTTGAAGTAGCAGTAGTAGTAGTAGTAGGGTTAGGTGCTGTAGCAGTAGCTGCAGCAGTAGTGCTGCTGTCTTTACCGACCGTACTACTGCTAGTGTC
>Ga0307978_1002257_pt1 | contig 13689 bp, 12 predicted proteins | sample OrgLakmetage1056_FD_203151 | JGI IMG/M metagenome (GOLD analysis project Ga0307978, IMG submission 203151) | Saline water microbial communities from Organic Lake, Antarctica - #1056 | ecosystem: Environmental > Aquatic > Non-marine Saline and Alkaline > Saline | place: Antarctica: Organic Lake...
CCTGAAGATCCGCTTTCGGTGTCAGAAGAATATCGTCCGCCTCGAACAAACCGCTGAAATCCGCCGCGTCTTCGCCAAGACAAACACGTAAATCAGCACGCCGCGCCCTGTCCTGCGCGCGCTCTATCCCAAGCGTCTCGATCTGATCCTCTGTCTCTCGCAGGCCGGCCGTATCGAGGAACGTCACCGGTAAGCCGTTCAGATCCATACGAACTTCTATCACGTCCCGGGTCGTCCCCGCGTATTCCGATGTAATCGCCGCGTCCCGCCCCGCAAGCCTGTTGAGCAGCGTGGATTTCCCGACATTCGGGGCACCGATGATCGCCACCTCGAAACCGTCGCGGATACGCTCCGCGATGTAGCGACCGGAGATCTGCTGTTTCAGATCCGCGATCACACCCGACATCAATCCTTCAATCTCCGGCATCAGCGTGTCCGGAATATCCTCCTCGGCGAAGTCGATCGTTGCTTCCAGCAAGGCGACGGCCCGGATGAGATCCTTTCGCCATCGGGCACAGATCTGCCCCAGATCACCGGACAGGACACGCACCGCCTGCTTGCGTTGCGCCTCCGTCTCGGACTCGATCAGGTCCGATAGCGCCTCGACCTGTGTCAGATCGAGACGGCCGTTCGCCAAGGCCCGCCGGGTGAATTCACCAGGCTCGGCCGGTCTTAGGTCACTGAAATCATTCATATTTCCCAAAACCGCCGCAACCACCGCCATGCTACCATGAACGTGAAGTTCGAGAACCGGCTCGCCGGTAAAGCTCGCCTTGTCGGGAAAATACAGGACCAGCGCCTCGTCGAGCCGGTCCCCCGCGTGATCCCGAATCACCCGGAGCGTGGCATGACGCGGCGCGGGAAGTGTCCCGCACATCGCATGCGCCACGTCGGGCGCGCACGGGCCGGACACCCGAATGACGGCGACACCCGCCTTGCCCTGGGCCGTGGACAGCGCGTAGATCGTATCCATCGCGAGACCCTTGAACGCCTTGATGTCAGGTATTCATGGAATCGAAGAATTCCGAATTCGTCTTTGTCTGCTTGAGCTTGGACAGCAGGAACTCGATCGCGTCCGTCGTCCCCATCGGGTTGAGAATACGGCGCAGGACGAAGGTCTTCTGCAGATCCGCCTTGTCGATCAGCAGATCCTCCTTGCGTGTTCCCGATTTCAGAATGTCGATGGCCGGGAACACACGTTTGTCGGCAACCTTGCGGTCGAGTATCAACTCGGAATTACCGGTGCCCTTGAATTCTTCGAAGATCACCTCGTCCATCCGGCTGCCGGTCTCGATGAGCGCGGTAGAGATGATGGTCAGCGACCCCCCCTCCTCGATATTCCGCGCCGCGCCGAAAAACCGCTTGGGCCGCTGCAATGCGTTCGCGTCGACACCACCGGTCAGGACCTTGCCAGACGACGGCACAACGGTATTGAACGCCCGCCCCAGACGCGTGATGGAGTCGAGCAGGATCACGACGTCGCGTTTGTGCTCAACAAGGCGCTTGGCCTTTTCCATCACCATTTCGGAAACCGCCACATGTCTGGAGGCCGGCTCGTCGAAGGTCGAACTGATCACCTCGCCCTTGACCGAGCGTTGCATGTCCGTGACCTCTTCCGGCCGCTCATCGATCAGCAGGACGATCAGGTAACAATCCGGGTGGTTGTGTCCAATGCTGTTCGCGATGTTCTGCAGGATCACGGTCTTGCCCGTTCTCGGGGGCGCCACGATCAGCGACCGCTGCCCTTTGCCGATCGGGGCCACGAGATCGATCACCCGCGCGGTGCGGTCCTTGATCGTCGGATCCTCGATTTCCAACTTCAGCCGCTCGTCGGGATAAAGCGGCGTCAGGTTCTCGAACGCGATCTTGTGCCGCGCACGCTCGGGATCCTGATAGTTGATCTGTGTCACGGATGTCAGCGCAAAGTAGCGCTCGTTCTCGTCGGGCTGCCGCATCTCGCCTTCGATGGTGTCGCCGGTGCGCAGCGAATACTGCCGGATCATGTCCGGCGACACGTAGATGTCATCAGGACCAGGCAGATAATTCGCCTCCGTCGACCGCAGAAAGCCGAACCCGTCCTGCAGGACCTCCAGCACGCCATCCCCGAACACGACCCAGTCGTCCTCGGCACGTTCCTTGAGGATCGAGAACATCATTTCGCCTTTACGCATGGTCGACGCGTTCTCGATCTCGAGCTCTTCGGCGATTGCGAGAAGATCCTTCGCAGTCAGCGTCTTGAGGTCGGACAGGTTCAGACGATCTTCAGACATTGCGTATCCTGTATCCGCACGGGGTGACGCGCGGCTTCTAATCATGGGGGAAATATCAAACCCGGACGGGCAGATATTGCCTATGCTCATTTCCGGGCAAGGTCAACATGAATGGACGTCATGTCGTTGTTTGATCCGTTGTTGTTCACGAAGCATCCTCTCTTATAAAATGAGTGATATATGTAAGTATGATTTGGAAGTTGGGACGTTGAATTCTCGGGATAACTCATCATCCCCAGAGTTATCCCCAGGAGAATTCGGAAATTCAAGGCGAAACGGTCGCAGTCTAAAAGAATTGTCTAAAAATATCAATTCGTTGGAAAGACGTGTCAGACGTCAGTCTGGAACAACTGTGAACATCGGTTTTTTTATCCACCGCCCCGACATATCCTGTTCCACGGTGGATAAACAGCCGTGACACTCGACCAAAGGCGATGATCTGGGCGATGAGACGAAACGGGATGGATGTCCGCTTCATTTGTTCTTAAGCAACGGTCAGTTTTTGCCTAGGGTTATACACATCATGTCCCCATTGATCCTTGCCTCGAAGTCCGGGACGCGGCAGCAGCTTTTGCAGAATGCCGGACTGTCGATCGAGGTCGAGACGCCGCGCGTGGATGAAGAGATGATTCGCGACGCCATGCTGGCTGAACAGCACACGCCCCGGGATATCGCGGATGCGCTTGCAGAGGCCAAGGCGACACGGATAAGCCGCAAGAGGCCGGGTGCCATGGTTCTGGGGTGTGATCAGGTGCTCGATCTCGCCGGTGAACTTCTGTCGAAACCGACAAGCCCCGAGCAGGCGCGTGCACAATTGCTGGCCATGCGCGGCCGCCGGCATGAGCTGCTCTCGGCGGCGGTGATCTGCGAGGATGGCGCGCCGATCTGGCGTCATATCGGCACCGCCCGCCTGACCGTGCGCGACTTTTCCGACGCGTGGCTCGACGGGTATATCACGCGCAACTGGCCCGACATCGCCGACAGCGTGGGGGCCTACAAGCTCGAAGCCGAGGGGGTGCGGCTTTTCTCGCGGATCGAAGGTGATTATTTCACCATCCTGGGTCTGCCCCTGCTGGACCTTCTTGGCTTTCTGACACTCCGCGGAGATCTGCCCACATGACACATGACAAGATCCCGTTGGCCGGTGTCATCGGCGCCCCCGTCGCGCATTCCAGATCGCCGCTACTGCATCAGCACTGGCTCTCGATGCTCGACCTGCCCGGCTATTATATCCCGATGCATGTCGAACCTATGGATCTGGAAACGGCCCTGCGCAATCTGCCGAAGCTGGGTTTCGTCGGGGTCAACATCACCGTCCCCCACAAGGAACAGGCGCTTCAGCTCGCGGATCATGTCAGCGATCAGGCAAGGCGCATCGGTGCGGCCAACACGCTGACATACGGACCAGACGGGGAAGTCCACGCTGACAATACCGACGCGTATGGTTTCGATCGGAACCTGCGTCAGCACGCGCCCGACTGGGATCCGGCCCACGGCCCTGCGGTCATTTTCGGGGCCGGCGGGGCTGCGCGCGCGGTGATCGTCGCGTTGCTTGATGCCGGTGTGCCACAGATCCGGATCACGAACCGTACCCGGTCACGGGCGGAGGCGCTGAAACAGCAGTTCGGCGACCGTTTGACGGTGGTCGACTGGGATCAGGCGGACGAGGCCCTCGAGGGTGCCGCGACAGTGGTCAATACGACCTCGCTCGGCATGACGGGACACCCGCCATGGCGGGTGCCGCTCGACAGGCTCCACCCGGATGCGGTGGTGACGGATATTGTCTATGCCCCTCTGGAAACACCGCTTTTGAGCGCCGCGCGGGCCAAAGGCTGCCAATGTGTCGATGGTCTCGGTATGCTTCTGCATCAGGGCGTGCCGGGGTTCGAACGTTGGTTCGGCATGCGTCCCGAGGTGGACACCGCCACGCGCGCGGCGGTCTTGCGATGACTTTCCGGCTTGGTCTGACCGGGTCCATCGGGATGGGCAAATCCACCACCGCGCGGATGTTCGCCGAGGCCGGATGCGCGGTCTGGGATGCGGATGCGGCCGTGCATCGCCTATATTGCGAAGGTGGTGCCGCGGTGGCCCCGATCGCCGAGGCGTTTCCCGATGCCATACGGGGCGGTATGGTTTGTCGTGATGCCCTCAAGACAATCATCCGGCGCGATCCCGAGGCGCTGTCGCGCATCGAGGCCATCGTGCATCCGCTGGTCGCGCAGGATCGGGCCGATTTCCTAAAGACCCAGACAGCGGATGTGACGGTGCTCGACATTCCGCTGCTGTTCGAAACGGGGATCGACCGACAGCTTGATGCGACCGTGACGGTCACCACGTCGCCCGAGCGACAAAAGGCCCGCGTGATGGCGCGCGGGACGATGACCGAAGACCAGGTCGCGGCGATTCTGGCCAAGCAGATGCCCGATGCCGATAAACGCGCCCGCGCCGATTACGTGATCGAGACCGACACGCTTGAGCATGCGCGCGAACAGGTGCAGGCTGTTCTGGAAGATATCGAAAGGACCGGGCGTCATGCGTGAGATCGTCCTTGATACCGAAACCACAGGCTTCGATCCCGAAACCGGCGACCGGATCGTCGAAATCGGCGCGATCGAGCTATACAATCACATGCCGACCGGGCGGACGTTTCACGAATACATAAACCCGGAACGCGGCATGCCCGACGAGGCGTTCGGCGTGCACGGCATCGGGCCCGATCTTCTGCTTGCACCGCGCCCCGCGCGGGATGGCGAGGTTGTGCTGAAGGACAAGCCGGTGTTCCGCCTCGTCGCGCAGTCGTTTCTCGATTTCGTCGGGGATGCGAAGCTGGTCATCCACAACGCCGCGTTCGACATGAAATTTCTCAACGCGGAACTGGGCTGGCTCGGCATGTCGCATTTGCCGTGGGAGCGCGCCATTGACACGCTGACCATGGCCCGGCAGAAATTTCCCGGCTCCCCCGCATCGCTCGACGCGCTGTGCCGGCGGTTTTCGATCGACAACGCATCGCGGACGCTGCACGGCGCTCTTCTCGATTCCGAGATATTGGCCGAGGTCTATCTGGAGCTGATCGGCGGTCGCCAGCCGGATTTCGCGCTGAGCCTCGGGCGATCGCATGACACCGGACCCTCCGGCGACGCCGCCGCCTGGCGTCCCGCGCCGCGCCGCGCACCGTTGCCATCGCGCCTGACCCCGACCGAGGAGGCCGCCCACCATACCTTTGTCGAGGCAATGGGCGACGCCGCGCTCTGGACGCGGTAGGTCAGGCGTCGGCGTTCTTCTGTGTGCCGGATTCCGCCTGCCGGCGGGCGATCTCGTTGCGGTAAAGCTGTACGAAATCGATGTTTTCCAGATTGAGCGGCGGGAACCCGCCATCGCGCGTGACGTCGCTGACGATCCGGCGGATGAACGGGAAGATCATGCGCGGGCATTCGATCAGAAGGAACGGGTGCAGCTGATCGTCGGGCACGTTCTCGACATGGAACACGCCGACATAGTCCATCTCCATGACGAACAGCATCTCGCCGGAACCCTTGTTCTTCGACGTGATGTTGAGCTTTGTCGCGACCTCGTATTGATGCTCGGTCGAGCGTTTCTTGGCGTCGAGGTTGACCGATACCTGCACATCCGGTGTCACTTCGCCGCCTGTGCCACGCTGCGCCAGCACGTTCTCGAAGGACAGATCGCGCACGAACTGCGTCATGATATGCATGCGCAGCTTTGCACCGGCGTCCGCTGCGGCCCCGTTTTCCGCGCCGCTCGTCGTCGCGGCGCCGTTTTCCTGGTCTGCCATTGGAAACTCCTGAAGGCTCGGATTAAGATCGGCTTTGCATAGCAGGCGGGGCGCAGGGCCTCAATGCCTTCTGCGGTTCACCCCGTCATCGCGTCCGCGCCGTGGTGCATCAAGATCCTCGAACTCGGCGTCGATGATGTCGGGCCGATCATGCGGCGGATGGCGCGGCCCGCCCTCGAAGGATTGAACCCGGACGCGCTTGCGGAGTTCGGTGAAAATCCATCTGCGCACCGGCGGCGACAGCAGGCCGAAGCCCACCACGTCGGTGAAAAACCCCGGCGTCAGCAAAAGCGCGCCGGCAAACAGGATCATCGCCCCATGCGCCAACGGTTCGGAGGGATCTTCGACGTCCGAGAAACTGCGGCGCAGCTCGGCCAGCGCCATAGTGCCCTGAAGACGCAACAGCCACGTGCCCAGAAGCGCGGTCAGCACGACAAGCGCCAGCGTCGGCCAGAGGCCGATCGCGCCGCCCACCTGAATGAACAGGGCGATTTCGATCAAGGGCACCGCTATGAACACGATCAGCAGCCACATCCGCGATCCTCCTCTCATTTCCACTCCTACGGTGGACTTGGCCAGACACGTCCCCTACATAGGCAAGGATAGTACAGCTTTCCATGCCCTGCCCAAGACGAGGTGCCCATGAATTCCCCGATATTGCAGCTACTGGTGCTCGCCGGGATCGCCATTTTCCTGATCCTGCGCCTGAAAAGCGTGCTGGGCACCCGTGACGGATTCGAAGGTCCGTCCCGCACGAAGCCGAGCACCGGCCCGACGACGCGTCGCGAATTCGAGGTGATCGAAGGCGGCCCGGATCACGACATCATCGATCACGTCGCCGAGGATTCCGATGCCGCCGCCGCATTGGCGGAGATGAAGCGGATCGAGCCCGATTTCAGCGTCGCGACCTTCCTTGAGGGCGCGCGAGGTGCCTATGAGATGATTCTGATGGCGTTCGAGAAGGGCAAGCTCGACGAGGTGATGCCGTTCATGGACCGCGACGTCTACGAGGCCTTCGCGCAGGTCGTCGACGAGCGCGAGAAGGAAGGCCTCACCATCGAGGCCGAATTCATCGGGGTCCGCGATCTGGCTCTGGCCGATGCCCGCTTCGATTCCGAAACCCGCAAGGCCGAGATCGACGTGCGCGCGGTGGCGGAGCTTGTGTCGGTGGTCCGGAATGCCGAGGGCGAGATTATCGAAGGCGAACCCGGCAAATCCAAGCGCCAGAAGGATGTCTGGACCTACGAGCGCATCATGGGCGCGGATGATCCCAACTGGCGGCTTGTCGCAACGGGTGAATGACCCCGCGGGTCGTCACAGGATAAAAAGAGGCTGCGGGCATGACCCGGCGACGATTGCGCCCGGACGAGCTGACGCTCTGGCAGGAAGTGGCCCGCAAGACCACGCCGCTCTCCTCCAATCGCAGGGTGCCCGCCACCTCCTTCACCGATCAGCCCGCGCAACAGACCCGTCCGCCCCCGCAAGAGCCTGCGACGCCCCCGAAATTCGAGATCGGACAAACCGCCAGAGACCGCAATGGCGGGCATGATGTTCTGCCGCCCTTGTCAGAGCGGCTGAAACAGGCACCCGTCTCGATGGACAAGAAGGCGTTTCAACGGCTTAAGAAGGGCAAGCTCGTGCCCGAGGCCAAGCTTGATCTGCACGGCATGACGCTGGAACAGGCGCAACCGGCGTTGAACGGGTTCATCCTGCGCTCGCATGCCTCGGGACGACGTCTCGTGCTGATCGTGACCGGCAAGGGCAAGGACCGCGATCCGGGTGACGCGGTGCCGGTCCGGCGTGGTGTTCTGCGCCATAACGTGCCGCAATGGCTGCGCATGGCGCCCCTGTCCGCGCTGGTGCTGCAGATCAGCGAGGCGCATCTCAAGCATGGCGGCGGCGGGGCGTATTACGTCTATCTACGACGTCCGCGCTAGCGTCGGCCGCGCCCGAACCACGCCGATTGTCATCATCAGCGTCGAAAACGCGAAATACCCCGCGATAAGGACGAACTGCGTCTCGATTCCCAGCCCGAGGTCGAGCGCCAGCCCGGTGATCCCCGGCCCCATGGCGGTGCCGAACACCATGATCGCGGTCGCCATCGCCTTGATCCGCCCCATATTCGCGGTGCCGTAGAACTCGGCCCAGAAGGCGTTGGGGACGATGCTGTTGGCCCCCGTGGTCAGCGCCAGAAAGATGAACCCGGTCAACAGCACCAGCGGCCCGTCCGAGACGGAAAACAGTGCGAACCCGATGATCGCCGGAAGCTGGATGAACGGCAGGACACGCCCCGTCCCGAACCGGTCGAGCGCGAACCCGGCCAGGAACATCGACCCAATTACCACGACCGTGTAGATCGGAAACATAGCCACGAACTCGACATGCGCGACCTGCTTGACCTCGGCGATATGCACCTGATGAAAGAAGAACGCGGTGTTGAACGCCGACGGCCCCAGCAGCGCGGGCACCATGAACCAGAACAGGAAATGCCGCAACGTCTGCCCGCGCGTCCACTGCACGCCGCCCATGCCGACCGACTGGCTGCTCTCGGCCCAGCTTTGCGGGGTGCGTTCGCGCCGCAACAACATCAGCACCAGTGGAATGCCCATGATCGCGATCATCGCAGCCACGACCCACAGCATGCGCCAGTCATAGACGATCAGCAATGAGACGAAGATCACCGGCAACAGCGACTCGCCCACGGCATTGCCCAGACTGGCGATCGACAGCGCCCGGCCCCGGCTTGCGATGAACCAGCGCGCCATCGCGACCACCGCAAGATGGCTCATCATCCCCTGCCCGGTAAAGCGCAGCATGAAGATCACCACCGGCAGCAACCACCAGACCGGGTTTAGCGCCATAAAAAGACAGGCCCCGGTCATCGTGACCAGCACCAGCGGTGCCAGCACGCGGACCCGGAACCGGTCGGTCAGCCCCCCGGCCCAGACCATCGCCAGCGCCGACGCGGTGGTGCCCATCGTGTAGATCCCGCCCCATTGCCCATGGCTGAGCGCGAACACCTCGCGGATCTCGCCCGCGAAGACCGAGATGAAATAGGTCTGCCCGAAACTGCTCAGAAAGGTCAGAAGGACCCCGGCGGCGAGCCACGGCGCATTGTCGCGGAGAAAGACGAGAATCGACATGCCCTCTCCTCGCGTGAAACGCCGCCGATGAAAACCCGCGGCCACCGCCAGCCTCGCCACGACGCAAATCCGCCTTGGGGCTTCATCTTGCCAGAAATACTCGAAACAACGGTCTTGGCACGTGCACCCTTTGGCCCGTCTCTCACATCACCAGGAATTAACGGCTCAGGCCCCCATGCAGCGTCGGCACGTCCAGCGCGGCAAAGCCGTAATGGCGCAGCCAGCGCAGGTCGGAATCGAAAAACGCCCTCAGGTCGGGGATGCCGTATTTCAGCATCGCGATCCGGTCGATCCCCATGCCGAAGGCAAAGCCCTGCCATTGACCTGCGTCGATATGGCCGGCCTCCAGCACCTTGGGGTGGACCATGCCCGAGCCGAGGATCTCCAGCCAGTCGTCGCCCTCGCCCACTTTCAGCGTGCCACCCGACCACGAACACCGGATGTCGACCTCGGCCGACGGCTCGGTGAACGGGAAATGCGAGGCGCGAAAGCGCAGCTCGACATCGTCGACCTCGAAGAACGCCTTGACGAACTCTTCCAGCACCCATTTCAGGTTGGCCATCGAGATGTCGCGGTCGATCGCCAGCCCCTCGACCTGATGGAACATCGGCGTGTGGGTCTGGTCGTAATCGGCGCGGTAGACGCGGCCCGGTGCTATCACCCGCAACGGCGCGCCTTGCGCTTGCATGGTGCGGATCTGCACCGGCGAGGTATGCGTGCGCAGCACATGCGGCGGGCGGTCGTCGCCACTGCTGCGATGCGTGTAGAACGTGTCCATCTCGGCGCGCGCCGGATGGTGGCTCGGGATGTTGAGCGCGTCGAAATTGTACCAGTCGCTCTCGATCTGCGGACCCTCGGCCACGGCAAAGCCCATATCGGCGAAGATCGCGGTGACTTCTTCGGTGACCTGGCTGACGGGGTGGATGGTGCCGGCGCGGCGCGGGCGCGCGGGCAGCGTCACGTCCAGCCACTCCTCGCGCAGTCTCGCGTCAAGTGCGGCATCGGCAAGCGCGGCCTTGCGCGCCGCCAATGCGGAATTGATTTCGTCCTTGAGCGCGTTGAGCGCGGGCCCCACCGTCTGACGTTCCTCGGGGGTCATCTTGCCCAGTTCGCGCATCTTCAGGCTGATCTCGCCCTTCTTGCCGACCGCCTGAACGCGCAGCGCCTCGAGCCCGGCCTCGTCGCGGGCCTCGGCAATCGCCGTCAGGTACTTGCCCCTAAGATCGTCCATCGTGTTTATCCCGCTGGTGTCACGCGCGCAGTAGCCGTCCCGACGCCGGTGTGCAAGCACGAGACCGGTCAGGCGATATTGCGCAGAGAGGTTTCCACCGCATGCAGGAAGGAGCGGGCCGAGGACGACGCAGAGAGCAGCAGGTATTCATCGTCGCCACTGCGCAGTATCAGAACGCCCAGATGCTCCATCACGGTGCGTGCGGCATCGTCCACGCCAAAGGCGTTGGGGTGCAGGTCGATGGTGCAGATCCGTTCGAGCGCGCGCCGCGCCCCTGCCCCCGACAGGCCGAGCGCGACCCAGACATCCGTCTGATCGGTCGTGTAAGCCGCACCCTCCAGCCGCCCCGCGACCACAGGTTCGGCATCCGGCGTGGCATGGGGGAACACCGCGAAGGCCAGATCGGATGCCAGCCGGATCAGCCGCGTGTCCTCCGGGGTGATGACCGATTTGCCTATCTCGGGCAGGGCCACGCCATACGCGGCCTCAATCGCGTTCCGCGCCACATCTTCGTGCCCGAGGGGCAGCGCGATGGAGACCACCGCGAGATCGGCCGGCGCCCACAGGCGCACCCCGGCGATCACCATGTCAGTGCCCTCCAGCGGCGGCTCTGCCGTGAGGGTGAAATCAGCCACGCAACCGCTCTCCCTCGGGATCGACGAAATGGGGCGAAACGACCTCGACCTCGGTCTCGGTATCATGGATAGGGCTGACGGCGCGAAGGGTCTCGCCCATGCGTGCCTGCCCGCGTTTGAGAAATCCGAGGCCAATCGCATGACCCAATGTCGGGGAATGGGCCACCGACGACATCCAGCCCTGATCGTTGTCCATGTCGGCCACGTCTCCCCGCGTTATGAAATGCGATCCGGCGATCAGACGCGCGTCCGGGTCCACGGGACGCAAGCCCACCAGCCGCACGGCATCCTCGCGGATCATCTCGGGGCGTTGCGACAGGACATTGCCGATGCAATCCTTCTTCTGGCTGACCATCCGCCCCATGCCAAGGTTATGCGCCGTGATCCGGCCGTCCAGCTCGTTGCCCGCCGCGTGCCCCTTCTCGATCCGCATCACGCCAAGCGCCTCGGTGCCATAGGGACAGGCGTCAAACTCCTGTCCCGCCTGCATCAGGACGCCCATCATGGAGTTGCCATAGCGCGCCGGCACGGCGATCTCAAAGGCCAGCTCGCCGGAAAACGAGATGCGGAATAGCCGCGCCGGCGTGCCGCCGCACACGGTGACTGCGCCGCAGGCCATGAAGGGAAATGCCTCGTTCGAGATGTCGTGCTCCGCATCCACCACCTTGCGCAGCAGGCGGCGGGCATTCGGGCCGGCGACGGCGAACTGCGCCCAGCCATCGGTGGTGGAGATCAGATGCACGTCCAGATCGGGCCACAGGCATTGCCGCGCGAATTCCAGCCGCCGGAACACCGTCACGGCATTGGCGGTGGTGGTGGTCATCACGTAGTGATGCTCGGCCATCCGGGCGGTGGTGCCGTCATCCTGCGCCACCCCGTCTTCGCGCAGCATGAGACCGTAACGTACCTTTCCCACGGCCAAAGTCGCAAAGCCGTTGCAATAGACGCGGTTCAGAAACGTGCCCGCGTCGCGGCCCTGAATGTCGATCTTTCCCAGCGTGGTGACGTCGCAGACGCCGACCGAGGCGCGCGTCATCGTCACCTCGCGGTCCACCGAGTCGCGCCAGCCCGCCTCGCCCGGTCGCGCGAACCATTGCGCGCGCAGCCAGTTGCCGACCTCGACGAATGTCGCGCCATTGGCCTTGGCCCAATTGTGCGAGGGCGTCAGGCGGTAGGGGCGAAAGTGGCGGCCCCGCGCGCGCCCGGCCAGCGCCCCGATGGGCACCGGCGTGTACGGCGGGCGGAACATCGTCGTGCCGGTCTCGGGGATGGTCTTGCCGGTACACTCGGCCATGATCGCCAGCGCCGGGATGTTGGCCGTCTTGCCCTGATCGGTGGCCATCCCGAGCGTGGTGTAGCGTTTCAGGTGCTCGACCGCGCGAAAGCCTTCCCTGTGCGCTTGTTTCACATCCTTCACGGTCACGTCGTTCTGCAGATCCAGCCAGGCGCGCGCGCGGCTTTGCCGGACATGCCACATCGGCGCGCCCTCGCGCGGCTCGTCCTCGGCCTCGGGCAGCGGGGTTTTGTCCGCGTATCCTATGGAAATCGCAGCGTCGCGCCCCTCGCGCAGTGCCGCCGCCAGCGTCAGCGCGCCGTTCGCGGCCCCCACCACGACCATGCCCGGTGGCAGATCCCCGCCCGGCACGAAGGCCGCCAGATCGTCGCGCCATGCGGGCCGCCCGCGCTGATGGCAGGTCAGGTGCACGTTCGGGTTCCAGCCGCCCGACACGGCAAGGCAGTCCGCGTCGATCCTCTGCCCATCGGCAAGGATGATCCGCTGCAGCCCCTTGCGGCCCCGCGTATCGACGACAAGCCCGCCGCGCACATGCCGCGTGCCGGGCAGATCCACCGGCGCGGGCCGGTCGCGACTGTCGATCACCGCAGGCACCTCGACGCCGCTTGCGATCAGATCGGCGGCGGTGCGCCAGCCATCGTCATTGTTGGTGAAGACCGCCACGCGCTGTCCCGGAGTGACGCCCCAGCGATTGGCATAGGCGCGCACCGCCCCGGCCAGCATGATGCCCGGCCGGTCGTTGTTGCCGAAGGCGATCGGGCGTTCGGTCGCGCCGGCGGCCAGTACGGCGCGCGCCGAATAGATGCGCCACAGGATCTGCCGGGGCTTGCCGTCACTGCGCGCGAGGTGATCGGTGCACCGCTCCAGCACGCCGTAGATGCCGTGATCATAGGCCCCGTAGACGGTGCTGCGCGCCATCAGCCTCACATTGTCCATCGCGGCCAGTTCGGCGATTGCCTCGGAGGCCCACGCCGCACCCGCCTGCCCCGCGACCTCGAGCGTCTCGGCGTTGAGCCGCCCGCCCATGACGAAATCCTCGTCCGCGAGGATCACGCGCCCGCCTGCTCGCGCCGCCGTCAGCGCGGCCATGAGCCCCGCAGGCCCGGCCCCGATCACCAGCAGATCGCAATGCAGATAGCCCTTGTCGTAGATATCGGGGTCGTCGTGGCCCGACAGCCGCCCCAGACCGGCTGAGGCGCGGATGGCGGGCTCGTAGAGCTTTTCCCAGAAGGCGCGCGGCCACATGAAGGTCTTGTAATAGAACCCCGCCGCCAGGAACGGCGACAGCAGGTCCGTCACCGCCATCAGGTCGAAGTCCAGCGA
>Ga0307978_1002258_pt1 | contig 13683 bp, 9 predicted proteins | sample OrgLakmetage1056_FD_203151 | JGI IMG/M metagenome (GOLD analysis project Ga0307978, IMG submission 203151) | Saline water microbial communities from Organic Lake, Antarctica - #1056 | ecosystem: Environmental > Aquatic > Non-marine Saline and Alkaline > Saline | place: Antarctica: Organic Lake...
GACAATCCTTGCCGCAGTAGCATGTATTTTGGCAACGCGGGCATGTTTTGAAAGACCCCACTGACTGCTCGGAACGACCGCACGCGGCGCACGGCATGAGCGCCATGCGCTCCATAGTTTTTTTCGATTTTGAGTACGCCTTCGGCGCCCCCATCGTGATGGAGGGGCGCTAGGACCATCTTCATCACCTCAGTGTCAGTGACGGAGCGGTAAGTTTTGGCGGTCCGCGGTTTGTTCAAAACGACCTCGAGCATAAAGAGCCACTGCTGGGCTTCAAAGTCCAATTCTTACTTGATTTCGTATTCCATCATTCTTCTCCAAAAGAGAGGAGGCACACACTCATTGTAGCGCTTTTCCTGAAAGCACAAGTTGAAGCGGATGCAGTGCATCTTGTACTCCAAGCCATCGAGGCAATTGATCTGTGCCACGCGTCCACCTTGGCAGGAACGTTTGTGCTTTTCCATGACGAGAACCTCTAGATCCATCACCTCCTCGCAATCCTCCAACACTCCCTGTTGCCAATAGATTGTGGCAAGCGTCCCGAGGATACCGCAGGTGTGTTCGGCATGTTCGCTGTTGCCGCGTTCATTGAAGAACTCCATCTGTAGTGACTTGTTTTCCACAATGTTGTCATAGTACGCCCGGTACATGGCTTCACCGCTAAAGTTACTGCGACCGCCCGGTCAAGATGGCCGTTGGACCGGTTTTGAGCTGGAGCGTGGCCCTCCTGCTTGAGAGAGAGATTGGGCGGAACGCCGTTTGGAATTGGCAGTCCGGGGCCCACCATTCCAAACGATGTCATGCTCACGCAAACAATGGGATGACCCGATTTCTGTATCTGTTTAATGACCTTGCTGTGCGCCCGCGCGGCAGCAGCCATGTCAAAGTCATTGTTGCTGTTGCTGTTGCCAGCCGGGGACTTGGCACGGAGGCGCAGGAGGTCGCAGATCGGTCGGTGAACCTTCTCGACTTTTTTTTTGGCGCTGGCAAGTGCGGCTGCAATAGGCGGTCACGTGGCAACGACCGCACGTGCTGCTGGAGCCACTCGTGCTGCCGCAGGAGGCGCAGTGCTGGTTGCTGCTGCTGCTGCTGCTGTCCGCCAGAGGGCGTTCGACCGAGTTGGGAGCCGTCGTCGTTGCTGTAATTGTTGTTGGTTGTGGTTTCTGGTTTTGTTCGACTTTTTTTGCGCGGGAAAAGTGTTGACCGGCGCGCGGCGTACCAAAAATTGAGGAGATTCGATTCATTCGACTCGTCCGACGACTCTCACGCGCACATACAGTGCGTTGGCGAAAACGGGTTTTGCCGGATGGGATGATGGGATGATGATGATGTACAATCTCATCGCAATCGCGGCATTCATAATCCAAAATCTGATGCTGCATCAGAAGGTATACATACATTCGATACAGTAATCTACACACACTCCTACAGTCAGTCAACATGAAGAAGTCAGCATGCCTCCTTCTCCTCGTGACCTCGTTTCCAGCGGTAGCAACCGCCTTTTTCCTCGGCTACAACAACAATGGCGGACCAGCACCAGCAGCTCCAACTACTGCTCGGTCGTATTGCCGCAGCAGTACTCGCGGTTCAGCAAAAGCAGCAGCAACAGCAACAGCACCAGCATTTCTGCTGCGAATGCAGCGCGATGATTTCACCTTTTCCTTCGAGGTGCCCAAAAAGGGCATTGCCGACATTGGTACCGCCGAGGTTCGACTGGCACCGCTATTGGAACAATCCGAGCTGGTGGTCGTTCGGTACGACCTTCCCTTTGGCTTGAACGCCGAGCCCGACGCTGCCACCGGACAGGTCGTTGTTACCAAAAATGGCACTGGCGGCGAACAAGTCGGCGACATTCTTCGTCAGACAACCTACTGGCGGGGAAGAGAGCCGGGCATTTTTGATGTCAGCAAGAATGCGGCCAATTTTGATCTAGTGGTGAAGGCCCTCGTTACCAACGATTTGTCAGTGGCCGACGATATTGTTCTAGTGTTTGAACGACCTCTCTAAAATACTAGACTAACAGTAGCAGTAACAAGAGAGAATACGACATAAACCATCGTCTACTAGAATCGACTACTCGTACTTGGACCACTACACTTACTTTCCTTTAAAGGTGCGCCACACTTCCTTTTCGTCTCCCCTAGCCGCCGTTAGCGCAGTCATGAACCGTTTGATTTCAGCCATGGACCGAAGCTTGTAATTCTCGTGCGGGGTGAACCAATAATTATCACTGCTCCCTTTGGTTTTTCCTCCCTTTCGAACGTGGGTTTCCTTTCTCCACCCCGGCGGCCATCCGCCAGCCAAATTGTCGTCCGGTGGACCCGAAAAGCTAATATTCGGTTTATTCACCAAAGATCCGGGGGACTTTTTCTTGGCGGAAGCGGGGCTTGTCTTTGCCTTTTTGGCCGCGGGTGCTTTGGGCACTGCCGCGGCACGTTTTTTCTCCATGGCGCGATTCCTGGCAACCTGTTCGACAATGTCCTTGAGACCGCCGGGTTTGCGAATAGTAGACTTGGCTGCCGCCAGCTTTTTAATCCGTCGTTGCGGTGGCGCATCGCTTGGAGCCAGCGGAAAGGAAATGTTGCGCGCCTGGGCCAACGAAGCCTTGAAGTCAGCGGCAGGTTCCTTGACTGGAGCGTCCTTGACTGGAGCGTCCTTGACTGGAGCGTCCTTGACTGGAGCGTCCTTGACTGCAGCGTCCTTGACTGCAGCGTCCTTGACTGCAGCGTCTTCGGGGACCAATGCATTGGCAGCCACAGTGGCGGAATTCGCTCGAATCGTTCCCAAATTGACCTTGACGGGTTTGCTCGGTGCAGTCCAGGCTTTGATCAATGCCGCGGTCTTGGCTGCCACGTTGGCAATGGTTGGCTTTTTGAGGATCGATCGTGGCTTGGCAGCTGGCTTGGTCGAATCATCGCTCGCCTCATCAATATCCTCATTAATATCCTCATCATCCTTTTCGTCTTGCTTGGTACTCTCGTCCTTTTCTTCTGGTTCGTCATCGTCATCGTCAACGTCATCGTCATCGTCGTCGTCGTCGTCTTCGGTTTCACTTTCGTCGGCTTTCACTTCTTCTGCTTCATCGTCATCTTCATCGTCATCCTCTAGCTCTTCATCGTCACGGTCTGGATTCAATCCAATGGCAGCCTCTTCCAACGCGGCTTTAGCAGCCTTTTGGGCGGACGCGATATCATTCTCTTGTACCATAATATCGTCGTTTTTGGATGCGACTCCGTGATCGGTTGATTCGACAGCTTCATCGTCATCGTCATCGATGGCATCATTACCATTAGCATCCGAGCCTGTACCTTCCTTCTTTGCCTTTTCGTTGGGTTCGTCAACCGTGGCTTGCGTCACTAGCATCTGTTCCTCCAACTCGCTATCGTCGTCGCTGTCGCTGTTCGCCGCAGCACCCATGTCTTGCTCGTCGCGGGGTTTGTTGCCTTCGGCTCCTGCAGTACTCGTCATGAGAGAATACGATAGTGTGAAAGTCAAAAAGTAGGTACTGTATTTTGCCAACAAACACCAGCGGATCACGAAAGCAGCCTGTAGACTACTACTGTTACTACTGTTATAACTGTACTACTGTACTAAACGTTATTGCTGGGAAGGAATCACGACACAGCAGTCGTCGTCTCTATTTGTCCTCAGTCGTCAGTCGTCACCATCGCTTGCTTGGCTCCCAACGCTCGCTACTTTTTAGCGGTAGCCCGCCGGCCGGCCCGCGCTTCAACAAGATTGCCGCTGTTTCGCGCCAAATTTGCAAAAAGATGCAAAGATTCACAAATCCCATCCCTACCGTACCGTGCCGGTATTCGATGCTACCGCTACGCTTCACATATTCACCCCACTTTTTCTTCCTCCACGGCCATGGTGAATGAATCTCTCTCTCTCTCTCTCTTGCTAGCAGTCAGTGGTCAGTAGTCAGTGTCAGTAGTCTAGTCTAGTCTAGTTTGTACAGTACTGTAGTTGCAAAAGAATGACGTCACCCACAGTCCAGAGACGCGTTGTTGTCACGAGACGCCGCGTCGTCGTTGCCGGCACGGATGATCAACTGGCCAGCAAACAAGAAGAAGAGACACCCGTCTGGGTACAAGAAAGCGTCAAGCACTTGCCCCTGATCCTCCTGGCTCTGGTAGCGTGTCTCTTGCAGATTGTCCATGCGTCCCACTATACCTACATCCCTACATCAAGCCGTATCTATTATCTCTTCGATGGACCCCAGAACGTTCCCAGAATGCCTTTACCTACGATTACTTTACCTGTGAAACACGCCATGTCACGGCGACGCGGCCCGAACTCGTCATGTCCGGCAGTTCAGAGACTGCTCCAACAACGACGGCAAAAGCTGTCGATTCCATGATGCATCACGGCATGGGAATATTTCCGGGCGTGCTGAATGCCACCACCGCCGATCATCTCCGACAGTACGTCTTGCGGAAGAATCAAGTAAGTGCGTATATATAGATATAGATATATATATGTGTGTATTGCGTGTATTTGCCGCGCCAAGGCTGAACCGTTGCAGTTGCAGGCCGCAATGAATCATCTCGCTAATCATCATCATCATCGTCGTCATCATCGTTGCTTTGGCAAAACATTGGCGCCATGGATAATATTCCCGTCATTCAGCACAAACATCGATTCTCGTTGGGTCTCGACGTGACGGACCACGAAATTGTCCGCACAGCCCTGAGCGAACTGGCGTCGTTCATCGAAAATCAGCTGCTGACCACCGTTCTGGACCAACTGCTCGGTGTCAATCCTGCCGTCGTGGAACTCTCCACCATTACCTGCGAAATAGGCGCCGCAGCACAGTACTTTCATTCCGACAGTACCGTTGCCGGAAGTGCCGCTGTGTTTTCTCGTTCCTTTACCGAAGCGTGTACCATTTTGATACCCCTCCAAGATACAGTCAAGCAACAAGGTGCAACGTGGGTCTGCCCCGGAACGCACCGGTGTGCGCGAGTAGCACAGTCTGCGTGTCAAGATGTGGGCTTTCAAGTCGTCACGGCGAATGTTTCCACAACTAGTGACGACGATAACGGCAACAACAACGACTCGTCCTACTTTCGAGCTGGTGACGCCTTGGTGTACAGCTCTTCGGCCACGCACCGAGGCGGTGCCCACTTGATTGGGCCCGATCGCGTTGTCTTGATTGTCATAGTCGTGAGACGGCCTGGTCCAGTTCGACTGTTGCCACTGGGACCAGTATACGGTATTCGCTGGGACCACTGGGGCTTGTGTTGGCAAGACTTGGCGAAATTAGCGGACAGCACAGTTTGGACCATTCCATTTTGGCACAAGATCCGAGCACTTGGTCTCTGGAAAGTGTCGGGTGATTGGGGCTGGACATATTTGGAGTCGTCGGCGCTTCGTATGATGAACGACATGTTTTACTTTAGCTTTACCGACTTGCGATCCTTTCGGAACGCCTAGCTCAATTGGCTTGGTTCTTTACCAGATTTCTTGCAAGGACGTGTGGAAGAGGCTACTGGTTACGCTCCGTGGCCGCTGTACTTGTCGGATGTGGTGAACAATCTTCGGTTGTTCTCTTTTGGGGTCAGCCTAATACTGGTGGCTGTGAATGCTAGCGTTGCAGCAAAATTCGGAGCCGTGAGTCTCCGTCGGGAGGCAAGTGTGCAAGGAGGTATTGTAGGAGTGGTGACGTGCTGTGGACTTGCTGCTTGGCTAGCTTTAAGGTCATCGGATTTCGCAGGAAACATGGTATCTGGAAACTATCGACATGGTCTGGACGACTCCTTTGCCCCGCCACCGAAAGCCACTATTCAGTACATCAAGTCGCTGGCTGCCCCTGAGTACGAAGATGTTTTGATATCTGAAAGGATGGCGGTTCTTGGAGCGCAGTCGAGCCGGCTTGATTATCATCCAGCCAACCATCGATGGAAGATCTCATGTCACAATGCAGCAAGTCGATGGATGAATTACCGGGCGGGCTTACCTCCAGACTTTTCAAGGGCGGTCGTCCGACAGGTTATTGACTAAGCCACCCAATACGGTCGCCAACGCTTCTTTCGGAGTAACCGACATGGAGGTTGGCGGCCACTTTCGGTTGGAGAGGCTCATTTTGAGACAGAGAGACAGTTAGGTCGGTCATTGGTCGCTGCCTTGGCGCATCGGTACTGAATATGTGGGTTCTCACACAGGTGGACCGTGTGCCAACAAGCGGGCCTGTAGCCTCTGCAGGATTTCAGCGGTCTAGCAACTACTTCCAAACCTAAGCGAGACTTTCTCAAAGACATAATCTTCCACGTCGAAGGTTGCCTTTCGACAGCGTCTCTTGGAATCGCTGCTGCCGCTAAAATTCAGTGTCTCGCCACAACTATCAACAGCGTAGACGCAGAACTCGGACGCCGTGTATCAAGTTGCAGACCGCATCGAGATCTATCTTGCTGGCGGGGCGAATCGCTGGTCCATTGGGACCGTCAAACATCTTCGAAAGGATAATACGCTAGTCATCCTTCTTGACAGTGGGATTATGGAAACGGTCGACCCGAGAACGCACGAACTTCTCCGCATAGGTGTTCGTTTCATCAAGAACGTTAGACAGTTATCAGGTCGACGTGACTTAAGCCCCAGGCCCTGTACAAAGTATGCAGTAATATAGTCTACAGCCAATAAATGCGAATCGTTTTATCATCCCATCGATACAATATACATTTAATCTATTTTTTACTCGTATTCCAGGCTGTAGTACGAGTCTCCATCCTCCGACGTTTCCTCTTCTTCGGAGTCGGTCTCATAGCTTCCGCTTTCGTCCTCTTCTTCTTCGACCTCGGTCTCGTCTTCGTACTCAGTCTCATCGACCTCAGTATCGTCTTCATACTCGGTTTCGTCTTCCTCTTCTTCGGAATCTTCCTCCTCAGACTCCTCTTCCTCGGACTCTTCTTCAGACTCTTCTTCGGACTCTTCCTCTTCTTCGGACTCTTCTGCCTCGGTCTCTTCCGCCTCGGATTCTTCCGCTTCCGACTCTTCCTCCTCGGACTCTTCTTCCTCGGACTCTTCTTGCTCCGACTCGCTTCCTTCTTCGTATTCGCTTTCCTCAACTGAACTTTCGTCTCCTCCAGCCATATTTTGAAGAGTCAAAATCAACTCCTCTTCTCGGCCAGCGAATTGCTCCATCATGGTATCAAGATTACCGAGTTCATCGGGTACCACGTGAAGTACCAGCTCCTCGAGCTGGGCTCGATACTGTGCATAGACTTTGCGTTCTTCGCTCGTCATACTGTCTTCCTCTTCCTCCTCCTCTTCGACTTCCTCTTCGGAATAAGATTCCTCGACAATTTCCTCTTCGGAATAAGATTCCTCCTCGACCTCGACTTCTTCGAAGCCAGCGGCTTGGCCATAAGGGTCCTCGAAACCATCTTGGTCTTGGTGTCGGAATTGGTCTTCGTCTTCGAAGTCTCTTTGTTGGTCTTCGTCATCAAAGTATTCTTGTTCATCTTCGTCGAACTCTCTTTGCTGGTCTTCGTCTTCCTCGTTGAATTCCCCGCTTTCTGATTCTGAAGTAGACACGACATCCGCAACTTTATCCTCGTCAGATGATTCCGCACTCCACGGGTTGCTCCCTCCCCAATCGCCAGAGGCACTTTTCATTTCTGGAGGGTCGACTTCCTTGCCGAAGAAATCGTCGTTGTCGATCATTTGCTGGTTCGGCATATCATCTTCAACGACAAAAGCAGCATTTTGATGCAGCGTATCATTTTCAATGACGAAAGCTCCAAAGTTGTTCTGGCCTTGGGCTTGAGGTATTTCGATATCCTCTTCCTGTACACTAAAATTGTTCGCCATATCGTCACCGGAATAGCCACCGGCACCATTAGCTCCCTTGTTCTCCACATCGCCCTTGCCATCGCCAAGAGTAGGCTTCTTGTTGCCTCCGTTCTTTCGAGTGCACCACAAATATGCTCCTGAGCAACAGGCTAGGATTAGTAAACTACCACCGGCAATGGCGCCAATGAGCACGAACATGCCGAGTCCCTCGTCGTTACCATCCCCTCCTAAAGCGTCATCGTCCGGAGTTGGTGACGGTGCAAAGGTGAAAGGCTGCACAGGTTCCGAGGCACTCACAATTCTCAGTCCATTTTCAGGATCCCAAACTGCAAGCACACTCTGTAGTTGTCCGTCGTCAATTTTGGCTTGAGTTGCCGACGTGAACGAGGATGAAAGGAGGTCCGGGTCGTCTTCGTCAACATAGCGGAGACCAAACGAGGCAAACGCTGTGAAACACTCAAAATTGCTCTCTTGAGCTCCAACTGGGCACTCAGTGATTTGAAACTCATACACAACAGCAGAGTCCAACACCACCCCAAGCACCGCAAGCCTTCTACCTCTCAGTCTCGTGTTGGTGAGTTCTTTAATAGACTTCTCCACGAACAACGCGTATGCTTCCTCGAGACTTCGTACGTCTGCACCCCCGCTCAGCAAATCGAACAACTTGAGGCCAGTGCTGCTTTCAATAATGAACGAGTTGTATACAATTGTTGAGAGGCTATTGTCCTCCGGAGCTGGAGTTGGAGGGGATGAGGGAGGGGCGAGAACCACATCGGAAGCCTCCGCCGTGCTCGAGCATATAAACCGAAGGTTCCTTAGCTCAGGAAGCGTAAGAGTTTCAGTCGGATATGCCCCGGAGATATCGACAGAGTCGACCCCTGTCTTGATGGTATCGTAATTATCTTTGAGAATCGCATCAATGTCAGTATAGCTGACACCAGTTGCATTTGCCCCGGCTAAATAATATGCAAATGGAACATACTCCTCGGAGCTGATAGCGTCGTCCCCGTTTCCATCCGATGCAGTAAGTGACACACGACACTGGTCAAGCAGTATCGAATCACTGCGAGCTTCAACGATCGCATCTTGGAGTGTTGTACAAAGAAACTCCAGGAACCCAATGATACCAGCGGAAGGGTCGTCTCCTGGTTTAGATCCTTCTACCTTGAGCAATCCAGTTCGTAGATCTGCGTTGTTCTCATAATATGTTCGAAGCGAAATGTAGAGGCTCTCGTATGAGTAGCCGTTCCATGTCATACCGACCAAGCTATTTAACAACATAACGAACTCTTCCTTGCTGATAAAGTCGTCGCCGTCGGCATCATAGATGGACAACGACGCTAAACATTGTTCGGAGAACGTAGTAGGTGCTTCGGCGCCAGCTTCACGGGCGATTTCAATGGCAGCGTCTGTTTTCTTGCAGAGCCATTCCAGGTAGAGCTTCTGTTCTTGAGACGGAGATTGATCTATCCTGGTTCCGTCGATGCTAACTGATGCGCCTCCCCAGACAATCCAGGCGAAGTTATCTTGTAGCGTATACGGCAGCTCGGAAAAGTCGTTGACTTCCCATTCATTCTGTGTATAGAAGCCTAGGAAGTCGACATATTCACCTTGGTCCAAGAGAGAGTTCACATTGGCATCGGAGAGAGCCAACGTTGCTTTGCATTGTGCTGTAGCTTCGGCGACTGGGTCTACTGTTGGAGAGATAGTGGGAACTGGGTTTGAGAAAGAGTCCAATGTTTCAAAGGTTTGCGCGCAGACGAAGATCAAGTTCCCCGACTGTTCAACCGTCGCCGAGCTGGAGGATCCAGCAACATCGATAAAGCCGCTGCCGCCATCTAGGTCGTTATAGTTGCGCTGAAGAACAGGGCTGAGCTCTTCGAATGATACGCCCAAGAATTCGTTTCGCGACAATCGGTTCAGGAAGCGCAAATACTCCTCTTGGTTCAAACCATCGTCCTGGTTAAGATCGGAGAGCTTGATGGCGTCTCTACATCTCTGGATATCATCACCGGCCAGCGTTGGGGCAGGGGAGGGCGCTGGACTTGGAACCCCTGGTGGTTTGCCATTGTACTCTTCGATCGCAGTATTCGTCGTAACGCAAATGACATTTAGTGCGACGACCTGTTCTTCCGTTGGCACTTGACCAGGTTTCGAGCCACCCAGGTCAACAAAGTCACTCTCGGCTCTTAGTGTATCGTAGCTCGTCTGGAAGACTAGATCGAGATCTTCGTACTCAAACCCAGCAAAGATGTTAGTGAGTAATCGATTCAAGAACCTCACATATTCCACCGGCTCCATGAGATCGTTACGAGAGAGGTCGGCGACGACCAAGGCAGTCTGACACTGCTGCAAGAATTCCACCGAAACCGCTGGTTCTTCCGGTGCTGTAGGCACGGGGGCTGACGGAGCTGGAGGCGACGTTGGGCCTGCGACCGGAGTGGCCGTCTCCCCAGGGTTGTTGAAGGCAAAGATAGCAGCATCTGTATCCGAACAGATTTGCAACAGGTTATCGCTCTCTTCATCCGACGGAGTCTGCCCAGGTCTTGATCCAGTCACGTCCAGAAACATTCTATCCCCTCTCAGCGACATGTAGTTGTCTTGCAGAACCGGTGGAAGGTCGTCAAAAACGGCACCGGAGAAGATATTCTCCATTAGTCTGTTGAGGAAGCGCACGTATTCAATCGGTTCAAGTGCGCTATCACGGCTGAGGTCCGACACTACCATGGCGTTCTTACACAGCTGAAGCATGGTCGCAGATATTGTGGGCGGTTGAAAGACCGTAGGCGCAAAAGTCGTTGGCACCGGCTCGGGTGTTGGGAACTCAGCCGGAGAGACCGTCGGTACAGGGTTGTCGTATCGGTCAATAGCCGTGGTGGTTGCCCTGCATATTTGCTGTAATGTGTTAGTTTGTTCATCAGTAGGAATTTGCCCTGGCATGGAACCATTTACATCAATGTATCCTTTGCCACCTTCCAGTGACACATAATTGTTTTGCAGAACTGGCTCCAGCTCGTCGAAATCGAGACCGATAAACGCATTGGCAGCCTCGCGATTCAAAAATCTCACATACTCTGCAGCGTCAATCTGGCCGTTGCGACTGAGATCAGATAGAACCAGATTCAGCTGACACGTCTTAAAGTCAGCTGCTGAAAGAGTCGTGGCAGGTGTAGGGGCTGCTGTAGGTGCTGCTGCTGTAGGTGGGACGAGCACGGGGCTAGTCGTTGGCGTCAGAGTTGTTAATGCAGAACCCGTCGGCGTGAATGTCTCACTATCTCCGGTACCAGTGTTCACAGGGGATAATGTCGTTGCGCTTACAGTCGGCGAAGCAGTAGGTGCTGGGGCCGTCGCCACGGCGTTTTCAATGGCATCTCGCGTATTCAGGCAGATAGTTTGCAAATTCGGCAGAGCCTCCTCGCTTGATACACTGCCACCGAAAGTCACCCCTGTAATATCAATCGCACCACTAACAGCGAGAACGTTAAAGTTCTCTTGAAGAGCTTGGGGAAACGCTTCATAGTTCACATTGGCCCACGCGTTGTTGGCGAGAGCGTTAATGAAGGCCACATACTCGTTTTGACTCAATTCCATATCTTCAGAAAAATCCGACAGTGCCATGGATTGCACACATTGGGTAAAAAAGGGACCATCTAGATCGGAATCGGTCGCATTGGAACCTTCCCCGCCCGGGTTCGTCGATCCCTCTCCTTCCAAGCGAGCCACCGTCATGGTGAAGACTGTCTGTTGACAGAAATCATCCAGAAACGCTTGTGGCGAGTCACCAAAAGGAACGACATTGTCAGTATTGGCAAAGCTTTGAAAGACAGCTAACACTCTAGCAGGTGACGCTAGAAAGGTAATCAGTGGGTCAAACTCTTTCCCCCCCAGCTCGTTGACAAAGCTGAAAAACTCGGAATCAATTTGCGAAATATCCCCATCCGCATCCGCGTCTGCCACGGAAAGAGCATCGTTGCACGCGGCACTATCAACGTCAACTTCGAAATACAAGTACAGCTCGTTGAACAGCTCGGTACAAAATGATTGCATAACTTCTGTTTGCTCTGCCGTGGCATCTTCCTGCCCCGCCGCCCCGTAAATATCCAATGATTCCGCAATAGCATCTTCGCGGCTCAAGTAGCTTTGGAGAATTCCAAACGGCACGTCGTCACCGGAGGCGAGATTCACGACACCTCCCGTCAGTGAGAGTAGCAAGTTAGCAAAATCGTTGCGATCCAGAGCATCATCTCCATTGGCATCGTTACTAACCAGCCCATTAAAGCAAATATCAAACTCGGCTTGAACCAGTGAACTCGAAAGTACGGTGATCACGAGGATGACGCACACTTCCAATAGCATAGTAGGAAGGGATAGTATACGAGTACTTCGTCGTCTCCGCGATCTTATCGGACGGTTATTTTGCCTTTGAGGTTGAGTATGGGGGTCGTTCATGGTGGCTGCACAGAGCGACGTCGTCGTGATTGCCATGGTTATGTTATGTATGGTTGTAATGGATCGCGGCAGAAAGGCCCAGTGGCAATTGAAGCACGATTCTTGGGATTTTCTCTAGGGGAACGGTCATCAATAATACGACTACATGGGTTACAACGAACAAAATTACTTAAGAAGACGATATCCTTTCCCGGCGGGGAAATTTTTCACGACAACAAAACACGAAGGGCCACAAAAAATAAGGAAGCATAAGTAATTGATAGCAAAAGGTCATTGTGTTCAATAAGATGATATAAAGTGCCGGGGCCCAACGACCGACGACGCACCGTCACATCGCCAAACGAACCGGTAACAGTAGCCAGCAATGACTATAACCAGCAGGGCGGGAGCAGGGGAATGCTGGACCAGTGAAGTTGTTTTCGATAGACCGGTGAAAATAGTCAGTCTATGATACCACGCGACAAACCCTAAACTAACTGCTAACTAGACTTGTTAGCAGTAGAGCAACACGGACGTACAGTAGCTGCCTGGTAACAGTCTTTCTAAGATGATCCTCGGCTGGCCTGCTCTAGAGTAGCGACCGACAGCAATACTACTAGATAGTAGCCATGATAGTACCAGCATAGCTACTAGGAGTAGAGAAGCCTCTCGCTTGTTCTACACCATTAGATCACAACAAAGAGCAAAGCATTATTGCCTTTTACTGGCTGTGTGTTGACTACTGCCGCGTGAGTGGCTTTCTGACTAGGATAGTTGCTTCACGCAATAGCTCTCTACTAGTGGCTAGCGTCAAGTAGCGAACATGTCGTAAACCACACGAGAGAGGGAGGGACTCCTCTACGTGAGCTCTATAAGACTTAGCGGACAATACCGGATGATCAAGAGGCCAAGGCTGGTTGCATAGCGGCTACGAGGATAAGTCAGGCAGAGCCTCAAAGCTCTAGAGTGACTGGTGTAGTCCTCAACTACTATTAGTAGCGAGAGAGCGCCAAGTCACATATACGCTGTTGTTGACGCCTCGTGCTTTTATTATATTCTTATAGACTTTATCCTTGTCCCCATCTATCTGTCTACACGCGATGCGTCTCAGACTCTTGATTCCTGTTATTGAATCCATAGTTTTTAGAGGCAAACGAGGAGCTTTGAGATTTGAGACTTGAGACCCCAACAGATATCTTTTTCCGGGTTATTTACCCAAAATGAAACTGTATTTCAGCTCGTGTACTTCTTTTTTAAGAGGAGCGCTGATTGATACTACTATCTCAGTAGCTCTACTAGTAGTCTATTGGTACCTGGTACCTACCTGTGAGGTACAGTAGCTTCTCTCTCTCTAGTAGAACAAGAGCTATTCAAATGCCGCTCGATCTCTGGATGGTCTGACCGTTCAACCAGCTGGTAGGGTCAACACGCTATGGGGAGCAAAAATAATATTTACAAAAG
>Ga0307978_1002262_pt1 | contig 13677 bp, 16 predicted proteins | sample OrgLakmetage1056_FD_203151 | JGI IMG/M metagenome (GOLD analysis project Ga0307978, IMG submission 203151) | Saline water microbial communities from Organic Lake, Antarctica - #1056 | ecosystem: Environmental > Aquatic > Non-marine Saline and Alkaline > Saline | place: Antarctica: Organic Lake...
TTTGTCAAAGAGCTCCTTGACAGCAAGCTGGTCGTGCTGGTTCTCCATGCCTTGAACGTACTGACTGTAAAGAGACAAAAGTAGACGTGTTAGACTGGGAACGGTTTGGGTGTTAGGTGATTGTGCGGGTTCCGCCCAGCCATCCATCCATTCATCCATCTATTCAAGCAACAACGACGATGTGACTTACACCAGCTCTTTCAAAACTTCTTTTGCAATTTTTGGTTTTCCTTCTTTCTCCTCGTCCATTTGTTCCTGCAAGGATTCTCGAATGGGAGCAATCGCCATGTTGATATCAATAATTTGCAAGACTGTATCGAGCTTATTGGAAAAGAAGTGCGACAGTTTGCGACCATCGTGTTCGTCATCGTCTTCCGCAAGCGTTGCCTCGTGCTGGTTACCCGATAACTCGATCGTCGCGTCCTTGCGCAGGAGATGCTGGCTGCAATCAATGAGATCTTCCCTGGCAAGTTCCCAACGTTCACGGTCCCACTTGACCATGGGAATGTCGGAGGTGGACTTTTGGTCAGCATCGACTTTGTATCCGTATGGAGGAGTACCACAAATATCGGCAAGGAGTAGGGCCATGCTTGTCTTTGTGAAACCGCGGCCAAAGAGAATGCCGTTGGCTGGATGAAGGTTCCAGTAGAACGATAGAGCGACAAGGTTCTGCGAAGGAAGAATGGAAGTTGGTGGTCAGTGAGTATCGGGGATAGGTTTTCAGGTTCCTTGCTCAATGCTGAATGCAAAGAACACAGCAAGCAACTTACTTCCTGGCGATTGTTTCGGTCGACCATGATCATTTCGGCGAAGTATTCAACCACATCGTTGAGAGTTTTCAAAGCAAGCTCGTTCAGTCCGTTCGGTGCGTTTGGAGGAGCTTCTTCCTCAGCAGGCTTCGCGTCAGACTCCTCTTCCTCTTCAGTTTCTTCGGTATCACTGTCTTCGATATCGTCCTCCTTCTCCTCTACGGAGGCATTCCTCTGGGTACTACGAGTGGCACGAGTGACCATGGTGGCAATGCTTTTGTGTGATGGCCGAATAGGAGCAATGAGCAATGAGCAACCCTATGGCTGTGACAACCCTAGAACAATAACCCTGCTGAAACCCTCGGGCTGCTGGCTTGTCGCTTCTCGTCTTGTTTCGCGCTCGCGTGCATGCGGTGGCGGTTCGGATTTGGATTTGGAGGCAGAGGCAGGCGGGGTTCAAATTCAGTGTGACATTGACAGGTCGTTTGTGTTCGCTAACTAATCGGTTCGTTGTTTACGTATTTTAGAACTACATAAACGCAAATGGATATACGTTTTTGCCACACATTTATTTTCGTTGGTGGCAGTTTGACAATGGCGCCTCCTTCGCATCCAGGCCGTGGTGGTGGCGGTGATCGAGACAGAGGAAGACCTGCGGAAGTCTATAACAGAGATCGACGCCCCGGAGATGGACCAGAGATGGCACAAGCCCGTCAAGCGTCACAAGTCATGGAGGCCAACCTAAACTCTACGATTGGCATGGGTATCGCTCGCGACCCCATGGTAGGACACAGCGGTGGTAGTCGACTCCGATTCAAGCACGAGAAGCAAGATACTAGCCTTATTAATGGTTATGCTCTGGTAGATGATACCGAAGGAGAACCACCAGAGCCACCGGCTCCTGTGAATGTCGCGCCAGTTATCCCCAGAGCACCAATGGGACGAGGCCGCGGTACTACCTTACCCGCTTGGATGACAAACCAAGAGAGTGCTCCTGGACCTACCAAAGATACTGACAAGCGGTCGCTAAATGACGATGACTCGTTAGGACGCCGACATCGCAAAAAGAAGGAAAAGTCGAAACGAAAGGATCGCAAGAAACATTCCTCTCGAAAGACTGAAAAGAAACGCTCTCGACGAGAGCACAGTAGTGACGACGAGGAAGACGGTGACAGACACCGCAGTCGTAGACGCAAGGATTATCGACACAGCCGAAGTGATAGTCAAGAGGAACGGTCGAGGCGGCGCCACCGTGACGTTAGAAACGGTGAGGACAAATCAGACAACGACGGAGAACGTACTCGATCAGGAAAGGAGCACCGAGGCCAGTACAGTGACGATTCCGACGACGGGGTCCAGTTTCAGAGCGTGGAAGAAGCAAAGAAGCTGATAGAACAGATTGCTGCCAAGCGAAAAGAGTCCCCCAGGAAACGAGAACGAAACCAGTCGACTATGGATTGAATCGACTACAGGTGCGCACATGTAGACTCTTCGCTATGTTTTACCAAATTCGCTAATATACGATCGATGCTAGTCGCCTGGACAAATGCAGCAGTAAGGCTACGAAACTGGCGCTCGTTGAAAAGGAACTTGGTTGACGATCATCGAATAGTTGCGGGCCAGTTGGCTCTTCAGTTCTTCTTGAAGAAATCAAAGGAGCAATCTTCTCCAAACGACTGAAGGTTCGCCTTTGAAGCTCCTGCAGTCTGACTCTTCTTGCGACGGCGGGCCTTGGATGCGTGCTCTTGGGAAGAAATACCCGAGCTTTGCACTGACTTTGCAGTGCTATGACTGCGCTTCTTGGAGCCCAAGGTAGAAGGCTTGCTCTTGGAAGACTCGTGTTTGCTTTTGCTGGAGCTTTTCTCTTTAAGCAAAGAGCGCTCCTTGAGGCGCTTGTCCTTGTCGACTGCAGAGCGATCCTTGGAGCGCTTGTCCTTGTCGGATGTAGAGCGATCCTCGTGCCGCTTGTCGATGTAAACTAAAAAACGGTCCTTCGTGGGCTTGACCCTGTCGATCGAAGAGCGGTCCTTGGAACGCTTGTCCTTGTCGATCAAAGAGCGGTCCTTGGAACGCTTGTCCTTGTCGATCGAAGAGCGGCCCTTAGATTGCTTTTCCTTATCGATCGAAGAGCGGTCCTTGGAGAGCTTTTCCTTCTCGGTCAAAGAATGGTCTTTGGAGAGCTTGACCTTGTCAGTCGAAGAGCGATCTTTGGAACGACCATCCTTGTCAGTTGAAGAGCGTTCCTTGGAGCGCTTGTCCTTGTCGATTGAAGAGCGCTCCTTGGTGAGCTTGTCCTCGTCGGGCAGAGAAAGACCCTTGGTTTGCTTGGCCTTGTCATCCAAAGGGCGTTCTGAACGATCTTTAGAAGACTTGCGACTCTTCTTGTCGATAGCCGTGTCGGTATCGAGATTACGAGGCGGGTCTTTGGACGAACACGGCCCTTCGGAAAGAAAAGCGTCCACATCTGCTGTCTCCTTCTCGGTGTAGGTCTTGTTTGTACGACTGGACACGTTGGGCTTGGAGAGGTGGTTCACCTTTGACGAAACAGACAATCCAGAGGTGGAACGGGAGCGATGCTTAGATGAATTCTTCGTATTGACTTCCTGATCGCTTGGCTTCTGGTGCTTGGCAGGGCGCGCATCTGCAACCAAGCTTGGCTCGCGCTTTTTGGAGGACCGACTGTGTGATGTCTCGCTCTTGTTGCGGCTTGAAGTTCCAAAGGTTTGACGGCGGTGGGGATTCACCTGCGTCAAGATGCTGCTTGAGCTCGTCTTTGCGTCACTGGTCTCCTCGATAAGACTCTTAGCGTCATCCGTCCAGCGTACCTTCTTCTCTTGGGTCAAAGAGAGGGCACTTTTCTCGTAGGTCAAAGAGAGGGCATTGAACGCTTCTTCGTCGGTTTGCGTAAAGGAAGGGAGGAGCTCACGGGGCTTGGCGGCACTCAGCTTGTCGCGTGGCTTAGCGTCAGCCTCGGTAGCGGCAGACTTCGACTTGACCACGGCAGCATCAGGAGGGTGACGCTTGCGTTTTTTGCGACGCTTGAGCTTGTCTTTGGAAGAGACGGAGGAATCATCCTTGCCCTGCTTCTTCTCAAGAACGGACGAATTAGCTTGAAGGCGCATCGTGCGACGTTCACGGGCCTCCTGTTTGCGCTTGGCCTCTACTTCTGCGAGTCGCTCGATCTTACGACGTTCTGCATCTTCGCTTTCCTTGGCATTGTCAAACTCGAGGCACATCTTTTTGGCTGATTCGGCCTCCTTGAAGCAAATCTTCGTGAGACCATGGAGATCTTTGTCAGCTTGCTCTCGGGCTGTTAGCGTTGGGTCGTAGATAATGTCGACATTCTCCAACCTAGGGTATTCTGCAAATCAAGATGTTAAGGATGAGGTTGAAGAGGGAGTGGGCTGCTTGTTCTGGTCGTTACGATGGGAACATTGGAGTCTTACCTGTCAACATGCGCGAAATATCTGCATTGGTATCTTCTAGGAGCATTCGACAGCTGTTCTCGATGCCGTCCACGTTTTTGTTGAAGCTATTCTCGATCAAGCGACCGGCCGTGTCTTTCGCGGTCTCGTAGGCTTGTTGCTCCGCGTCAACGGTGGCCTGAATGTCGTCCAGCTCGGAAGAGTCGACTGCCTTGGCTTTCTCAAAGTCAGCCACGGACTTTTCGATACAAGCTTTCGTGGAAGCAAGTTCTTCTTTGCTTTCGGCCAGTTTGGTTTCTAACGTGCGGATGCGCTTGTGGACTTTGTTTGCCTCCTGAATTGCTTGGGTGGTGTCGCGATGAGAGCGAATGTCCGAAATAGACGCATCGAGGGTATCCTTTTCTTTCTTTAGATTCTCCAGGTCTTTCAAGAACGTGTCGGCTTCTTCGCGTCGCGTGGTCTCGAGTTTGCCCGCTTCTTCGTTGGCCGTTTCGAGTGTTTGCCGTTCTTGCGCCTTGACTTGCGATTCGCTCTCGGCGTCGGCCATCTTGACCTCCAAAGCGTCCACTGAAATCTTGAGCTCTTCTTTAGCGGCAACTTCGTCAGCGACTGCTTTGGTATCCGCTTCGGCAGCTTCTTGTAGCCGAGTAATGTCGAACTTGGGATGGGTATTTGACTGCGTGGGCGGAAGGCTTGGATAATGACCTTCAGAGTTTTGAATGTGAATCATACGGTGCCAGGTTTCATGGACGCTCTGCTTCTTGGTGGTAATCTGCTGGCGCATGAGTAAGATGGCATCCTCGGTTACTTTGGACGACTCGGTGTGGCCGCCAAGCTTGGTTCGCAACGATTCCATGGTTTCCGAGTGGCGCTTGTCCATGGCTGCAGAATCTTTGTTGATGCTCTCGATACGCGACTTGGCCAAGATCTCGTACTGCTGCATCTTGTGGAGCTCCTGGTCGAGAGTAGACTTGTCCTGCCGAGTGCTGGCGGCTTCTTGGTCCAAAGCTTGCTGCTGGACTTTTTCCTTGTGAATGTCGTGACGAATGACTTCTTCACGCTTGTGTAAAGTTTCAATATCTCGTTTGTACTTGTCGACTTGAACATTAGCTTCATCCTTGAGACGCCAAACAATAGCAACTTTGTTACGAAGGTCGCTCAGCATGCGTTCCTGCTTGGACTGGTGCGCAAGAGTCGCCTGCTTGGACGCCAAGGCTTGCTTGAGCTTGCGATCGAAATCGCGAAGGTCGTCACCTGACCGACCGGTAGACAAACGTGCCATTCCCAAGGTTCGGTGTCCCTTGGACATGAGGTTGCGAATATGGGAGAGCTCGGCACGATGCTGACCATTCTGGTACTTGAGCTGCTCCAGTTTGGTCTCAAGAGCAGCGTGCAACTCGACGCGACGCTGCTTGGTTTCTTGGGCTTGCTGGAGCTTGTGATGCGACTCATCCTGCTGCGCTTGGACAAGCTGCAGGTCTCGCATCACTGTAGTATTGCCAAAGTAGAAGGAAAAAGGTTAGAATTGCCATGTGTACTTTTTTCTACGTAAAGACGTGTAGAACTCCTACCGCATTGGATCGGAAAACATACCTTCTTCCATTGAAATGGACCCATGCATCTGTTCTGGCTCTTGCTGCTTCTGCTTGACTTGCGAGGGTGCAGGGCGCTGAATCAAGGCTTGGCCGCCGCCGGTGGTGGTATGGAGCCGAGGCCGGACAGTTGTACGAGAGCGCTGTGCGAGACGCGGTGCGGGCGCTCCTGGTTGCGAAAACGCCGCGGTGGCACCGGTGCGGGCCTGCCCACTGCGCTTGTTTTTCATGCGCTGGAAGAAAGACATTCCTTTTGACAGATTCAGGGTAATGGATTACAATACTCGATGGACGCTGGCAGTAGCTTGAGACGACACAGCAAGCACAACAAAGACAATCGCTCCTTGGTTGTTGTGAAATGGCGATATGGCGATGGCGCGCCTCTTTGCGTTTGCGGGTTTTCCGTTTCTTCGCTTATCGAGAGCAAAAAACTGGGCGCGAGAACGTGTCGCAGCGACAAACGCTTGGACCAAATCCAAAACTGCCAGGAGGATCTGGCTTTCACTCCGCTTCTCATTTCTCCATGGTGGTGGTGCTGGTGCTCTGCTCTCCCCAGTCGCCTCTCTCGCATACTGATACACATCATCACACAAGCAGAGAAGTTGCTAACGGTGCTCAAAATTTCTAGTGAAGCCATGGCGTCGGCCTCGCGAATGCCGTTGCAGCTACTCGGAAGCATGGGGGAAGACGAGAATGCCACCAAGGCCTGCTGTGGGCGTCTCGATACCGGCGTGGAGCGCACTCTGTGGACAAGAATCTGGCAGGGAATCGCAATTGCGTCGGTTGTTATTAATATATCGGCCATGGCCATTACGGGTGGAGGTGCAGCGATTGTCGCTGGCATTATTGCCTTGCTTGTGGCTCCAGTGGTTTTCATGCGACAGTTTACACTGCAAAACACCGAGAGTAAGCATAGTGGAGCTGACGGGGAGGGTTGAGCCTTTTCCGTGTGTCGCGTGCAATAATAGATCGGTTTTGTCTTACGCGTCGTGCGTTTCTTCCATAACAGCGCTCAGGCAGGTTCAGAACCAGCTTAGACAGGATGTAAACGTTCTACAGGTCGAAAACAACAAGCTTACCGTGAGTAACACTGCTCTAGAAACTCAGGTTGGAAGGTAAGTCTATCACACTGTATCGGTAGGCCTTGTAAATGACAGTAGTGGCCTGTCTCTTACATATGCTCTCCTCGTTGGCTAAAGATTAAAAGAACAGGAGGCCAAGCTCGACGCTATTGCCAAAGAGCAAGGTACCAACGTTGACAGCTTTGTCAAGCTGGTCAAGGAGAACCGCGAAACGCTGAATAGTTTCAAGGTACGAGCTCACGCATCTGGGACCATGTATGTTTGTTTATGATTTTGGGAGATCCACTCACCGCTCTGCGCCCCTCCGGTTTTGTAGAGTTCTATCAAGGCAGATACGGTCAATGACCTGGTCCAAAGTCTAATGGAGAGCGACTTTGACGGGTCATCCAAATTTGATGATTCGGAAATCGATAACTTGGAAATCTTCATGCTGACGGTACCTGGTGTTGAGATTAACCATGAGCTACTCAAGCAAAGAATCAGGGAAACGGATCGAGACTTGTCTTCGGTTTTGTCCTTGTTGCAGGAACTTGAAAACGCGGACCTACTGCCGGAGGAACGGATCTTTACTCTTGATCAAGGTGTGAGAGAGCAGCAAAGTATTCGAAAGCTTCAATAGTAAGTGTTACCTATTTGTCGACTGTTGTAGGTTGAAATAGCACACGTATGCCGCTCCATAGCTGCCGTACGTACAGTGCTTTGTCTCGAGTAGACCATACTTACATACACATACCTATCGGTAGGTTGGTTCGCATCGCGTGCGTGTTCTCGAGAAGATAACAGGCGTCCGTACTCCAATCTAGAAACGACGATGACGTTTTGAGACTTTCCTCACTTTTTGAGACCTTGACAATGGCGTACCGATCTTCCCTGTTGCTTCTTGTCGCGCTGAGTGCGCTCCTTGGGGGCGATGCGTTCACTACTGGCAAAATTTCTCTGAGTATGGTCGCCAGGATCCATTTACCATTCGCTGGATCGCCACGTCGTTCCGCGACGCCCGGTCGTCGAACCTCTCTGTTTGTCAGCGAAGATGACCAGGCGGATGCTGTGGTAGTCGAACGTCCAGATCCTTCCATATTAGTCGCAGCGAAAGATGACGATGGCCAAAAGCTAGCTATTGCTGGTATTGTGTCATCTCTGGCGGTGGGAACTGTTGTCTTTGTGCAGTTGCTTTCGGGCTTGGAGGCTCTGTTACCAGATGGCTGGTACGCAGCTTGGAGAGATTACACTTGGCCGTATCCCATGGGGCTGATCTTTATTGCCGCCGGAGTCGCACATTTTAAGCTTGCCGACACGTTTAAAGCTATGGTCCCTCCTCGGGGAACCTGGGGAAACCTTTGGGACGTGCCGGCTCCTGGTGCCGAGGCCCTTGGTTTGACATATGAAGAATACCATGCGTACTGGACAGGCATCGCGGAAGCTGGTGGAGGAACGCTGCTCATACTTGGTGGTCTGGGAGTGGTACCAATTCAGATTCCGGCGTTCTTGATGTTTCTCCTCATCCTAGCAGTGACACCAGCGAATACGTACATGTTTACACACGATGTTCAGGTTCCCGAACTGCCCCCGATTCCTTACCCGGAGGGTCATTACGGCCGAGGTGTGCTGCAGTGTGTCCTCCTTGCGATCTTTTGGAAGCTGACATTTCAGTAGACGAAGAGGCGTTATCAAGTCGTTGGTGATGTAGACCAGCTGAATCATTGATTACTTACTACAACTACTCGCATATGTAGCGGCTTCCGCAAACCCTTTTTAACCAATTGAGAAGTATAGACTAGCTAGATCACTACGATAATGAGAGACTCAGAGAGGAATCAATAGAGTTGTTTTTTTTAGTGCATTGCGTTCTATTCCGTTACAAATATGGCACGAAGAGACAGTCGAATAGGTGACGAGCTCCGGGAGAGTATAAAGTGCCCGAAAACGAAGACGTGAAAGAGAATCTCGGTATTAGGCGAAGCACTCAGTACAGCAGTCGGCAGCACATTCAATCTGGGGCGGGAGTCCAGCACAGTCGGATGTCAATGCGGTCAAGGAATCAGACCGGAGCGCGCATACAGAAGCTGGGACGGATCCAGACAACTCGTTGTCCTCGAGACGTAGTCGCATCAAGCTGTCGAGTTGGCCTGGAGAAATGGGCGGTACCAGACCCGAAAGGGCATTGCCGTCCAGGAAGAGATCTCTTAGGTTGGACGCGGTCGCATAACTGGTCGGGATAAAACCGCTGAGCTCATTGTTGGACAAATATAAAATCCGAAGAGTGGGAATTTCAAATATACTGGCAGGGATCAGCCCTGTCAAAGCGTTGTCCGCATAATCAGCGAATTCCAAATTGGTGAACATGTCAAAAGCGTCTCGGATTGTACCGCTGAGCCTGTTGTCGTTGACAAGGAGGAATTCTGTAAACAAGCAAAGAATGTCAGTCAATGGGGAAAGGTATGCGAATGTTTTGCAACGATACAAAACCGCGGCTATTCAACTTACGTAGGACTGACAAGCGAGACAAGGTAGCTGGGATCGTGCCGGACAATTCATTGTTATCCAGACGTAAGTCCAGCATCCCCTGGAGATCTCCAACACGACCAGAGATGGTTCCTCCCAAGTTGTTACCGTCCAATCGCAATTCAAAGAGATCAGCGTTGAAGTAAAGATTTTCAGGGATAGTTCCTGTGAAATCATTGTTCTGCGCCTGAAACCTCTGCAACCCCAATGTACCCAACTCGCTAGGAAGCGTCCCTGTCAACAAGTTGTTGTAGATATAGAGAAAATCTGCACATGGGAGAGAGTACGCACTTGTTAGACAAAAGCGACTGGGTGTGGTTTCGACCGCATAAAAATTCCACAAGCACTTACCGAGATTCGTAAGGCTCCCAATCGCTGGCGGAAGTACTCCAGTAATCTGGTTCCCGGCAACCCATAGCTCAACGAGATTCGGTGATATTGTCTCGATGGGAATCGTTCCTGTGAGCGCATTGAACGACACCCGGTAGCTGATCAACGAGGAGAGACCCGAAACGTCTACGAACGCCTGGCCGATCAGATTGTTATCTTCAACATCAAAGAGTACCAACTGAGGAAGCTCCGAGATCGAGGCAGGAATCGTTCCGCCAACGTTGTTATCAAAGATGTCAAAGAAAGAGAGAGTGGTAAGAGCCCGGATCTCGCTAGGGATGGTTCCTGCAAGATTGTTCGAGGCTTTGTTTGAACGAGAGGAGTATTGGTGGTGAGTCACAAGTATGCGCTTACCCAAGATGAGCCGCTAGAGTTCGTATCGTATCGTATAGTATAGCATTCGCTCTGGAGTAACGTACCTAAAACAACTTGCGATACTGAGCCATCCTGACACTCGATACCAAACCAGTCACATTCCGACTCCGCGGAGAGCCAACCGGATGAATCCGTCCAGTTCTCCCCAACAGTGGCACTGAAAAGGACAACAAAAGCGTACCGCTCTTCCACTGATGGGTAGGTGCAGGGATCAACGGCAGCAGGGTCTTCACTGACCAGAAAGGCATAGGCGAAGCCTTGGTCCGTATCAGGGTTGCTGAGATCGTTCGGCGAACTAATCTGGCGCAAAATCTGAAAGAATGCCTCACCACGAGACAAACCACTACAAACTGCAAAGGGCGACAGGGTGGGAGTCACAGGCGCCGGGCTGGGAACAGGAGTCTCGTTTGGGGCAGGTGTCGAAGGGATGCGAGCTGGGGGTAACGTAGGGGCAAAAGGAGCAGGGGCGGGAGTGGGAGTGGGCTCGTCCGGCATGGACATGCTGAAATCGCAAAGCAAGTCGCCAAAGATTCCGTCTCCTTTGCAGCTCTTGGGTCTCATGCCTTTCATCATGCCGCCTCCTTTTTTGCTTTCGCCTTTGCTATTCATCTTTCCTTTTTTACTTTCGCGTTTGCCCTTCATCTTTCCATTCATGGCCATCATCATGCCTTTCTCCGAGACCGGATTCGCTCCCAAGTGCCGTCCCCACAAGTTTGAATCGGATGACGCCGAGCGTACTTTGCGATTGTGGTCGACCGCATCGACCTGGAGCACATGGCGCTTACGGCGAACTGCTGGGTCGACAGCAGCAGTGAGGCTAATGGACGTCAAGAAAGTGGCGACAAGAAACGTTATGAAACTCATACTTCTAGACAACATCATGTATGGAGATACGATCAGCTACAGTAACAGGGTACACGAGGCTGCAGTTTGTCTGATGAAGGCTTGCAGATTTGCTCTCTAACCACAACAATAGGATTGGGAGGAGGGTTGATGACTTGCCAGGTCCAACAAAGAGAAGCCCCTGCTCTTGGTTTGATGCTTTGCTTGGAGGGAACCATCAACGCGCCTTTTACTTTTCCGTTGGTAATTTCAAACGGCTATGTATTGGTAAACCGGTACTCATTTACTTAGCAAATTCTCGACTGAAATTTTGGGGGAGGACGAGGATAGACTATTTTAAATTTCAAACGAAAGGAAAATTCTTCTCCTTCGTTCTTTGGAATTTGGAGTTGTCTTTAATACTCGAGATTCCTAATTCTCAATTCTGAATCAAAACGCCAGCCGATCACAACTTTCATCACATTTTCGGCGGCGCTCGCCTTCGTACCGTTGGGTTCCTACCGTCTCTGAAATCAGCCCTGAAATCCTGCGGGTCTTGTCAAGGATGGTCCTCAAATTTGGTGATTGGAGCGTGAAGCACGTAGCTTCTCCACTGGCGAGCATGTGAGATTGCCATTATCGATCCCGCAAAGAAGAAACCCTCAGTGGCAAGAAGTAACAACAGATATAAGTCAAAACAATAAGGCTGTTTGCTTCGATCTTTTCAACCATGGTGTCCCAAGGCGTTCAGATGATGTGGCTGCGCATGGCTCTGCTATCGGTAGTGGTCATGACTGTTGTGCATGCCGATGATCGATTGCTTAGAAAGAATGTAGGACCCAACTTTCAAAAGACGAGGAGTCTTACGAGGGGCAAGCTAGAAGACCTTTGGGAGAAGGAAGCGGCGTTGGCGGAGTGGGAAACCGGACGTCTCTTGCAAATGGGAGGTGACATGAGTTTCTTTCCGACACGTAGACCGACTCGTGCGCCTACAAGAGCTCCCACGAACGGTACACCCAGGCCAACACCAGCTGCGGGTGTGACCCCTGGGCCAAACACGCAGCCACCAACCCAAGATAATTCGTGTTTGATGGGAGGCACCCGTACGGATTTTCTGTTTGATCAGCTATCTTTGATTACCGATCCCTCGCTGCTCAGTAATCCCAGTACACCCCAAGGCATGGCCTTTCTCTTCATGGATACGGATCCCCTCCTGCCGAACGTGTGTTCGTACCCTACCATCTTTCAGAGGTATGGTCTAGCCACCATTTACTTTTCGACCAGTGGTGATAGTTGGACCGACAATACTGGGTGGCTTGGCGACTCGCCAGAGTGTGATTGGTTTGGTGTCGTGTGTACGGACGGTATCAACCTGATCGAACTCTTGCTTCGTAAGTAGTGATAAAGATCCCCAGATGGGAAGACGACGCCATGACAAACGAGATCTTTCTAACCTCTTGTTTGCCTTCTCGCTTGTGTAAATAATGACAGGAAACAACAACGTCAATGGACCTCTTCCAGATGAGATTTCGACGCTCTTTGCGATTGAACGTCTTGGGCTATTTGGCAACGGCTTGACTTCGACAATTCCGGCAGGCATTTCCAACCTTACCTCGGTTCTTGTTTTGGACTTCGAAAACAACTTCATGGTGGGCAATGTCATCCCCGAGGATGTCTTGGAACTTTCCACTCTCGAAGCTCTCTTCTTTTCCCGAAACACGTTTACCGGGACAATTCCTCAAGATATCAATCGCCTGTCGGCCCTGGAGCAGTTCTGGGTGGCCAACAACGATGTACAAGGAACCATCCCAACGACCCTGGGAGCTATCAGCAACCTGCAAACCATCATTGCCAATACCAATCGTCTCGGCGGAAGCATTCCCTCGGAGTTTGGGGCTTTGGACCTGACGAACCTTCAGTTGTACGAGAACCGACTGGATGGCCAAATCCCATCCGAGCTCTACGATGCGACCAACTTGAATGTCCTTCGTCTCGACTTTAACTTTCTGGACGGTACAATTGATCCTGCAATTGGATCCCTCACCAACTTGGAAGATTTGCGTTTGTCCAACAACATTCTCAACGGCGCCGTTCCCGACAGCATTGCCGCGCTGACGAATCTTCGGTTCTTGACTGTGGGCTCTAATTTCTTGAGTGGCTCCATTCCCAACGTGTTTGCAGATTACGTGCAACTGGACTCGGCCGACTTTAGCCGAGCTTCCTTTTCGGGAAACATTCCGTCTACCATCTTTGTCTCCACTGTCAGATTAGTCTACCTCAACAACAACATTATGACTGGTCCGATTCCTGCAAGCTACTCGAGTGCACCATTGTTGCGCGACTTGTTTCTCAACAACAATCGCTTAACGGGTACCGTGCCGCTGATTAGTCCTGGTCAGCTCACGCAATTGAACGAGTTTACCTTGCAAGCCAATAATCTCACGGGCAGCATGCCGCAGTCGGTGTGTTTGCTCCGACTCAATGCCTTTTTGGACGACTTGTTTAGCGACTGCGGTGGAGACAATCCAGAAATCGAATGCGACTTTCCCGTTTGTTGCAACCGATGTTTCGAGAGTCCAAGCCGTCGAAGGCTCGAGTACGAGTTTCTGATACCGCCAGTTCGGTAGAAGGATGAATGCAGTAGGCAGGGAAAGTAAAGTTAGGATGACTGGGCCATTGGGCAATGGTCTACAGTCGTATTGGGTTATCAAACGTATGAAACGAACGTTGTTAATAAATA
>Ga0307978_1002277_pt1 | contig 13635 bp, 10 predicted proteins | sample OrgLakmetage1056_FD_203151 | JGI IMG/M metagenome (GOLD analysis project Ga0307978, IMG submission 203151) | Saline water microbial communities from Organic Lake, Antarctica - #1056 | ecosystem: Environmental > Aquatic > Non-marine Saline and Alkaline > Saline | place: Antarctica: Organic Lake...
ACTGCGATGACACAAATTTTGCCTTATTTTGTCCCCTTGATGCTTCTAGTTCGGAGACTTTGCTGTCGAGGGACAGTACAGTGCGTCGAGTGGCATGCTGCAGGCTACCAAGACGTACGTGGAAGAAGACGAGGACTTCAGCGAAGGCGAGGACAGCGGCAGCGAGAGCGGTAGCGGTGACGAGGAGGGCGGCGACGGTGGCGAAGAGGACGACATTGCAGCTGAGCTCGCAGCCCTCAAGGTTATCAGATATTTTAAGAATCTTACCCTAATATGCTGAATCAACAGAGTTATCCGCGGAATCTAGCTAGAAATATGCACTCTTCTTAAGCACTTCTGCTTTGCTCACTCTTTTTGAGAGCATTCCAAATCATCAACGCACCTCGTGTATTTGACTGAAGACCTGTGAACGCGAGACGCCTGTGTGACATGACTCTAATGCATTCACAGGCCGAGCAGGAGGAGTTTGGCCTCGTAGTGTCGGACAAAGGGTCAAAGCGGCGAGACAAGGGGTCAGCCTCATCGTCATCTGCAGGCGGCAAGCGTCTAGTAAAGCGCAAAGCTGGCGACGACAGCAGCAGCAGCAGTAGTGCTGGCGCAGACGCAGGTGACGCAAAGAAGCTGAAACCAGCTGCTGCAGCGGCTAGCGAGCCTGCTGAAGTGCTGCCCATTCCAGAAGCGCCGTGGGACCCGTCAGCGCTGTCGGACTTGCAAACGCAACTGGGCGCCAAAGCCGGCGATTCCGACGGCCTGCTGGAGGTGCTGGGCCAACTCGCGAGCGGAGGGCGAATTACCGTCACGCAGCTTCAGGACTCGGTGCTTATTAAATACATGAGTTTAAGAGGGGGGGGTATTTGAGGTTGCGGTGATTCAGAGGACAAATTCGGGGGAGAGGGGAGTGTGTGAAAAATGAAGTGAAGAATTCAATCTCAATCTTTGTCGCGATGCTTCGACCTCTTTTTGCGCTTGTGTGTCACTGGCAGGGCGTGGGCAAGGAGGTGCGTGGGTTGAAGAAGCATGCGGATCCTAGGGTAGCAGCCAAGGCATTGGCAGTCGTTGCGATGTGGAAGGCCACGGTGGAGCTCGAGAACAAGTAACTGGGCCCTTGGTCGGTGGCACCGCATATAGCTGGAGGCCGGAGGGTAAAAAGCTTGGAGCTTGGAGCTGGCTTTTGATCTTTTGATGGCATTGGCATTTCTGCGCCCCTTTACCTATAGTGACATGGCCTATGGCTCATCCGATTCTGGATTCGGCTGATGGTTGATGGATCGGGGTTGAATTGGTATTTCGAATTCGAGAAACATAGGCGTTTGCGGTACGTAGGTGCGAATGGAAGCGCAATACCTTATATCATATATGACGTATAACGTTATGTCGCGTGCCACCGTGTTACCGTGTTACATCTCCATCTCATATCACATACAGCAAGGTAAGATGCCAAATCCCTAGTCTGAAGAACGTTGAAAATAAAAATGTGCTGTATACATCGCTTATCTTATTTTTTTAGAAAAAGAAAAAAAAGGTGGATGGTCAGTGAAGGCGATTACGTATACAAGCCAGTAGTCGAATACTAAATACAGCGCGGGCAACACACAACTACAACTAGGCCATTCTCAAATCAAATTTGGGGAAGTTCGTTATGGCCATTTGAATGGCCATTGACACGCCACTCGCTTGTCGACTTCAAGGACACTCAATCTTTTGTGCACAGATCACCCTCCCAACGCTTTTCCCCAACTAATCGAAAACCAAGAGACGGTTGGTCTAGTTGTAGAGGTCATCTTCGTCCTCGTCAGCAGTCGCAGCGGTGAACGCAGACAAACCCCCACCAGCTGGTGCTGGCATGCTAAACGACTCCATGTCGCCACGGGCAGTGTTGAGCACCGCGCCAAAAGACTGGTACTTGGCGATTTGAGGGTCGGACACCGACCGGCGTGAGCACCGCACAGCCTCTTCGAAGTGCGCAGGAGTGATTTCTGGCACAGCGTCTTCGTCCTCCACATCGTCTTCCATGCCCGACTCAGCACGCAACCGAGCGCGCTCGCACTCGCGGCTGATCGACTCGCGGATGGCCAATTTGCACGCGCGCTGGCAAATTTCCGTCAGGTCAGCGCCCGTGAATTTGTCGGTGTGCTGCGCGATGTACGACAGGTCCACGTCCTTGTGGATTGGTGATTTGCGCAAGCACGACTTGAGGATGGAGAGGCGGCTTTCCAGGTCAGGCATTGGAATGTAAATGAGCTGGTCGAGGCGGCCGGGCCGCATCAGAGCTGGGTCAATTATGTCAGGTCGGTTTGTGGCGCCGATGATGAACACGTTCTTCTTGGACCCTACGCCGTCAATTTCGGTCAAAATCTGGTTGATGACACGGTCGGCAGCACCGCCGCCGTCACCGCTGCTGCCGCCGCGCGCGGACGCAATGGAGTCGAGCTCGTCGAAGAAGAGCACACAAGGGGCTGCAGCGCGCGCCTTCTCGAAAATGTCGCGCACGTTGGCTTCCGACTCGCCGAACCACATGGTGAGCAACTCGGGGCCCTTCACGGAGATGAAGTTGGCTTGGCACTCGTTGGCAACCGCCTTGGCAAGCAGAGTCTTACCGCAGCCCGGAGGGCCGTAGAAGAGCACGCCACGGGACGGGCTCATGCCGAACTTGTCGTACTTCTCCGGGTGCTCCACCGGGTACTGCACGAGCTCGCGGAGCTCGTTCTTGACCGGCTCCATGCCGCCAATGTCGGCCCAGGTGGTGGTGGGCACTTCCACTACGGTCTCGCGCAAGCTCGACGGGTTCGACTGGCCGAGCGCGTAGGTGAAGTGGGACTGGCACACGGCCATGGCGTCGAGCACTTCTGCGTCAATGGTGTCTTCTTCGATGTCAATCAGGTCCATCTTTTCGCGGATGCACTGCATGGCGGCTTCCGTGCAGAGCGCAGCCATGTCGGCGCCCACGTAGCCATGGGTTTCGCGCGAGATGGCTTCTGGGTCCACGTCGTCGTCCAGCTTCATGTTGCGGGTGTGGATGCGGAAAATCTCGAGCCGGCCGTTTTCGTCCGGCACGCCGATGTCGATTTCGCGGTCGAAACGGCCGAATCGGCGGAGCGCAGCGTCGATGGTGTTGGGGCGGTTAGTCGCACCGATCACCACCACGTTGGCGCGCGCCTTGAGGCCATCCATCAGCGTCAGCATTTGAGACACGATGCGCCGCTCGACTTCGCCGTTGGTCTTGTCGCGCTTAGGTGCGACCGAGTCAATTTCGTCGATGAAAATGATGGAGGGCGCGTTCTTCTCCGCTTCTTCGAAAGCGTTGCGCAGGTTTTTCTCCGACTCGCCAGCCATTTTGGACATGATTTCAGGGCCGTTGATCAAGAAAAAGAAGGCACCAGTCTCGTTGGCCACCGCCCGCGCGATGAGCGTCTTGCCGCTGCCAGGAGGGCCGTACAGGAGCACGCCACGAGGAGGCTTCACTCCGAGCGTCTTGAACAGAGTTGGGTGGCGCAGCGGCAGCTCGATCATTTCGCGGATCTGCGCCATTTGCCTGCGGCAGCCGCCAATGTCGTCGTAGCCCACGTCGTCGGCCTTCTCTTCGTCTTCGCGCTTGATGGGTTCGCCCTCGCAGTGAATCACCGTGTCAGGCGCCACGATGCAGCACGGCGAAGGGTCCGTCTCCACCACTTTGAACTCCACTGGGTGCATAGCAGCGCGCACCAAGAACAAGTCACCCTTCATGACTGGGCGGTAGGACTCCAGGAAGTACGGCTTGAGGTACACTTCGAACAGGTTGCCCGTGACGCCTTCGATGGTGTCGTCGAGTGGTAGCACGTGGATGCGCTTCCCGTAAGGGACCCCTTCGCCGTCGCCACCGTCGGCTGCCTTGGTGTCGGTGACCGACACTACATCGCCAAGCCGCACGCGCAAGTTCTTGCGCACCACTTTGTTGATCTTGATGTTCGCGTCGCTGCAGTCGTCATCGATGAGGCAAATGCACACGGTGGACTTGCCCTTCTTGCCCTTGAGCAGCACTGTATCACCCTTGAACAGTTCGAGTTCTTCCATCTTTTTGGCCGATAGGCACACAACCTGAGCATTTATAGTTTGTGGTGCAGGGGGAAGAAGTTTGTTATTACGCGCGCAGTGAGATGGTGCCTATTCAAAGCATCCAGCCTAAGCGTACGCAGGGCAAAGGCTGACGCTAGACTCACCGAGTTGTCATCGTTCGTCGCCTCGTCCACAATGAGACGGTTCGGGGACCGCTTCTTGTCCATGATTTTCGTACTTAAACTGGAGGCAGAGGATCAGATTGAGGGCGTATGGAGGGGTATAGTAGGTGAGGACACGGGAAATTCTTAAAATACGAATGGGCATGTGAACTCGTAAAGCGCAACCGCCACCACTCGGGTGAGTCTGTGACTATCTACAACAGGTGCGGCCGATAAACTACATGCAAGCGTGAAACGAAGCAAATAATAAAGACAACACATAATCTGTGCGTCCATGTGAATTTCCATTGAGACGAGGCCCTAATATAAGAGCCCTCCCCGGGAGCGACCCGATCATGGCAAGAAAGCTCCTATTTACTCACTCTTCAGAAGCCACTGCAGAGACAACAGCAAACAAAAGGAACAAAAAATGGAGCACAAGAGCATGAGCACATATATGCATATGGCAGGAAAGAGCTCTATGCAGCTAAGCAACAATGTGAACGGCTTCGGGCAGAAGTGAATCAGGTGGCACTACAATTGAACAAACGAAGAGTCGTAAGCAACATGCTCATATCAAAAGCTACTAATGTATAGTTGAAACAACCGTTACTGAACGATATAGTTAGGTGTAGGGGAACTGGAATGCAGTTACTGCATGAAATTTGGTTTTCGCTTCTAGGGCCAGAGCATTTCATTCAGGGGAGTCGTCTTCGCGCATTTACCATGCATCAAAGGAAATGGATAACACGGGAAAAAGCTACAGTACCTAATTCAAGGCGAACGCAATCCCTTTAAATTACTCACTTTTAGCTGCGCTATCAGGTTCCTGTTGCTTTCGGTTCGAAGGGAGCTTAGCCTCGCAAGTGTGACGACTTTGGTCTTTTTGAGAGGTGACGAGAACCAAAGAAAAAAATGTGTGCGTCAATGTTCGTGCAACAAACCCAACACGTGGTGTGAAAACTATAGAATATAGAATATACAGTACTTCCGTTTTTCTCTCTTTCACTCTTTCGACAAGTCCGTGAATTCGTGAATTTAAGATTACATTGGAGTCTTATCTTGGTGAGGCAATGGCGCCGCCGATGTGCTGCCACCATAGAATAGGCTCACACTCACAGCAATCTTGCCTGCCTATACTTCGTGCCGTCTCAATGCCGCTCGTATTTCTTGAGAGCTTCTAATCGAAGCGCTTTATCTTGCCTGTTTTGACATACTTCTACACTTACGGTTCTACCCCTTAAAAGCCAAGCACTTACATCTCCAAAACTCCCGCTTTGCTCTATGCCTCTCTTTGCGCTTGTTTTTTTTTTGACAGTGCGACTTAAGCTACGCCTCTCTTCTTTGAGCGTGGCCTGCGATCCTGCTCTGTGTGAGGCTCCCGTGCAGCTACTGCAGCAGCCGCGGAGGAGATGTCGAGCAAGCTCCGAGACCTTATCCGGCAGGTGCGCGCCTGCAAGACGGCGCAAGATGAGCGCGCAGTTATCTCCAAAGAATGTGCTATGATTCGCACGGCTTTCAAGGAAAACAACGTAGCTTACCGTCACCGCAACGTGGCGAAGCTGCTGTTTATCCACATGCTCGGATACCCCTCTCATTTCGGCCAAATGGAGTGCCTGAAGCTGATTGCATCTCCCAATTTCCCCGAAAAACGCATTGGTTACCTCGCGCTCATGCTTTTGTTGGACAGCAAGTCAGAAGTGCTAACTTTGGTAACGAACTCAATCAAGAACGATTTGACGCACCCGAGCCAGTATGTGGTGGGGCTCGCGCTGGCTTCAGTAGGGAATCTGGGCACGGGAGACATGGGGCGTATTCTCATTGCTGACGTAGCCAACTGCATGAAGGGCAGCAACCCGTACCTCAAGAAAAAAGCGGCGCTAGTCATGATTCGCATTTTCAAGCGCGTGCCGGAAATGATCGAAGAGTTTGCCGACAAGGTCGTGGTGCTCCTCAAGGAGCGCACCCACGGGAGCTTGATTGCGGGAGTGCAGCTCATGGTGTGCATTTTGGAGCTCGAGCCCACGCAAGCGTCCAACTTCGCGCGGCTGGTGCCGAGCTTAGTGCGCTTGCTGCGCAACTTGCTTTCGATGGGGTTCTCTCCCGAGCACGACGTGGCGGGCATCACCGACCCGTTCTTGCAGGTGAAGCTGCTCCGACTCCTTCAGCTCCTGGGGGTCGGCAACGAAGAAGCCTCCGACGCGATGAACGACATTTTGGCGCAGGTGGCTACCAACACCGAAACCGCGAAAAATGCGGGCAACGCCATTTTGTACCAGTGCGTGGCGGCCATCATGTCGATCGAAGCCGAAGCTGGCCTCCGGGTGTTGGCGGTCAACATTTTGGGCCGCTTTTTGCTGAACCGCGACAACAACATCCGTTACGTGGCCCTGAACGCGCTTTCGCGAGTGGTCAACCAGGACATGGACACAGTGCAGCGGCACCGGCAAACCATCGTGGACTGCCTCAAGGACCCGGACGTGTCCATTCGCCAGCGCGCCTTGGAGCTGATTTACCTGCTCACCAACGCCAAAAACGTGACGGACTTGATGCGGGAAATGCTCAACTACCTGGTGGTGGCCGCGGCCGACCAAAAGTCCGCCCTCTGCTCGCGGATCATGGAAGCGGTGGACAAGTACGCGCCCTCCAAGAAGTGGCGCATCGACACCCTCATCACCATGCTCAGCATTGCCGGCAACAGCTGCGACGACGCAGTGGTCGCCAACACCATCTTGTACGTGACCACCGCCGATGGTTTGCATGCGTACACCGCCCACAAACTCTTCAGCTTGCTCAACGACGAGCTCTCGCAGCTGGCCCTGCTCCATGTCGGGGCCTGGTGCCTGGGGGAATACGGCAACTACTTGCTGGACCCTTGCCCCCCGGGCGCAGGGGGTGCGTCGGACGTGGGCAACGCCGAAGAGCCCGAATCGCCGGGCTACCCTGCGCGCACGGCGGGGGAACTCTGCGACTTGCTGGAGAAAATCAAGAAGTGCCATCTGGCCACGCCGCGCACCCGGGCCGTGGTCCTGACTTGCTTTGCCAAGCTGTCGCAACGGCTCGGGGGCAGCGCCCACGCGCGGGTGATGGAGCACTTGGCCCAGTACAAAGAGTCCATGGACGTCGAGCTGCAGCAGGTGTGGAGTAATATTCTATTGGTTCCTGCCATATGTTTAGAGAGGCAATCTTACAGACGGTTGACTCTATGAGAAGTGCTTAGGTATTTTCAATTTTCAATTTGTTTCCTCTCTTTTTGTTCATTTTCAATGCGCTGATTCTTTATGCGTTGAATAACAACAGCGTGCGGTGGAAATTGAGGCGTTGCTGGCGCCGCAGTGGGACAGTTTGCGCCAATCCGCGCTCGAGAAAATGCCGCCCATGGACGAGGCCAAGCTCAAGGCCAAGCGAGCTGCCGACGGCTTCGGCGAGACTTTCGGCGACGAGGAAGGCGCCGAAAGCGGCGGCGGATTGGGTGGCGGCGACATGAAGCTCGCTGCGCCTTCTTCTGGGGGCATCGCGTCACCGGGTCAAGCCGCGAGCAGTGGCGGCGGCGGTGATTTGCTGGATCTTGACGACATCTTTGGCGGCGGCGGCGGGGCAGCACCTGCAGCGGCAGGCGCAGGCGCAGGTGCGGCACCAGGGTCTAACGGTGGCAGCGGGACCGTGGATCTGATGGCAGACTTGTTCTCAGGGGCACCAGCAGCAGCTGCACCCACAGGAAATGCGGCGAACCTGGGCGGTGGCCTCGACGGAGGAGGTGGTGCTGGAGGCAACGGCGGCGGCATCATGGACCTCTTTGGCGCGAGCCCGGCAGCGCCAGCTCCTCCTGCGGCGGGTGCCCCTTCAGGCGGCGTTGACGCATTCGGTGGGGGTGCTTTCGGCGGCATGCTCGGCGCTCTCCCACCCGACGCGGCGCCAACTCCGCCGCCAGCTGCTCCGGTGGCGAACCCCGTAGTGCAAGCGTTCGAAAAGAACGGCCTGAGCTTGACCATGCACCTTTCCAAACCCGACCCCATGGACTTGTCCAAGTCGGAAGTGCGCTGCGTGTTTGCCAACAGCACGGGCGGGGACTTGAGCAACTTCGTGTTTCAGGCCGCGGTGCCCAAGTTCGTGTCGCTCGTCATGCAGCCAGCGAGCAGTGGCGTGTGCTCGGCGTCCCCGGACCAGCCGCCGCTGACGCAGGTGCTCACGGTGCAGAACTCTGCCCTCGGCGTGAAACCGCTCATGTTTCGGCTGAAAATCATTTACAAGACTGCGGCTGGCGCCCCGGTAGAAGAGCAGGCACAGGTTGCGAACTTCCCGTCGGGATATTAGGTAGGGAACGCACTTGAGTTTTGGTACACAACGCGCACATCAATCCACATGGCGGCGGTACACAGCAGGCAAAGGATATGGGTGGATTGGATTGTGGTTGCTTTGCCTAGAGAAATGGTTCATAGGCCCAGTCGCCTAGTCCTTAGGAATGGCAATGAGATAAAAAAATGAAAAGAAGGAAAGAGCGCGGTTCATAGTTCATAAACTGAGATATTTGTCGGTAAAGTAGGGAAATATAAATAGCCCAATCGCAGGCCAATGGGCCACGAGTGAGAGTGGGAGTAGAAGCAGAGGCCGGAACCTCAGTCTTCTGCTCCAAGCACTTACTCAGCTGCCGCAACAGCTGCCCAGCTGGAAATGAAAACAAAACCACCTCGGACCTCAGACTCAGACCAGCAGAAACTAAAGACTAGAGCACTTGCACTTGGTATGTACGAACTTTAAATTCAACTGGGATTAAATTCGATACTACTACCTTTTCAAACTTTGGCCCTAGTCAAAAAGATAGCTACAATGGAATTGCGCCTTAGTAGTTACTTCTGTTGATCAAGCCGGTTGTCTGAACGCAGGCAAAGAAGAGCGGTGAAAAGCGGCGCACTTGGCAAAAGCTCTCAGCCCTGTGGTGGCTGCAATCGCGAGCCATACTCCGCTCACTCCAAGGCTGCCCTGAGACAGAAACGTTGCGAGCGCTACGCTCGAACCATTGAGCGCTAAGCCAATGAGCAGAGAGGATAAAGTGTCCCCTGCACCCGCGAGTGCGCCCTCAATTGTGGTCTCCACCGCAGCAAGGGGAAAGACAACTGCCATAACTTGGAGGTAACGTGCTGCTGCAGCGGCCACTGACTCATCGTTCGCGAAACAGGAAGCCAGCTGCTGGGCAAAACACAACCCTATTACCATGAAGGGCACGTTAATTAAAGCAGCAATCTGCACGCAGCGCCAAGCCGAGCGTCTGGCCTGTTCTTTCTTGCCGGCCCCCAGCCATTGCCCTACGAGGGTAGCGGCAGAAGCAGCAAAAGCTTCATTGACCGTGTATTGCAGAGACTCTAAGCGCTGCCCTAAGCCCATCGCTGCTAAATTCACTGGCCCCATCGACGTTAGAATCCGCCCTAGCATAATGTAGACAAGGGTGTAAAGCATGCCGCTCACACACACTGGGGCACCAATTTTGGCGACCTCCAGGCACCGTGCTTGTAGGTCTGACTTCGGCCACCAAGAGCGACGAATCATGCCAACCCTTTTTGGGTTGTCGAGCGGAAGTGATGGGCATATAGCCCGAAATCGCGATGCAAGAAGAACCAGTGCGAGGAGGGCCGACAGATTAGTGGCATGAGCAGCACCAACCACACCCAGCTTTGGTATACCAAGCATTGGACAGCCCCAGATGAACAAAGGGTCTACCACTGCGTTAAACACTACGCTCACTGCCGTTGCATGCAAGGCTGGTCGCACGATACCTAACCCCTTAAACCCCGAGGCCACGCAGGAGCTCGCTGCCAATGGAAGAGTACCTAGCGCTGACCAGAACAAGAAGGGTTCGCCTACAGAGCACACGGCCGCCGCGTGGGTACCACCAGACTTACCAAGCCCCAACAATTCAAAGTAGCCGTGCACAGCACCTAAGGGCAGACATGCAGCCAGGGCTAAAGACATGAAGAGAGATATCCACAAACCCGCTGCGACAGTCGGGCCCACTTTGGATCGAGTGCCGCTGCCTTCGTGAGCAGCTGAAACAGCTTGCACGCCCACGGCAGGCAACTCCCCCAAAATGACAATAGCCCACGTAGCGAAGGAAGTTGCTCCCATAGCCTCAAGTTCAACTGGACCTAGTTTCCCGATCCAAAAAGCGTCAGTAATCCCATAGAGCGTGCGAAGCACCCCGATTGCAATGGTTGGCCACAGTACAGTCCATATTGCTTGATGATCAGAAATCTTCAAGAGAGCAGGAAGCTCCTTTGGCTCAGCGGCCTCATAAAGCGCAGATGGTGCAGCTTCACGATGGCAACGCTGGAGCATCGATTGACTGGAAATACCACAGAACTTCCAGTGGTGTTGATATGAAATCCCGGCTCTTGTAGTGAAAGCAGTTAAAGTTCCGACGAGAGCCGCTCCAACAACTACGCGAAAGTGTGCTCGCATTCGAACAGCACCATCTAGATCTTGTAAATCTTCTTCGATAGTAGTTCGGAGCAAGAGCAGAATCTTCGAGAAGTTTCAATATCTTGAGAGAAACATGCTGAATATGAGCCCACAGTCGAAAGACCTTCGACTGCTTCCGTGACATCATTTTTCTTCTCGATCGAAGGATTTTCGCATTTTCTCGCGCAGTATCTTGGATACATACATCCGTATTTTTATGCGGTTTTCGGTTTTCGGGAACGAGAAACTGCAGAACTGGAAACATGACAAGAAACCGAGCAAGCCGCATGGGCGCATGGGTGGGCGCTGGGCGCTATTTGAAGAAGGCTAATACGCAGAGTCCTGGCTCTTAGCTCGCTGTTGTACACTAAACTACAGATAGCTTGATAGTAATCTCTCATCAATCATAATTTCGCTAGTCCCAATTTGAACGAATGTCTCTCGACCCACTAGTTGCGTTTCACAATGCAGCGAAAGCTAACAATTGTTTCAAGCTTCGAACCATGTTAATTCATGGAGACGCTGCCTCTAGAATTACGGGTGCCGAGTTTCTGGACGATGTTGACCAATTCGGGAACACTGCCTTGATGTTTGCTGCTGCGAATGGGCATTATGAAGCGTGCAAGCTGCTGCTAGAATTTGGAGCGAATATAGACCACAAAAACAACCAGCTCGGTGGCCGAAAGCCTCTTGACTACGTGCACGAGTCTTACACGGAGGAATGCCCTGCGCTCAACCGCCTCGTGAAGCTCCTAGAGCAGGCCACTCAAGATGCTGCTGAGGCTGCAGCTCGCAAAGCCCTCGAAATTGAAAGCCGAGAATTCGAGTCCAGTCTGAACTTAGACAATGACGAGTTGCCAGCAAGCGATGGCGGTTCAAGGCAATCTTCACGACCAAGCAGCTCTCAACCAAAGCTGTCAGCGAAGGAATTGAAAAAACAACGTAAGGTGGCAAAAGCGGCACCTTCCCCTGTATTGCCTAAAAACCCTATTCCCATTACTTGTGCAGCTTGTCGTGCTGAAAAGCGCAAGCAAGAAATATCCGACCACTACTCCACAGCAGCAGCGGGCGTGAACTCCAAGGGTGAGCCATTTTTGGAACCTTTCCGGTGGTTCGAGGTGCAGCCCTTAGAACAAAGTGCCACATGTTCGGCATGCTCGAAACGAGAACAAGACCTCCACGATTACTTTGCGAACAGTCCGCTCGCTTGCAACACAATCGTGGTGCCCAACGCAAGCGGAAAACTGATGACAAAGCCTGGCTGCGGGCAAGTGTTTAAGTCGCCTGCCTTGCTCTATGAACACCAAGGCCACGCAGCTAGAGATTGCCCCGCCCACCCTCTGTACCAAAAGCCAGCCAGTGCAAACAACGCCGTCAAGGGCAAAAGCCTGATGTCTCTCTTTGGGACCAAAGCATCTTCGAGTATCACCGAGGAGCTCCCGACTGGCGAGACCAACCAATTGGGCAGTGGAAATGGCGGCACAACGCCATCAACAGGCGCGCCAAGTGCATCAAACACGCCTACACTACCACAGCTCGTATCGGCGGAGTCCACTCCTATGGCCGATGAAGGTGAAAACACCACGAAGAAGTCGAATGCCAAGAGCAGTATGCGCATGCCTTCTTTTTCCTTTCGAAGGAATAGTAAGCAGTAAAACGGCCTTAGGAGCAAAATACTTGTCATGGTTGCTTTAGCGCGTGGTTCGTAGTTCCGTCAGCTAATAAAGTAATTGCCATGAAGATTTATCACTTAGAATATAGCAAGTGTACCGTGTACTGTTTACTGTGCACCGCGATTCTCGTCGTGTCATAACAAGTCGCTTATTCCATACTCATATCTCATAGTGCACAGGTGAGTGTGCTGCAGACGAAATTAGGAACTACCAACTACAGATAAGGAATTAGCCGTAGTTGCTAGCGTAGAATGTGGGGTGTAATCGGAATCCTATTTGCGCAATATGAGACTGAGAAAGATAGATAACAGCGAGCACATGCACTCCCTTTTGGCTTCTGAACCACTCAAAATGCCCCATCCTGATCGCCATGGCCATTGTTAGCGCCTTCCGCGGCGAAGCATCCTCTGGCGGCTACTTCCCTTGGCTTCCTTCTTTTCCTTCTTCCTGGCCGCGCGCTCTTCGGGCGACTTCTTCTTGTGCTCCTTGATTGGCTCGCCTTCTCTGAGCACTGCATCCACCGCTTTGGTGATCGCCGCCGAGTCCAGCGCTTTCGTAGCAGGACTGCTCCTCCTGCTGCTGCCCGCCACGCTGTCTCTTCCTGCACGCCGCGCCGCCGCCGCCGCAGCTCGTTTGCTGGCCAAGTCCGCGGAAGCTGCTTGCACGTCTTCTAAGGCAGCGCTAGATGAAGGCTCGCTGAGCTTCAAGCCCGCGACGTCCGGCGGGGCGTTGGCATCGGAAGGTGACGTCACTTCTTTCAGAACTTCTTGAGCAGCTGCCAATTTCTGCTCGGCCTCGGAAGCATTCTCGGCAGCTGAACCACTTGCCGCTGATGAAACCCCTGCTCCGGCTGCTTCTGTGCCTTCGTTGCTTCCCTTGCTGTTTCGCTTGCTCGCAGCAGACGTCGATGGCTTCATGCGCTTTTGGCGCTCAATTTTAGCTTCGGCCACTCGCACTGCGCGGGCAGCGTCGATGCCGTCCTTTATTTTGAGATGCAAAGAGGCATGCATGCAAGATGATATAAAACATGACTAAGAGAGAAAGAAACATTGAATTTCGTGAAATGAAAGAAAAATCTATAATGAAAATAAAATCTATACCACTGCCATAACGTTCAGTAACACCTCACAACCGTTATCAGAAAAGTAAATGATACCTGAATGAACCCAGTGGCTTCTGTCAGGAGCGTTTCTCCCGGGTAAGGAGCGCGGCACGGCAGTTGTTTGCCTCGCTTCGATTCTGAACAATAGGGGGCATCGGCTAAGGCGTCGCACTTGTGGTTGGTGCCCTTGAAGATTGGACAGAAAAACCCTGGA
>Ga0307978_1002279_pt1 | contig 13617 bp, 14 predicted proteins | sample OrgLakmetage1056_FD_203151 | JGI IMG/M metagenome (GOLD analysis project Ga0307978, IMG submission 203151) | Saline water microbial communities from Organic Lake, Antarctica - #1056 | ecosystem: Environmental > Aquatic > Non-marine Saline and Alkaline > Saline | place: Antarctica: Organic Lake...
GCGATCACCCGCGCCGAGGAACGCCTGCACTGGGTGGTGCGCAACCGCCTGTCGAAACCGCGCACTGTGCTCGGGGTGGACGATCTGCGCAGCGTGCCGGCCCCGCTCGAACTGGCTGGCGAGGATGGCCTGTAGCCGTCGGGCTCTTTCGGGGGAAACATCAAGGTCGAATGTGCATGGCATGGATGTGAAAAAGGGCGCTCGATCCTGAGCGCCCCGTTTCAAAGCAGGTTATATTCTGGATTATCAGGCGTGCGTGCGCCGACGAAAGGCCCAGAGCGATCCAAGCCCGATCAGCAACATCCAGGCAGCAGCCGGCAGCGGAACGGGAGAGATTTCCTCGATAAGATACTCAACCGTCACCTGGCCGAACCCCTGAGTGGTCTGACCAGTTAGGAGATTATCCCCTCCACCGGTGATCCCAAGCAGTGTCACCGTATCGAGATCAATGAAGAACGGATCAAGATAAGGATCGACATCGGCCCCGGTGAACGACTCAGAGCTCGAATTCGTCCCGGTCACATTGAGACTCAGGCTTCCCCCACCCGGAATCGTCTGCGTCCCGGTTCCGCCGAGCACCTGAAAAGTACTATTCCCGGCCGAAGATGTATAACCGAACGTTGTCACAGTCAGTGCGCTTAAATCTCGCGAAACACCAGAAATGTCGAACAAAGAGATGTCCGAGTCGATCTCCCCGGAATAGGTCACATCCACCTGTGACACCGTACCGGTCCCGGTATATCCACCGAAATTAAGCGTTGCATCCAATGGCGTCGGGGCGAAACCCACGTTCAGCGTATCCGTTTGACCAACTGTGATCGCATGCGCAGCAGGTGCCATCATCGCCACTGCCGCTGCTGCAAGTAAATACTTTCTCATTTCATATCTCCTCAGAGTTTCCCCGCCTCACACCAATGCCAGTCGAAGCGGTCGTTTGTTTCTTTGTCGTTGATCACATGACAGCCCAGCTCAGTCAAGGTTATTGTTTCCTTAACCGTGTCAAAGCCATTTTCCTGTTTACAAAATAGGCAATCGTGCGTGCAGGCGCAGGGCGTGGGCCGGGTCATGCGCGCATCCCGGCAGGACCGGGTCATGCGCGGCGCGGATCAGCGCACCGATCTCGGGGCGTAAAATGACAGCGCCATCAGGCATTTGCGCCAATGCGGACCGCTCTGTGAACGCCGTGTCGGACCATAAAAGCAGCGATTGCACGGCCTGCCCGAGGGCCAGCGTCTCGGCATCCATCGCCGCAAGAACCGCGTCCATGCGCAGGAAAACGAAGCAGGCCTTGATGCCGCCCGCCGCGTCAAAGCGAAATATGCGGTATTGATTCGCGCCCGTGGCCCGCAGCCGGTCCACCAGCGGTACGAGGTCGGGCACCATTCGGTCCAGATTCGGTGTGTCGGTCAGTTCCGTCCAGTCGCGCACGAAGAACACCATCAGGTTCGCGCCCAGTTCGGGGTCGGTCTCGGCCATCCTGTGATCCGCGAGCGCCACCACCGCCTCGATCGCGCCCTTGAAGATGCCGAGCGTCCGGTCATCGACACCGAAGACCACGGGCACGATGGGCCGCCCCCACCGGGCGCACAGGAACGTGCCGTCGCTGCGGGTGAACAGCGCCTCGATCTCGGCCGGGCTCAGCGTGTCGGTCATGGGGGTCACCTCCGGGTTTCGCGCGCCGCTTACCAGCGCCCGCACAGGGCCGCAAACCCCGGGGGGGCTTCTTGGTCCGAATACCCCGACTCCAACGTTCGCCAGAGGCGCGCCCTCAGCCCTCGAAGAGATCGCTTTGCCCCTTGGCCACGGGGGCCGCGGGCACGGGCAGGCCGAGATGCGTCCAGCCGCCATGCGCCAGCATCCGGCCGCGCGGGGTGCGCTGGATGAGGCCCTGTTGCAGAAGGTAAGGCTCGATCACCTCTTCGAGCGCGTCGCGGCTCTCCGACAGCGCGGCCGCAATCGTCTCGATCCCCACCGGGCCGCCCTGATAGGCCTCGGCGATCAGCCGCAGATAGCGCCGGTCCGCCCCGTCGAGGCCCAGATGATCCACCCCGAGCCGGGTCAGCGAGCTATCGGCAAGCTCGCGACTGATCTTGCCGCCGCCCTCGACCACCGCGAAATCCACCACCCGGCGCAACAGCCGCCCGGCGATGCGCGGCGTGCCGCGCGCCCGGCGGGCAATCTCCAGCGCGCCTTGCGTGTCGGTGGGGATGTCGAGCAGCGCAGCATTGCGGCGCACGATTTCGTGCAGCTCGTCGATCTCGTAGAATTGCAGCCGCGTCGGGATGCCGAACCGGTCGCGCAGGGGCGTGGTCAGCAGCCCCAGCCGGGTCGTCGCCCCGACCAGCGTGAAGGGCTGCAGCTCGATCCGCACGGTGCGCGCCGCCGGCCCCTCGCCGATCACCAGATCGAGCTCGAAATCCTCCAGCGCGGGATAGAGCACCTCTTCGACCGCCGGGTTGAGACGGTGGATCTCGTCGATGAAAAGGACATCGTTGCGCTCCAGATTCGTCAGGATCGCGGCCAGATCGCCGGCCTTGGCCAGCACCGGCCCCGAGGTCATGCGGAACCCCACGCCCAGCTCGCGCGCCATGATCTGCGCCAGCGTCGTCTTGCCCAGACCGGGCGGGCCGTGAAACAGCGTGTGATCCATCGCATCGCCGCGTTGCTTTGCCGAGGCGATGAACACCGCGAGGTTGGCGCGCGCCTCGCGCTGTCCGATGAATTCCGACAGCACCTTGGGGCGCAGGCTGCGGTCGCTGTCCTCGGGCAGTTCTTCGGGCCGCAATGTCGGGTCGGGACCTGTCATCGCCTAGCCTTTCGGTGCCAGACGCCGCAGAGCGGCGCGTATCAGATCGGCGGTTGCGGCCCCGGGGGCCTCTGATGCCGACTGCGCCACGGCGCCCGCCGCCTCGCCGGGGCCGTAGCCCAGATTGCTCAGCGCCGACAATGCCTCGGCCTGCGCGCCGGGATCGGCGGGGGCCGGGGCGGCCTCCGGTGGTGTGGGCGCGGCCATCTCGATCACCTCTCCGGCATCCGGGGCGGGGGGCGGGGTGGTTCCCATGGCCATGACCGTGGGCGCCTTGTCCTTGAGCTCGTTCACCACGCGCTGCGCGGTCTTGGCCCCGACACCGCGCGCCGCGGTGATCGCGTTCCAGTCGCCGATGGCGATCGCGCGGCTGACCCCATCGGGGCCGAGCGCGCCGAGGATGGCCAATGAGGCCTTGGCCCCCACGCCCTGCACGCCCATCAGCAGCCTGTGCCATTCCTTTTCCACCAGCGTGGGAAAGCCGAAGAGCTGCAGGATGTCCTCGCGCACCAGCAGATCGGTATAGAGCGCCGTCTGCCCGCCGAGGCCGGGCAGCGCCGACAATGTCCGGTCCGAGCAATAGACGAGATACCCCACCCCGCGCACGTCGATCAGCACGTGATCGCTGGCGCGGTAGTCGATCCGCCCCGCGATGCGCCCGATCATGTGCCCGCCTTTGCGATGGCCCGCGCCAGCATCGACCCCGAGCGCGCGTGATGCGCATGGCAGATCGCGACGGCGAGCGCATCGGCGGCGTCCGGCCCGGCCAGCACGACGCCCGGCAGTTGCACCGCGACCATGTGCGCCACCTGCTCCTTGGCCGCGTGACCCACGCCCACGACCGTCTTCTTGACCGAATTGGGCGCGTATTCCCCCACGGTCAGCCCGTATTGCGCCGGCACCAGAAGGGCGATGCCCCGCGCCTGACCCAGCTTCAGCGTGCCCGCGCCGTCCTTGTTGACGAACGTCTGTTCGACGGCCGCCTCGGTCGGCTCGTAGCGATGCAGGATATCGGTCAGCTGCTGATACAGCGACAGGAGCCGCGCCCCGAGATCCGGCCCGGTCGAGTGACAGATGCCGTTGGCCACATGGCTCAGCCGGCTGCCATCCGCCTCGATCACCCCCCATCCGAGGTTGCGCAACCCGGGATCGATTCCCAAAACCCGCATGTTTTTGCGCTGCCCCCGTGTCTTGCACCAGTGTTTTTTCAAGTCATAGCACGAAGCAAGAACAGGCACCAAGAGGCATGACTGTTTTCATTTTGATCAATTGATCGGCAAGACCTTGCCGAAAAGACGCATATCTGCGGATGCGGTCATGTGGGCACTAAGCATAAAACAGCAAAAACAACGATTTAAATATCTTCTGACCCATGCATAAAATGCATAAGGACTATGCAGTGATGCTGGCTTGCCGGTCTGACCGTGGCCCCCTAATTCAATTGCACAACCAAAGATCACTCCCCTCGTCGAACAAGGACCTTTCAAATGGCCACTCTCGCAAATACCCGCAAACACACGTCCCATTCCGGGATCGATACCCTGATGTCCCGCATTGCCAACGCCCTCATCGGCTGGAACGAGCGCCGCGTGACGCGCAACGCTCTGTCGCGCCTTTCGGATCGCGAGCTCGAGGATATCGGCCTGACCCGTGGCGATATCAAAGCCGTGGCGCGCAAAGCCTGATGCAGACATCTCTGCCGAGGCATGCGCCCGAAGATAAAAGCCCTGCGTGACACTGGTCATGCGGGGCTTTTTCTTGTCGTGCGACCGTCTCAGGCGACCCGCGACATGACCAGCGTGGTCCAGTCGCCGATCTCTTCGCGCTGATCGAGGCGGGTCCCGGCCTGTGAATAGGCCGCGATCACCTCGTCTGCCTGTTCGTTCAGCAGGCCCGACAGGATGACCTTGCCCGAGGATTGCAGGCTTTGGGTGATCGCCGGCGCGAGGTCGATCAGCGGCCCTTTCAGGATATTGGCGAAGATCAGATCGAAGGGGGCGCCGGCGCGCAGGTCGGGGTGATCGAGCCCCGTGGCCTCCAGACAGCGCACCCGGCCGCCCAGCCGGTTCGCCGCGACATTGGCCTCGGCCACCTCGACCGCGACCGCGTCGATATCCGAGGCCAGCATCACACCCGGCCAGATTCGCGCGGCCGCCATCGCCAGCACCGCGGTGCCGCAGCCCAGATCGAGCACCGCCGCGGCTTTGAACCCGTCCGTCGCCAGCCGGTCGAGCGCGCGCAGACAGCCAAGCGTCGTGCCGTGATGCCCGGTGCCAAAGGCCATCGACGCCTCGATCAGCAATGGCTCGCATCCCTCGGGCACCTTGTCCGCATCATGGCTGCCATAGACGAAGAATCGCCCGGCCTCGACGGGGCGGAGATCGCGCTGCACTTTCGACACCCAGTCGGTCTCGGGCAGTTCCGATACGGTGAAGGGCTTTGCCTCGTGGATCGTGGCCAGCAGCGCCAGCCCCGCCTGATCGGGCGCGTCCTCGAAATAGGCGCCGATTTCCCACAGGTTCGATCCGTCCTCCATCTCGAAGGCGCCGATGCCGGTGGGTTCCGGGACAAGCCCTTCCAGCGCCTCGGCGAGGGCTTCGGCATTGGCCTTGTCTGGCAGGGTGGTGAAGGCGGTAAAGGTCGGCATGTCGGTCTTTCTGGAAAGGTGGGTCATTCGGCCGGGGCGGGGACGATGCCCGCAAGGATCGTCTCGTTTCCCGGCTCGGGGTGGCGCGGGATCAGCAGTGCCAGCAGACACGACACCGCGGCCATGCCCGCGGCCATCAGGAACACCGCCGCCGGCGAGACAAGCCACAGATAGCCCAGAAGCGCGGGCAGAAACACGGCGGCGATATGATTGATGGTAAAGGCCACGGCGGCGGTCGGGGCGATGTCGCCGGGATCGGCGATCTTCTGGAAATAGGTCTTGAGCGCGAGGGCCAGCGTGAACAGGATGTGATCCACGACATACAGCGTCGCCGCCAGCACCACGCCCCAACCGAACATGTAGATCCCGCCATAGGCCAGAAACACCAGCGCCAGCCCGACATATTCGAACACCAGCGCGTTGCGTTCGCCGAACCGGAACACCGCGCGGCCCATCAGCGGCGCGGCGATCATGTTGGCGACGAGATTGATCAGGAACAGCGCCGTGACCTCGTGCACCGCAAAGCCGAATTTCTCGACCATCATGAAGCCCGCGAACACGACGAATATCTGCCGCCGCGCGCCGGCCATGAATTGCAGCGCATAATACAGCCAGTAGCGCCGCCGCAGCACCATCTTCTTGATCTGCGGATTGGGCGCCTCAAAGCGCGGATAGGCGATCAGGCAGAACACGGCCACGCAGGCGGTAAACCCGCCGGAGATCAGGTAGACGGTGTTGTAGCTCAGATCGAAGGCCTGCCATGTCAGCACGATCAGCACATATGCGACCAGCGTCGCCCCCGATCCGGCGGCCAGCAGCCAGCCCAGCATCTGCGGCGCGCGCAGCTTGTCGAGCCATTGCAGTTGCAGCGACTGGTTCACCGTCTCGTAATAATGGAACCCGATCGAGCTGAGCATGGTGATGGTCAGGATGCCACCCAAGGACGGGAATTGCGCGGTCAGCGCCGAGGCGACCCCCAGAAGCAGCAAGGAGACCAGCCCAAGCACCTGCTCGTGCATGAAGATGATGATCGCGATCACGCCGACGGCGAAAAATCCGGGGATCTCGCGCACCGTATGCAGCCAGCCGATATCCGAGCCGTCGAAATCGGCCACCTCGATGACGAAATTGTTGAGAAGCGCCGACCATGTGGCGAAGGCCACGGGCATCGCCGCGGCCATCAGAAAAAGCAGCGTCGTGGGCCGTCGCCAGAATGGCAATGTCTTGGCATCGGCCAGAGGGAAGGTCGTCATGCGCATGGGGCGGGTGATATACCTGCCCCATGCGAGAGGCGAGCGGAAAAATCCGCGCGGGCCTTGCTCAGGCGACGGCGGGGCCGCCGCTCCGGCCGCTCATGTAATTGGTCATGAAGACCGGCTCGCCCAGTTTTTTCAGCAGGTCGAGTTGCAGATCCAGCCATTCCCAATGGCCTTCCTCATCCTGCACGATCCGCTCGAACAGGGCGCGGGTGCCGATATCGTCGACCTCGAACGCCTCGCGGGCCGCGCGGGTATAGAACTCGATCGCGCCGCCTTCTTCCTTCTTGTCGGCTTGAAACAGCGCCTGCAGGCTTTCGGCCTTTTTCGGCGTGCTCGCGGGCTCCAGCTTGGGCGTCCCGCCAAGGAACAGGATGCGGTCGATGAAGTCACCGGCGTGCCCCAGCTCTTCCTGCATCTCCTCGCGCATCTTGGTGCCGAGCTTGTCGATACCCCAATCCTCGAGGGTGTGGGCGTGCAGCAGGTATTGATGTACCGCGGTCAGTTCCATCGACAATGCGGTTTGCAGGTTCTCGATGCTCTTTGTTCTGTCAGCCATGGCTTGATCCTTTCGTCATTCCAGTATGTGATTGATCTATTCACCGGATCGCCTTTTGCAACATCCGCGACACCGGATGCCGCACGCCGCGTCAGAAAAAGCTTTGCGGGTCGATATCGACGGTCAGACGGGTCTGCGCGGGCAGGCGCAACTGTGCGATCCACTCCGCCACCGCCGATTGCAGCGCGGCGCCTTTCGGGGCCTTGACCAGCAGCCGCACGCGGTGGCGGCCCCGGATCCGCGCGATCGGTGCCGGGGCGGGGCCGAAGACCTGCGCGCCGACCGCCCGGATCGGCCCGTCGCGCCGCGCAAGGTCGGTGCCGATATCGAACACCGCCTGCATGTCCGGCGACGACAGGATGATGCCCGCCATCCGACCGTAAGGGGGCACGCCGGCCTCGCGTCGGCCCGCCGCCTCGGCCCGCCAGAAGCCCTCCTCGTCACCCGACAGGATCGCGCGGATCACCGGATGCTCGGGCTGATAGGTCTGCAGCACCGCGCGCCCGGCGCGTTCGGCCCGGCCCGCGCGGCCCGCGACCTGCCGCATAAGCTGGAACGTCCGCTCGGCGGCGCGCAGGTCACTGCCCTGCAGCCCCAGATCGGCGTCGATCACCCCCACCAGCGTCAGCAGCGGAAAATTGTGCCCCTTGGCCACAAGTTGCGTGCCGATGATGATATCCGCCGCGCCCTCGGCGATCTCGGCGATCTGGTCCTTCAGCGCGCGCGCCGAGCCGAAAAGATCCGAGGACAGCACCGCGATCCGCGCCTGCGGGAACAGCGTGGCGGCCTCTTCGGCCAGCCGCTCCACCCCCGGGCCGACGGCGGCCAGCCGATCCTCGGCACCGCAGGACGGGCAGGTGGTGGGCACCGGCGCGCTTTCGCCGCATTGGTGGCAGATCAGGCGTTTCTGGAACCGATGCTCGACCATGCGCGCGTCGCAATGCACACAGCCGATCTGGTGCCCGCAGGCGCGGCAGAGCGTGGTGGGCGCATAGCCGCGCCGGTTGAGGAACAACATCGCCTGTTCGCCCGCCGCGACCCGCGCATTCACCCCCGCCTGCAGCGTCGGCGAGATCCAGCGATTGGCCGGGAGACGCTCGGCGCGCATGTCGATCGTCGCCAGATCCGGCATCACCGCGACTCCGAACCGCGCGGCGAGATCCAGCCGCGCGTACTTGCCGGCCTCGGCATTGGCCCAGCTCTCCAGGCTCGGCGTGGCCGAGGCCAGCACCACGCGCGCCTCGCACAGGCTGGCGCGCAGGACCGCCATGTCGCGGGCATTGTAGAGCACGCCATCCTCCTGCTTGTAGGAGCTGTCATGTTCCTCATCCACGACGATCAGCCCGAGATCGCGGAACGGCAGGAACAGCGCCGAACGCGCGCCCACCACCATCTGCGCAGCACCCTCGCCGACCATCTTCCAGGCGCGGCGGCGTTCGGTCATGGTGACGCCGGAATGCCACTCGGCGGGTTTCGCGCCGAACCGCGCCTCGACCCGGGTGAGAAACTCGGCCGACAGCGCGATCTCGGGCAGCAGCACCAGCGCCTGCCGCCCCTGTCGCAGCGCCTCCGCCACGGCCTCGAGATAGACCTCGGTCTTGCCCGACCCGGTGACACCGCGCAAAAGCGTCGTGCCGTAGGTCCCCGCACGTACGCCGTCTCGCAGGTGAGTCGCCGCGCCTCCCTGATCCTCGGTCAGGTCTTTCGAGGGCAGGTCGGGGTCGAGCCGGGGAAAGGCGCGGTCGCGGGGGGTGTCTTCCTCGTGCACCGCGCCGTGGCTGACCAGTCCCTTGACCACGGATGCGGTGACCCCGGCCATGTCGCTCAACTCCTTGAGGGTAAAGCCAAGCCCGCCATGCGCCCGCAGCACCGACAGCACACGTTCGCGCGCGTCGGTCATGCGGGCAGGGTCCGCGTCGCCCAGCCGGTAGATCTTTTGCATCGAGGGCGGGTTGCCAAGGCCCGGCGCGCGGGTGGCCAGACGCAGCATCGCGGGCAGCGGCGTCAGGGTATAGTTCGCCGCGCGGCGCAGAAAGTCCTGCATGTCGGGCTGCATCGGGGCAACGTCCAGAACCCGGATGATGCCGCGTGCCTTCTCGATGTCGAAGCCGCCACGCCCGGCACCCCAGACCACGCCAAGGACCCGGCGCGGCCCCAGCGGCACCTCGACGAACGCGCCGTGCAGGCAGCCGCCCTCGGGGGCCAGATAATCGAGCGGCCCGGCCAGCGGTTGCGCCGTCAGCACCGCGACCAGATCCCCTTCGTGATGGAACGCGGGCGGCGATGCGGACGCGGTCACGGCGGCGGCTCCTCTCCGTCAGGGGTTTCGGCAGGCTGGCCCATGAGGTAAACCCATCCTCAACAGAACCCAAGCCACCACGAGAGGGCAACCCCATGAAATTCTTTGTCGACACCGCCGAGACCGACCAGATCGCCGAGTTGCATGATCTCGGGATGGTCGATGGCGTCACCACCAACCCGTCGCTGATCCTGAAATCTGGGCGCGACATCCACGAGGTGACGAAAGAGATCGCCGGCATGGTCGAGGGTCCGGTCAGCGCCGAGGTCGTCGCGCTGAAAGCGGACGAGATGATCGCCGAGGGGCGCAAGCTCGCGCAGATCGCGGACAACATCGCGGTCAAGGTGCCGCTGACATGGGACGGGCTGAAGGCCTGCAAGGTGCTGTCGGACGAGGGCTGCATGGTCAACGTGACCTTGTGTTTCTCGGCCAATCAGGCGCTTTTGGCGGCCAAGGCGGGGGCCACGTTCATTTCGCCCTTCATCGGGCGGCTCGACGACATCAATCTCGACGGGATGGACCTGATCTCGGACATCCGGCAGATCTACGACAATTACGGGTATGAGACGCAAATCCTTGCGGCCTCGATCCGCACGGTCAACCACGCCTACCAGTCCGCGATGCACGGTGCCGACGTGATGACCGCGCCCCCCGCGGTGATCAAGAAGATGGCCGAGCATCCGTTGACCGATGCCGGGCTTGCGACCTTCATGGCGGACTGGGAAAAGACCGGGCAGAAGATCCTCTGAACGGGACGCGGCGCGTGTTTAATTATGCAATTCAATGGGTTGGCGTCATGATGCCGCGGCGATCACCCGTGCGGCCGCCGCGACGCCGCCCGATCCATGCGGGATGTCGAGCGCCATTAGCCCGGCCTCGATCGCGCCGAGCGCGCCAAGGATCATGTGAGCGTTCACATGCCCCATATGGCCGATGCGGAAGAACCCGTGCCACGCCGGATCGCCCGGCTCCGCCATTCCCAGTCCGATGCCGAGCGTCACGCCCGCATGGTCCTGCACCCATCGGCGAAGGTCCGATCCGTGCGGCGCGCCGATCCGCAGGGCGGTGACCGCGCGGCTGCGCAAGGCCGGATCGGCGATGTTCAGCTCCAGCGGGCCGGTTTGCCCCCACGCCTCGCACGCGGCCCAGATCGCGCGGGCGAGACGTTCATGCCGGTCCCAGATCGCCTCGATCCCCTCGGCGCGGATCATGTCGAGCGACGCGCGCAGCCCGTAAAGGTGATGCGTGGGGGCCGTGCCGCCGAAATACTGGTAGAACATCTCGGGGTTGGCGCGGTTGGTCCAGTCCCAGTAGCGGCTGACGCGGGGCAGGGCGCGTCGCGCCTCGGCGGCCTTTTCGGAAAAGAACACGAAGGCCAGACCGGGCGGCACCATCAGCCCTTTCTGGCTGCCGGCGATCATCACGTCGACGCCCCACGCGTCCATCTCGAACCGGTCGCAGGCCAGCGAGGCGATGCAATCGGCCATCAGAAGTGCGGGATGCCCGACCGCATCGAGCACCGCGCGCAAGGCCCCGATATCGTTGCGCACCGAGGTCGATGTATCGACATGCGTGGCCAGCACTGCCTTGATTTCATGTGATTTGTCCGCGCGCAGCGCCGTCTCGACCCGGTCGAGATCAATCGCCGACCGCTTGCCGAAATCCAGCAGATCGGCCGCGATGCCCCGGGCCTCGGCCACCTCGGCCCAGCCATGCCCGAAGCGCCCGGTCGCCGGCACCAGCACCCGGTCGCCCGGGGCGACGGTGTTGGCCAGCGCCGCCTCCCACGCGCCATGGCCGTTGGCGATGTAGATCGCCACGTCGCCTTTGGTCCGCGCCACGTCGCGCAGATCGGGGATCAGGCCCGCCGTCATCTCGATCAGTTCGCCCTCGTAGATGTTGGGCGACGCGCGGTGCATCGCGCGCAGCACCGCTTCGGGCATGACGGAGGGGCCGGGAATGGCCAGATAGGGGTGACCGCCTGCCAGGCTCATGGGATCTGTCTCCTGCTATTTCGGCGGGACTTTACGCTCTTGCCGGGTGGCGTCAATCGCGACATCGCGGTCGGGTGGATCGCGAGCGCACGGTGCATGATTTAAGTCATAAGTCGCTGTTTGCAAATGGTTTCAGGGCAAGCCGCGTCAGACCTGCGGATCGCGGAGCCATTGCAGGCGGCGCGCCGCGTCGCGGGCGAACTTGCGGATCAGGGCGCTGCGGCGGGCGCTTGGCAGCTTGCGCGGCTCGGCCATGCGGATGATCTCGGCGGCGTAGGCATCGGCGATCATGATCCCGGTGCCGTCGGGCAACAGATCGAGCGGAAACGCCGCATCCACCGCCCAGAAATACCGGTCACACCAGTCGAGATAGCCCGGCCATTTGCCGTCCGACTGGAAATCCGCACGGCTCGATTTGCACTCGATCACCCAGATCTCGCCCTTGGGGCCGAGGGCCGCGACATCCACGCGCTTGCCGCGTTCGGGCGAGAATTCCTCAATTGATACAAAGTCATGGGTCAAAAGGTGCCGGCAGACACCCCGTGCCAGAAGCTGGCCGGGCTTTGCGGCGGGATCGAAGGCATTGTTCATGCCGCTATCTTGAACAGAACGCGAACGTGCGCAACCCCTTGTTCGGCACATGACAAAGGGCTATTTGTCCTTTGTGGCGGGTGCTGCCCTTCCCGTGATCGGTTACATTCCAGTGGCCTTAATCTTTTCCGAGGGAGCTGGCTCTGTCCTGGCCGTGGTCTGGTTAACCGGCGCCCACCTGTACACACAGGCTCTCGGGAATGCGTAAACCAAACGGTTGCGTGCGGGCCCGTCACACATCCACCGCGTACCACGCGTACACATTGTACGCGCCTTGCGTACGCACCCGGCGCGCCGGGACGCGACACCACCTTTCCCCGTCCTGACCGCTCTGCCATACTGCCGCAAAACCCAAAAGAAATGAGCAGTGGCATGAACGATCTTCTCTCCTCGACCCCGAAATCGGAGTACGACGCCTCGTCCATCCAGGTGCTGGAGGACATGGAGCATGTGCGCCTGCGGCCGGGCATGTATATCGGCGGCAAGGATGATCGCGCGCTGCATCACATGGTGGCCGAGATCGTCGACAACTCGATGGACGAGGCGGTCGCGGGCCACGCCACATGGATCGAGATAGAGCTGCACGCCAATGGCCATGTCAGCGTCCGCGACAACGGGCGCGGCATTCCCGTCGAACCGCATCCCAAGGACCCCAGCAAGACCGCGCTCGAGATCATCTTCTGCACGCTCAACGCGGGGGGCAAGTTTTCGGGCGACAGCTACGAGACCTCGGGCGGGCTGCACGGGGTCGGCGCGTCGGTGGTCAACGCGCTGTCGGACCATATGAGCGTCGAGGTCGCGCGGGGCCGCGAGCTTTACCGCATGGATTTCTCGCGCGGGCTTCCGCAAGGGGCGCTGGAAAAGGTGGGTGCTGCCCCCAACCGGCGCGGCACCGCGATCACCTTTCACCCCGACCCGGAGATTTTCGGCAGTCTCGCGCTGAAGCCCGGTCGGCTGTTCGCGATGGCGCGGTCCAAGGCGTATCTGTTTTCCGGGGTCGAGATCCGCTGGAAAAGCGCCATTGCCGAGGGCGAGACCCCGCAGGAGGCCACGTTCAAGTTTCCCGGCGGGCTGTCGGATTATCTGGCCGAGACGCTTGGCGGGGCCACCACCTATGCCGAGCGGCCCTTTGCCGGGCGGGTGGCGTTCGCCGACAAGTTCAACGCGCCGGGTCGGGTGGAATGGGCGATCAACTGGACACCGGCGCGGGACGGGTTCCTGCAATCCTATTGCAACACCGTGCCCACGCCCGAGGGCGGCACGCACGAGGCCGGGTTCTGGGCCGCGATCCTGAAGGGCATCAAGGCTTACGGCGAGCTGTCGAACAACAAGAAGGCCGCGCAGATCACCCGCGAGGATCTGATCTCGGGCGGGTGCGCGCTGGTATCGTGTTTCATCCGCGAGCCGGAGTTCGTCGGCCAGACCAAGGACCGGCTGGCGACGACCGACGCGCAGCGCATGGTCG
>Ga0307978_1002282_pt1 | contig 13614 bp, 6 predicted proteins | sample OrgLakmetage1056_FD_203151 | JGI IMG/M metagenome (GOLD analysis project Ga0307978, IMG submission 203151) | Saline water microbial communities from Organic Lake, Antarctica - #1056 | ecosystem: Environmental > Aquatic > Non-marine Saline and Alkaline > Saline | place: Antarctica: Organic Lake...
TCAGCAGCGCTACCTATAGCAGCAACGACCGGCACCCATTTTTCAAGGCCACCGGTGGAGACCAGCAAGTGTTGCAACGGCACTTTCGCCACACCAAGAGCAGTGCTCGACGATGCCCTATCAGCACTATCAGGCAGCAAGCTGAAGTGAAGGTTGAGGGTATCTTTGTGCAACCATTCCACAAGCGCGCCGTCGATGGATACTTTCGCAGTGGCGGAGCACGCAAACGATACTTGCGCTTCGTTCTCTACATCAATGCCATCACGGTTATTCTCATCGAGAGCTTCACGAGGCACCTCCAGCGGATCGGACCGAAATCGCACCCATCGCCCTCTTGTCGCGCCGCCTTCACTGGTGTTTGTGGTGTCCGAGTCGCTAGGCTCAGCAGCTCCAGCCACGGGTGCTAATCCGCCAAGGAAGAAGTCAAAAGTCACTTGCACGCGCCACCCTTCATTGGGGGCAGCGCTCTTGCTTGCTTGAGATGAGTGGAGGTAGTTCAGGTGCCGCTGCAAGAGTTTATGAAGGCCACGCACAGAGCCCACTGTAACTACGATGGTGCTGGTAGCAGGTAAGAGATGTGACACTACCGTAGAGCGCTTCAGCACAGTATGCACGCCAGCACCATCGCCATTCCTGATCGAAGGGCTACTCGGTGAGGATGATGCATCTCCCGCATCTTGAGCTACTCTTCTTTGCACCCACGTGCCACTGCGGCTCGTCTCCGTGCCGCTACCTCTGATGCTGCCTTCACCGCTGCTCGCCGTACCTCCCTCTGCACTTGCCTTGTGCTCTTGACTCGCACTCGCTTGCCGAAAAGCAGCTGCACGAGCGCGCAATTCGCGGCTTCGTCGCGTCAGAGCGTTGTTCGGCTCCCGGCGGTAGGTAAGCATGAGAGGCAATGTCGCCCCGTCACTGCTTTCTGCACCTCTCCAAGGTGATACATCAGCAGCATCTTCACAATTGCCCCCGGTCAACTCCAAGACCATCACTTCTGCCGTCGCAGCGGCTGCACCTCCGCAGAGCTTGGCAAGCGCTTTCGCGGGCAACATTGCGTGGCCAACCTTGATTTGAGATTCGCTGCCTGCAGCTCGATGCCACACACTCAACGACAAGCCAGCTTGACTCTTGCTGCTGCCGCTTGTTGCCTCATCAAACAGTGCCGAAAAGGGATCCCCACCGTTAGCATTGTTGGGACCCACAAAGGAATGGCGCGCTCGGCTGTTGAGGAAGGCCGAGTCCCCGTCCCACCATAAACTCGTGATGGTGCTCGAAGCTTCTCCATCACTCCAGCTTCCACCGCCGCTGCCCCCGCCTTCATTCTCTCCATTGAGGCCGCCATGACCGCTGCTGCTGACGTCATCACCGCCTGGTAAGTGGTAGCGCACCCAGCACCCGAGATCTGCCACCTCACCACCACCGTTGTCTCCATTGGCTATCGGCAATAAACCCCGACGAGCCAGGAGCTCTTCGCAAGTGCCCTGTACGCTCACTTCCAACACATGCCGCACGCTTGCTTCGCTGCTCCTAGTGTTGCTTAGCCTGCTCGTGCTTCGATGATAAAGCTGCTCCTCGGTGCCTACCACGGCCGCTCCTCCTCCTCTAGTACTGGCCCGGCCGCCATCGGCGACAACCGGCTCAGGTTGATGGTCTGGGCTGAGCCCACTAGCCTCTAATTGTGGAGGCGCGCCGTTACTTTGAGCTTGCCTTCGAGGTGGGGAAATGGGTTCCGGGGGTGGTGCAGGCACCTGTTCGCTGATGCGTGGCGGTTGATCTTCAGTTGCTGAAGCATCACTGAAGTCCGTGTCCGACGAATCACTCCTTTCAGCCCCAGCTTCAAATGCGGCCTCAGGTCCTCGCACAGGCTCGGTACTCTTGTCAACGTGCTGCCTCACCTCCGACAGACTTTGATGCGCATCCTTGTCGTAGCCACCTCTCCCTGATTCCTGCTCAGCGTCAAGTGTCGCACCTCCGTCTGCGCCCGGAGATGTTTGTCTTTCTAAAATATGCAGCGACGGCGGCACCACAAACGGTGGTCGATTGTCGAGTTGCACGGAAGTACCCAAGCTCACGTTCACTTGCAACGCTAGGCCGGGAGCAGACTTACCCGTTATAGGGTGCACCACTGGCCAGTTGCCTGCTACGCTGCACTGCGGAAACGCAGTCTTGGTTAATCCTAGAAGAGGCCGCTGTTGCAGTGCTGGTCCCCACCGACTGAGAGGCACTTTGGCGAGGCCTAGCAGCCGCCACCCGCTACTACTAGCGATGCTGCTGCTGCCGTCATCTTTGCTGACGTCACCACTGGCTGCCTGGTCCCACAGCCACACTTCAAGCACTTGCACCCGGGTAGCGAGAACACCAGCCAGGTTGGCGTCGAGCTGTACAGGGGCGCGTGCTTCGTGCCCCATCCACACCATGCTCTCGGCACCTTGGCGCACTCCTGGTGGTCTGCTTCTGCTCGCAGTGCCAGAGGAAGCCAGGCTCGGAGCAGCAGCCAATACCGCCTGTCCAATCGCGACTTGCTGCCCAGTCTCAGTGACACTAGGAGGTGATGACGAGGAAGAAGCTGGCTCTGAGTTTAACGCAGCAGCAACGGCACTTGTAGCTACATCTTTGTAAACGATGCGATAGTTCGATGTTGCTGCCGTAGCCACTGACTCCGCTCCCGCAGCACTGTCTCCACCGCTGCTAGCAACTTCAAATCCCAGCGTGCTTAAACTGGCAACGCCAACACGAAGCTCGAGTGGCACGGCTGGTTCGGGGGCAGCCTGAAATGCCGCTGGCAGAGGCGACGGCTGCCGCCAATTCATGCGTGTAGCAATGCTAGGGGATGCGTGGCCTACCATAGGGACCTCGTTACTCGAGTACGCAGCTGTCGAGGTCGTTGTAGTGCCCACTTTGGTAGCCCTGTTGGGCTCGTCAGGACATGGAGCAGTGTCGCTTGCAACCCTTGCTGCTGCAGAAGTCGTTGCTGCGGTCCCAGAGCTTGAGGCGAGGAGTTGGCATTGCACTGTGAGGGAGCCTAGCACCACTGGGGGTAACGATGGTGGTCTCAGCTGATTGTCCAGCTCTCCTTGTGAAGCATCTTCAGCAGCGGTACACGCCACCACATCCAGGGACGCCGTTAAGGACAGCGAAGGGGACAACAGCACGTCCACCAGGGGTAAACGCGCCACTGCTAAAACGACGGGTTTTGCTGCTGCTTCTTCCAACAATGCGGCTTGCTGCGCCTCTGCTCCTCGACCTCCTCTACCTCTGCCTCCACTCGCTCCCCTGCCTCCCTGTCTGTTCACTGGGCCACCACCACCACCGCCACGGCCACCGCCGCCACTGCTCGAGCTAGGAGTAGCGGTGGGCACATGTAAGAGCTCAAAGGTGACGTACGCCTTTTCCCAATCCTCTACTTCTGCGTTGCTCAGCCCGCCGGGCAGCCCACACAGAGTCACATGGCGCAAGGAAGTGGCACCTTGCGGCGTCAAACAGGCGGCACCTCCTCCTTCGGCTGCTGCTGCACTAGTCGATGACAGCGGACGCCTTTGCCCAGGACGAGGAGGTACACGCCTGCGATCAGGCTCACTGGTAATCGGAGGTGCAGGCACTGGCAGCATGATTTCTCCAACTCCAGGAGCTAGATCAGTTCTCGAATCACCGTCCTGTGGCTGTTCAGGCACCACTTGAGGCGGAGGCACTGCCCCCGGTGGAAGGGTGTAACGGACATGAGTCACCACGGTGGCACCCGAAGCTAGCCCAGACACCAGCGAGATTGGCCTTGAAGAAGCAGCAGAGGAGGGCGCAGGCTGAAAGAGCACCAGTCGGGTCACTTCTAGGCGGCAAAAGCGCGCAGACTCAACGGCCACTGCGCGGCAGTGGTCGAGGCGAGCGAGCGCAGGGTAGGCCACCGACACTGGAGAAGGCCCCACCTGTAAATTGAGCGAGTCGTGCGGACAGGAAAGACTTCAATTAAATAGTATGATTCAACATGAGAAAAAGACGGTGTCAAGTACACACCCACATCCATATGAGGAACATCTTATCAATGAACGAGTTACAGCTTACATCCTATGACACACCAACAATCATTTGAGACAGCAGGACAGCAACTTTCTCAAATTCCAACCTTATTGAGGAGTGCTTCAAGTGCTTTTTCATCGGCTAATCCCTCTTCCGCTACCATGGCCTCTTCCATCGCCCATTCCCAGTCCTCCATCGTGGTGCCTCCCGGTACTGTCCTGTAACCATCGCCACTACCGCCAGGGACTCTGCCAGCCATTCTCAAGTTCTCCACCACACTGTTTAGCTCCGCGGCCTTGCTTGCATCTAAACCTGCCAGCATTTTGGCCAAGTCAGCAGAACTGGTCAGCTTGGATGGCAGCTTCGAATAGCTTGACTGCCCTGATTTGACAGTCTCGGCGAAGGGTGGCTGGGCATGCCCTTGGGCAGGATTCTCTTTGCCACCACCGCTGCCACCAAACAGGAAACCTGCTGGTGGGTGGTTTTCGTTAGCCTCGCTGTGTGATTGGCGAGAAGGACTACCACTGGGCCCGTGCGAAGGCGGTGCGAGCGCTGCGCCAATGGCAGTGCGCAGTTCGAGGCCCCGGCGCAGCAGCTGCTCCAGTTGGTGGTCGTCGTCGTCGTTAGCCTTGGTTGAGCTGGATTTAGGAGGGAGCGCCGGTTGATGCACCTCACCAACAGATGGGGGCGATCTTTGCGGCGGAGCTTGAACCGGAGACGGTTCCGTATCATCTTGTGCGGGTGGCTGAAACGCAATCTCAATAGGGTCCGATGCCGAGGCCACCTCGTAGGTTGACTCAGGTAGGTGCTCTCCGCCGCTGCCACGACGAGAAGACGTTCCAACAGAGGAATTCTCAGAGCTGCGAGGATGCGACGACGCGTGTTTCGCCGCACTTGTTTGACGGTGAGACAGCGGCGAAGGCAATCGCATGATGGGCTCTTGACCAAGCTCCTTGTTGTGTTGGCTCTGGTCGTGGCGCCGATGGTGCTGAGAGGGTGGCACTTGCCGCGGCTGGCTGTTGTTAGGCCCTGGCAGCACTGCGGTCGCTTCGCCACGCGCGTCGGGCGGCACGTAGCGGGGCCCATTGCGTCCACTGTGCCTAGCGGTGGGCCGCTTCGCTGCCTCGGTGAGCGCATTTGGAAACTTGGGTAACGCGTCGTTAATGTCAGCAGCCACTAGTGCTTCGTGCAATTGAAACGAGGACATAACGGGTGCCAGCGCCCACCCACGATTCGGTGCACCACTCTCTTCGCCACCCAGTGTGGACGGAATTTTGAGATCGGTGTCGTCTGTGCAGTCGTAGGAGGAGCTGCTGCCATCGTTGATGGCGTTACTAGCCGAGGCAAGCTTCGATTGCTGCAACGTTAGGCGAATCAGAGAGTGCTGCCCAAAGCGTAAATGTAAGGCCAGGGAAATGCTCCCAAGTACAACTTCTTTACGACCACCATCAGCTTCTGAGTTGCTAGCGCCCCAAACGGCAAAGTCGCCCTGAATGGTAGCCTTGCCGTCCTCACTTTGCCGTTCCATAGCCAACTCTTGAGGGAGCTGTGGCACACGGTCGAAAACTTCCCGAAAGCGCAGAGGCACTTTTAAGCGACCAATAGATTGAACTTTATTTGCAGCCAATACTTCCAACTCGAGAACTCCAATGTCAGCCAAGTACGCTATCATGCGAGTCCGGTTGGTGCGTAGAGGAAAGAGGCAGCGCGTTGGCATGCCTTCGTCTGAATGCCTACACAATCCAACAGAAGCACAAGGCATTAGGCAGTAGTAAGCCTTAGACGAGGAATATACTGTTCTTATATAACTTAGACCCAATACCTGAGGCCTAACAGCGTGCCTCCATCTGCAGGATTCTCGCCCCACCATTGCACCCGTAGTGAGGAGGCAACCTTTTCCGGTGATGTGTCACTGTCCAACGTGATACCAAGCACTTCCACATCTAGCTCTCCAAATAATGGCCCAGCTACAGCTGGAGGCAGTGAACATGACGATACTTTCGGATTCATCTTATCTGGAGGCCCGAGCACTTCGTGAAACCTCGCTTCTACACCATTCTGCGCGCTCAAGCGCTCAAACCGTTCCCGCCATAAAAAATGTGCTCTAGTCCTTCAGGCTTCCTCAACGGACAAAACTCTTGCCGCTTGTTTGTTGTTTGTTCTTTTCTTGAGATCACCGGAAAAATGCGGAAACGATTCCCGCGTAGCCAAATCAAACATGAACGTACCTTAGTTTGCTGCAGTAGTATACTTCTGCTTCTGATGTGCTATCATTAGAAAACGATCGACCGCATATCGGACCATCTCTTCTTTACAGCCCAGGCAACATGTCGAAAGATCGATGCCTTTGGTACCGCCTCTTGGTTCACCTAGGCTTGTTTGCGTTCTTAACATCGGGGCTACAAACGGTTTCTAACCTAAGTCCTAAGAAACCCCCACGCTACTTCCGGCTGCATCGCGACACCAACACTGGCCAGCTTGAGCTCCAGACAGCTATGGTATCATTCCGCTCCCGTAACGAGACGCAGATCGATCTCTATTCTTTAGTGCACATCGCAGACGAAGGCTACTACCAAAATCTCAAACAAGATCTGGAGCTCGCGGGGTATGCAATTAACTAACTTGGTTAGCAAATCTCATTACTAGCCAATTGCCTGCAGTTGCAGGAAGTTTAATCTCAAGCGCGGATAATTTCAGACTTGTTAGCTTGGATTACGTATGGTCTTATACGCACAATTTTTCTGCTCTTTGACATGATCCCTTGTTCTGTTTCGGAACATGTGTGTTCCTTCTATTTTTTAAAAGATACGACGCCGTTCTTTACGAATTGATTACCGACGACGAGCTGACCTGTGTAGACGCGGTGTCGGGCTTACGAAGGCTTAAAACGGGAGCCGGGGTGTGCGCGTCACCGGCATCCTTGCAGCTGGCAGCTGCCTATGGCTTCACCGACCAACTCAGCGGGTTGGACCCTAGTGCGCCAGAAGCAGCCGATTGGATTCTGGCGGACTTGAGCCGAGAGGCCTTGTCCGAGCTGCAAGAAGCCGAAGATTTCTCGAAAGGTGACTTGCTCCTGGAAGGCGCTCGAGGTCAGCTGACGGCGGCCGAACTAGCACAAGCACGGAAGTTAGCCACGGGCCTCGGCCAGTTTCAAAGGGCACTCACGCTGCAAACTTCGCCGTCGCAGCGTTTGCGAGGGTCGCTCTTGCCCGAGTCGTTCTATTTCCGAGGCGAAGCATTCAGCAATGCGCTAAGAGCTCTTTTGTGGCTGGCGCCAGTGCCCGAAGTGAACTTGTTAGCTTACGACACCGGCGCACTCCGAAGAGGCACCTTAGCGCGAGAGACCTTGGTAGCAGTGCTGAGCTGCTTAGGTCGCGGGGATTGGAGAGCAGTGAAGCAAGTGCTACTCGCGCAAGAACTGAGCGCAGAACAGGCTGACGACGGGCGCGGCGAAGCTCTTATCGGAGCTCGCAATGCTTACTGCGTCGAGGAACTGACCAAGTGGCTCAACAGCCAATCATTAGGTTTAGGAGGTGCATTCGAGGGAAGCGAAGTGAAACCAATGAAAGTAGCTGTGCTTTTCGGTGGTCTCCATTGTCGAGACCTTGAAGTTCGACTGGGTGCGAGCTTTGGTGCCAAGCGGATCACACAAGGCGAACCGCAGTGGCGAAGCGCGTGGGTGATCGAAGAAGGCCATAACGCACAGGGCTCAAACTCTACTCATGCTCATGCACTTCATCCTGCTGCTTCGTCCACTTCAAAGTCGCTCCTGCCTGTCGTTGCGACCGTGGTGCCATTCTACTTTTTAGTAGGTGCCCTGGACTGGCTCACCGAGCTACGCACCTTGGTGGATGGCGGGGTGGATGGCGGGATTCTCGGCGCAGAGCCATGGCCTGAAGTAGTCCTCGAGTTGGTTTTATACGTGGTGCGGCACTCCGTACTACTGATTGGCATTTCGAAAATCGCCGTGGACTGGGACACTCGCACTTGATGATCGTCTTGGTGAGCGCGGAACTTCGGGATTGTTCATATTACAGATGAGTACGTGTTGTGGGATGTGGTTCATAATTGCCGAATGCACATCTCAACACGAAGCATATAGAAGAGAAAAAGAAAGGCATTCCCCCTAGGTGGCACGTGCCTCCCGATTCGCGTATTAGATTCGCTGCATAATATCGTTTTTGCGATTTGCTTAGTCCTCTAGTCTAGTCTAGTCTAGTCTAGTCTGGTCTGGTCTGGTCTAGTCTAGTCTAGTCTAGTCTAGTTAATTCTCCCCCAAAAACAAGGAAAGGCAAGTGCAGAAGTGCAGTAACAGAGGCCCATTAAGAATGCACTTGAGCTGCATATGCGCTAGCAAATTCGCTCCAGAAGGCCAATTAGGGCTCCAACTGGCGCCTTTCCTCCGAACAAGTCGGCGGGACTGAGTGCTCGTTCGTGTTAGTCCTAGTCGACTGCAAATGCAACTGAAGGTATTTCGCTTTGGTATTTCGCTATTTCGTATTTTATAAAATGAAAAGCGTATTTGAGTCGAAAATTTACTTATTCCTGCGAAAATTCCTCTACTGTATATTGCATGCAGTCATCACGCGCCATGGCATCCCAAACAGAAACGTTATTCGTAGGCGATGCGTTCCACCACCAGACTGACAATTCTTCTGACGATCACTTAAGAGTTAGCACCGCCTCTTCGTTTCCCGGGGAAGGCCACCGCATCTCTGAGGGTGCGGCTGAGAATGGTGATGCTCTTGCCCTAGCAGCAGCGAGCCTACGGTTAGAACGAGCTGGTTTTGAGCCGCCGGCTGCCGTCTGGCTGCCGCTAGTGGATCGTCTGCGCAATCCTACCGATACTCCACCAGCACTGTTGCCACTGTCGAGAGCTCACGAGTACAGCTCTACCTGGACGTGGCTCGGTGACATGGAAAGGTTTGAGCTTGTGAAATCCTGCAAACGCAGCCGTCGCCCTTCTCCACGGAAACGATCAGCTAATGACGGCAGCGGCGGCGCCGGCGAGGTTGACGGTAGACGGGATAGATATGCCGGTGTTTGCTCCAAAACTAGTATATCTGGGGGCACCGTGCCTCCTAATCAAGTGGCCTGCGCAACGGCTGATGAGAACCGTTGGTGCGAGCTCAACGACGCAGAGCTTGCTTGGGTGGTGGGCGCGCACGAGATAGCCGAAGGCTTCATGGCACGATCACGTCTAGCTGAAGCATGCGTTGTGCTGAGTCAGTTGCTCGATCTCAGCCCGAGTGATGTGCTTGCACATGTGAAGCTCGCTGTCGCATTGCTGGCTGCCGACACTGAAGACGGTGCCGGGGCTGACTTTGATTCAACTTCAGGGGGCACTGGTGAAGAAGCTACAAAAAGAGGAGCTGAGAGGGCACCTGCAGCCAATGTGCAAGCAGCAAGAAATCTACAGATCCCTGTGCTGCTGCGTTGCGCAGTACAGCTCGAGCCTGAAAATGCGCATTTGCGATCGCTCGTGGATCTGGTGCTGAGGATAGTCGGTGGTGTAGAAGTACCTGACTCCTACTGGGGCGCTGAACTGCCTCGATCGCCCGGTATTGACTTATGCCTACTCGCGATGCTGAGGCGCTAATCTGAGTTGCTACTGGAGGGGGCGTTCGTGGAGGATTCTGGAACACGAAAATGACATGATATGACGAAGAGAATGCATGGTGCCTTCGAGCGCACGCCTTCTGCTGCCTTTCGCATGAACCTCAACCTCAATCGCACCCCGATGCCAATTCGGCTGAAGTCTTTTTGCATATAAGTCCCGATGTATGGTCTAATGCGCACAGAGCGGTCGCTCTTCTTTGATTTTCTATGCTATGCTCGGTGTGGGGAAGGGCACCGAAACAATGGAAATGGAAATGGGAAATGATCGGAAGGATATCGCATTATATCACTACTCACTACTTTTCTTATAACCTAGTTTCCGAACCAACGCAACGCAAGGCAGCTCCTTGACGACCCTGGTAAGTATCTAGAAAAAGGAATCGGTGCACACATATCTACAGAAATTGCCTTGTGACTTGTGACTTCTTTGCGATTGCGATTAGGAAGCCTTAAACTTAAATCTTAAACTTTAACATTAGTCGTTAGTCGCTCCGGGAAGTCTATAGCTGTAGAATTCAGTTAATTAGAAGTATAGAAGCCAATCACTTATCACATGTAGAGGAAATCAATCACAAACACCATTGACACACCAGAAGCGTAGATCACCAACTTAACTCATCACGTTCTCAAGGCTGTGTCTGTGGTTGTTGTTGTAGCTGCCTCTACGGCCGTTACTACGGTTTTTGTCGATGCTGCGTCTGGCTCATCAGTTAAAGACGTAACTTCGGTAGCAGCTGTAAATTCAGTCGTTGACGTGACTTCAGTCATAGCTGTAGCTTCAGTCGTAGTAGTAACTTCACTTGTAGCTGTCGTTGCAGTCCGATCTGCCTCTGATTCTTTAATTGAAGCGTTTTCTGGGAGTTTTGCCGTAGCTGCGGTTTGGGTACATTGAGAGAGCCTGACTCCATCAAGTCCATTCGGCAAAATTTTCGAGGCTCCAAACCAACGAAACAACATGGACGGCCCGCGCTTCTGGTATTTCTGGATGTGCAGGTAGTAGTCAGTCCACTCTGAAATCGCCGCGTCCAGGTCTTGCGGGAACCGGAACATCTTCGAGTTTTTCTCTCGGCCTGGGAACTCAACCAGCACCGAATGAAGGCTGCAGCCATCTTGGTGCGCTGCACACAGCTCGGCGAGCACCCACGGCCGGTTCAGGGTGTCGCGCGATAGCAGCAAAAGGTAATTCTTGCTCGCACGCACGTAAGTGAGCAAGTTGTTGAGTTCCTTGAGGTTATTGGTATCCAAAAACATGAGATTCTCAATTTTGCCGTACTTTCGCTGGTCCGGTCGTTCTTGGACAATTCTTCTGGCGTTGTCAACAAAAATGCGCGCAGCATCGCCAGCATCCAACTTGTGGTGCGATAAAAATCCAAAGAAGTCTTTACGGCTCTCGGGGTTCGAGTTGTCACCGCCCCATGCCTCATCAGCGGCGTGGCCGACGCAGTGATGTAAAATGTCTGCGACCTCACCTTCAAGCTTATGGTCGCCAGCTTGAGGTGTAAACGGGCGGTGAATGATGCCCTTGAGTGCCTTCAAAGCATCCAGCATTTGGGCTGGGTCGTAACCGCACGACTTGAGTGCCGAGGCTGCAGTGGCGCACCGAGACAGCGCTTCCGACCGAACCCGGTGTGGGGACAGCCACACTTTATCGAGCCCACGCCGCTCGTCTTCGGTGCTCGCTCTGAGCCGCTCCGCACGGTGCAGCAAGTGCGCGACACCAAAAGTGGGGATGAAGCCCAGCGCAGCGAGGACTACCATCCCGAGGAGCTGCGATCCAAGCAAGTTCCCTCCGCCACCCATGAACAGACCATCGGTGCGGTGAAACAAACCAACAGCGACAAGCCCCCACGCGCCGCACATGCCGTGCATAGCAAATGCCCCAACAACATCATCGACCATGATAATATGCTGGGTGACCCAAATCATGGACGAAAAAAACAGCCCACCCACTGCACCGACGAGCAACGACAGGCCCGCGTCAATGCAGTCCGCACCTGCTGTGATTGACACCAGGCCTGCAATAACGCCGTTCGCCATGGCGACAATGTCCAATACTCCTTCGCGCAAATTTACCGCTGAATACAATCCCGCGACAGAGGCTCCGGCCGCAGCCGAAAGAGTGGTGGTCATCGCTGCGTTGGCTGCTGTGAACACAGTTCCAGGCGACGACACCGAGAAGGAGGAGCCACAATTGAGGCCAAACCAACCAACCCAGAGCAAGAACGCACCCGATATCAAGCTGGGAACGTCTTGAGGTAAGAAGCTTCTGGCCTTAGAAGCATCCCAGCGCCCAAGGCGGGGACCAACAGCGGCTGCACCGGCTAACGCAGAGAAGCCCCCGATCACATGCACAACACCGCTTCCGGCGTGATCGTGTACAGGCGGCGACAGCGACGAAAGCCAGCCACCACCCCACACCCAGCGCGATGCAAGAGAGTAATTGAGCCCACTTACAAGAATACTTAAAAACCCATACGCGGAGACAGTGGTGCGCTCGGCCATAGCGCCTGAGACGATGGTCGCCGAGGCCGATTGTAACGCAACATGAAAGAAGAACGCCGTAGCATGTTCGCGCTTCTCGCTTATACTGTCGCCACCGCCTGACAAAGCACTCGAGCCAGTTGCGAGGCTAAAACCCCACAAGCATGCTACGATTATCCCGAGCACGAAGTCCAACATATTTTTGGCGTAAGTGCACACAATGTTCATGCTGCGGACAGACCCCGCTTCGAACCTTGCAAAGCCTAGTTGCATGAGTACAACCAGGGTAGCACACAGCAACATCCATGCAGTGTCGAGACCATCGGCTAATATCTGGAACTCTGCTTGAAAGGATGCCGAGCTCGTAGCCATGTGGGGCCAGGTCTTCGAACTTTTGCGATGGCCTTTCTTGTGTCGTTGCACACCGCACCGCTGCTCGAAGAGGTCTGTTTTGGCAAGGGTTTTGGGATGAAATTTTTGTTGGTCCCGTCGTTTTGGTCGGTTGGTCCCCCCCGTTCCACCACCTGTTCCTCTGTGAACGACGGTACAATACAGCCGGGCACGACCTGAGCCCTAATTGGCTAATTGGGCAGGACAAAACAGAACTTTTGTAACGGACAACATAGTTATTATACCGCTGTAACGAAACCGCTGTCTCGAAAGACCGGTATTTCGCTCAGCTAAATGGAGCTCGATAAACTTACATACATATGGGATAGGTGGCCTGTTCTTAATGATATCCGGGCCATTTGCAAATCGCCAGTATCTGAACATAAGCACTGGCCATTCGTTTAATTAGTTCATATCGATTAAGGCACATGCCCCGAAAAGCCGAATTTGGAGGCTAACTCAAAGCAATTCAACAAAATTATGCCTTCAGCAAATCTGAGTGGGGTTTTACCATCATATTACCGGGGGCGGCAAACAGGGGACAAGGAAGATTTTTCTTACGTCCCCACCTTGATTAGCTCGGGGTCAAAGCTATAGGAAGCGAATAAGGGACTACAACCGCGGTTGCTACCATCATTTCGGTGGCCACTCGGGGATGTGTACATGATTAATTCTTTTTCTTTTATTAGTTTTTTCTAGTAATAGCTGCTTTGCTTTATATTTCTGCCTTTTAGCTTTTTGGAATCCGGCCATGCGGTGCCTGTGTCAAAATCCACGTAGGCTTCCCTTCTAGTGGGATTTTTTTGAATTATCTGTCTGCCTTTTAGCCTTTTAACTCTGGCCCATCAAGGCCTGTGTCAAAAACCACGGACTACCGCAACCACCGCAGTCAGCATTTTTGTGTTTGTCATGCAGGCCCAAGGAGCTCGAATTTGGGCGCTAGTAGGCAGAAAACGTCAGCATGAAGAAGGCAGCTAAGCTTATTCACTCAAATTAGATTCACATTTACTACATCCAGCACCTCTCTGGGGGTGAGGCTCAGAATGAATTAAGCAGACGTACAGCATCGTTGAGATGCACACTTGATGATAGCCCCGTTGGTGATATCCACTACCC